>Ga0256868_10000065_pt1 | contig 61452 bp, 44 predicted proteins | sample RVTome_13_FD_187341 | JGI IMG/M metagenome (GOLD analysis project Ga0256868, IMG submission 187341) | Soil microbial communities from uranium-contaminated site in the Upper Colorado River Basin, Wyoming, United States - RVT92D227 HiSeq ...
CATTTTTGACCTCTTTAGCTTGTGCCACAACCCAAATCAGTCCATTATAATGCTAAAGAAGTTATGTAACAAGAACTTAAAACAACTCAAAACCAAAATTAGCAACAAAATTTCGTTACGCTACCAATATTTTTATTTTCAAATTTCTTAAATCGTCAATTTATTGATCAGTTTTCCCATCTAATTCAAACACAAGGATATAATATAATATATATATAATTACTATATGGTATAAGCGCATTAATAGAATTGCTTTAAATGCATACTACACAGTAGCTTAATCTTAATAACCTCATAGGATTCCAACTTTCATAAAAAATTGGGGGGAAATGTAATTATCTCTTGACAAGCTTAAGTTTGTATCGTATAATAAATTCGGAAAGGAGTTGATGAATTTATGAGGTGGAAAGGGGGTTTGGGATGAAATGACCAACGTAATAATTCGGAACGACGAAACCTTCGAAAAAGCTCTGCGCAGATTCAGTAAGTCTTGCGAAAAAGCTGGTATTTTGGCAGACATCAAAAAGCATCAGCATTTTGAGAAGCCGTCCGAACGCCGCAAAAGAAAAATGGCAGCGGCCCGTAGGAAAAGCAGGCGAAGAGAGGAATACTGATTCGTGGCCCCAAAGCCGGAAGCCGAAGAACAAAGATCTTTAAAAAGTGAAATCGATCAAGACATTAAGGAGGCACTCAAAGCCAGAAATAATCTAAAACTTGGCGTGCTCCGCATGTTGAAATCGGAGATAAAGTACAAGGAGATCGATAAAGGTTCGGAGCTCTCCGACGATGAGGTTATCTCGATACTGTCTTCGTCCGTCAAAAAAAGAAAAGAGACGATTGAGCAGTTCGAAAAAGGAAGAAGAGACGATTTAGTTTCCCGGGAGAAAGCCGAGCTGGAAGTGGTCAGGGGGTATATGCCGGAACAGTTAACCCAGGACCAGCTTTCCCGGATAATCCATCTGGCCATCCAGGGGATCAATGCCACCGGACCTTCCGATCTGGGGAAGGTGATGAAATCTATCATGCCCCAGGTTAAAGGGAAAGCGGATGGGAAATTGATCAATCAGATGGTTGCCTCTCAGCTAAAATCCCTCTCCGACTCCTCTTAAAAGATGTCGAAAAGAGAGAGACTCCATGTAGCTTCGAGCAGACAATGGGTGCAATGGGACGATCCCATGGTGCAAAATGAAAGATTTGGAAAAACCATTCAAGCCAAACAACACGTTACTCGGTAATAGGCTGAGGTAACGTGTTGTTTTTTATACCGGTCTTAAAAGACTTAAAACCGGGTGAGCAGAACCATACATTATGCCTGAGAATCAACCGTCAAAGCCGAAAGAAAGCGAGGGGAGAGATGAACTGGATTGATTTCGTTTTAATCGGGCTTCTTTTGATAGCCATCTTCATTGGTTCCAAAAGGGGGCTTTTCAGCGGGTTGATGGGAGTCGCCGGATTGATGGCCGGGATCATCTTTGCCACTAATTACTTGGACTGGATAACCACCAAATTCCTTTCGCATATGAAAGTCTCCACCGTCATGGTGGCATTCATGGGATTTATCGTAACTTTCGTTTTGATTTATGTTTGCGCCAAGCTTTTGGGTTATATCTTCTATAAAGTCGCTTCCCTTAAATCCCTGGGAAATCTGGATAAAGTGGGGGGGGCGATAATGGGGATTTTCAACGGGTGGATTATTTTGGGGGTGATTCTGTTTATGTTCATATTCCTTCCCCTTCCCCAAACTTTTGTAAATCAGATGAACAACTCCTTTTTTGCTCCGGGGATGCGGGGAGTGGTCCCCATGATTTACGACGAAAGCACTTTTCTCCATCCCCATAGCCCCAATCTGGTGAACAAGATGAAAAACGCTTTACGGGCAGAGCCCAGTGAGAATGCCAAAGGGGTCGGCCAGTTCCCTACAGACCGGTCAGCGGTTTCAAGAATCATAGGTTCGATGGAGGAATATTTCGGATCGTAAAAAACGACTCTTCAGGTATCGATATTGACCCATTTCCCAACAGAGGAAACAAACCCCTGTCAGTCTGGTGCAATTTTCTGTTGGGATTTCTTTTTGGGGTTAAATAGAAATTAACTGGCTGCATACGTAATAATTTCATTGGGAACCAAACACTTGTTTCCGGACCTGTCGTCCTCAGGAATAAAACGATGGATGAACATACCCTCAAGATATTGGAGTTCGACAAAATAAAAGCTATGTTATCCGGCTTATGCCTTTCCCAGATGGGAAAGGAGTTGGCGCTATCCATCTTTCCGGCTAAAGATAAGGAGATAGCGGAAAAGGAGTTGTCCGAAACCACGCAGATGAAAGAGATACTTTTGTATGAAGAACCTTTCCCCCTTACTTCCATGAAAGACATCCGGGTTTCTTTGAAAAAAGCGGAGCCGGAGGGAGTTTATCTTGAACCCGTCGAGCTTTTGAATATTAACGAGATATTGAACATATCCCGGTCATTGATTAAATTTTTCAAGAACAAAAAGGAGAAATATCCTCACCTAGGCAACTTGATTTCCGAGCTGCGCAGTTACGATCAAATATCTTCTGCCATCCTTTCTGCGGTTGATCCTTCCGGTGAGATAAGAGATTCCGCATCCGGAAGATTATCCGACATCCGCCACCAGGAAAAGACCTTAAGAAATAGGATCTTGGACAAGCTGGAATCCATGATCGGTACCCGGAAGACCAAGGGACCCCGTCAGGATGACTTGATCACCATGAGAGACGGAAGGTACGTCATCCCCATGGAGGAATCGGAGTTCTTTCAAAGCCGCGGGATAATTCACGACCGCTCCCGGAGCGGAGCCACCTTCTTCGTGGAGCCTCTGGTGGTGGTGGGGATGAACAACCAGTTAAGGGAGCTGGCCTTGGAGGAGAGAGCCGAAATCGAAAAGATCTTAAGAGAGGTAACCGGCTTGATCCGCTCGGAGCTTCTGGATTTAGACGTCACCATCCGGGTATTGCAGGAGCTCGATTTCATCCATGCCAAAGCCCAACTCTCCTTCCGATATGATGGCAATCCGCCTCTCTTGAACGAAGAGGGTTATATCAATCTGATCGAAGCCCGCCATCCCTTGCTTGGTTTATCTAAAAACCAGAATTCCCGTGGGGTCGTCCCTCTCTCTATGGCTTTGGGTAAAGAATACAATGTTCTTATCATAACCGGGCCGAATGCCGGCGGCAAAACGGTAACGCTCAAGACGGTGGGGCTTTTAACCCTGATGGCTCTGTCCGGATTGCATATCCCGGTAAAACCATACTCGGAGATTCCCGTGTTTAAAGGCATTTACGCAGACATAGGTGACGAACAATCCATAGAAATGTCACTCTCCACCTTCTCCTCCCACATGCTGCACATTAAAGAAGCCCTGGAGAATGCCGATTCCGAGTCTTTGATCCTCTTTGACGAGCTGGGCGGGGGAACCGATCCCAAAGAAGGGGTGGCTTTGAGCGAAGCTATAATCGATCAATTGATCCGGAAAGAATCGAAGGTCATCGTCACCACTCATCACGGGGCGTTGAAATTACTGGCTCAGGAATATCCCCAGGTAAGAAATGCCTCCATGGAATTCGACAAGGAGACTTTAGCTCCCACCTACCGGTTTGCTATCGGTTATCCCGGCTCCAGCTTTGCTATTCATATAGCTCAAAAATTGGGAATGCCTCCGGAGATAATCCAAAAAGCCCACGAGATTTTGGGAATCGAAGAACGAGATCTGGGTAAACTTCTGGAGAGTCTGGAGACTGATTTAAAGAAAGTGAGGGAAAACCGCCAAGCTTTGGATGAACAGAAAAGAATCACCGATGAGTTGATGAATCTGTACCGTGACCGGATGAAGAAATTAGAAGACCGGGAGAAGGAATTGAAGACCGGAGCGCTGAGAGAATCGAAACTGATGGTGGAGGCGACCCGGGCGGAATTGGAGCGTTTGGTGGCGCAGATCAGAAAGACTCAAGCTCAAAAAGAGGTAGTGAAAGAGGCTCATAAAGTGCTGGAGGAGAAGAGGAGCAACTTAACCGAGGAACTGGAAAAGTTTGAAGACAAGGTCAGCAAAAAGCTGGGGATCATCCAGCCGGGTGATTCCGTTTGGATCGAAGCGCTGGGCATCAAAGGGGAAGTCATCGCCAAAGATGGATTGTCCAAAAAATTCAAGGTTCTGGTGGGGAACGTAACTTATGACGTGGAAGAAGAGAAGCTGACCAGAATCGAAGATACGGAAAAAGTAGAAACTGGTTCAGAATACCTGGGAGCGACTTACAGTATTCCTCAAGTCTCTCCAGAGATAGATTTAAGAGGGCTTATGGCTGAGGAAGCTTTCAGTATTGTGGACAAGTATCTGGATGACGCTTATCTTGCCGGCTTGACCACCGTCTCCCTTATTCACGGCAAAGGAACGGGGGCACTTCGTAAGAAGATAGGTGAATTCTTAACTCATCATCACCGGGTGGAAAACATAAGATTGGGTGAATGGGACGAAGGGGGCTCCGGTGTTACCGTAGTGAAGTTAAAAGAGTGAGTTGCACCTAACAAAATGCAAACATACAATCAGTAGATATGGTTCACCTTTTGGGCAACATTTTAAAAAGAGGTAGTGTCAGTGGGGGAAGATTCATTCTCGCAGTCATATTATTGATAAATTCCCTAACAAATGGCCAAACATTGAGTGGGAGACTCGTTTTTTGGTAAACCTCTAAAAATTCCTTTGTGAAATTTTCTTTGCTATGCATATTCAAACAATAAGTAACTGATATGTTTAGGCACTCTTTTTGTGATTTCTTTTCTTTCGCTATAACAGTCCAATCTTGCAGGATTTCTATAAGATTCTCGTCCTTTGTAACAAAATTAGCCCTACTACTGGTAATATTGACGGAGAGAACTTTACCAATAACATCAGATTTAATACCACCCGAAAAATTTCTTATATAGATTTTTCTCAGGTCGAGACCCATTAAGATCTTTCTGTAAATTTCAGGTTTAATCTTTGCCACGTTTTTCTCCTTTATGCCGCTTCGGCGTAATGGTCTTTAACTCCTTTAATAACGTATTCCGATAACGGAGAAGCTTCTTGGAAAGCGAACTCAATTCTGTTTAGTGTATATCTTATTTCTCTAACGCAGTCTTCAAACTTCTTTTCCAGGGCTAGAAGTGGGGTATGATATGAAAGAAGATAAAGAATGAATTGATTTAAGCTAACGTTCTGCTTCTGAGCTGTCTCAACCAACTCCCGATGAAGGCTAACAGGTATCCTAACCACGAATTTCCCGCTAAAGAGTGATTCTGTTTGTTCTTCAGGCTCAGGTATTGGTAGACCTCGTGTAAGATAATCGCTAAACAAATGCTCCTTGACTTTACTTAAGCCTTCAAGAGCTTTACTTATAGTCTTACCATCAGCACAGAAAGCCTTTGCTCCCAGTTGCGGAATGCTTGCTAAATAACCCCCACCTTCTTCTTTACGCAATTTCCTAATCTCAATGGGGTAATCCAAACCAAGATAATATTTAATATCCTTATTCATCGCTCTCCTCCTGCTTTTCTATTGCATCTATTCCACTAAGATATTCAATCGTTGCCACGAGTCTCTTAAGATACACAGGCATAACAGTTTGACCACTTTTTATTACAATAGTAATCTCACCGTAAGGACCATAACCTTCAATTCCTTGAAGTTTAGGATGTCGTACTACGATATGTGAACCTTCTTTCAAATCATAGTTACCTGGGAAATATCTCTCTACTACCGCAAGTACTTGTCCTTTTGGTACTGGCTGTTTACAATTTTTCCATTTTTCTAATTTCTTTAATATCTTCGACATATATTATACGATTCTTTAACTATAATACTATATACAGTATCACATGTCAAGATAAATTTAATATTATTTTAGATTTTTCCAGAAGCTTCAGTCTTTTACTATTATTCTGATAAAACATGACTAAAACTCGAAGATATAACCCACCTATTTGCGAAGCAGTCTAAATATAATTAAATATTTGGATTTAAGTTACAGAAATACATATGGATTAGTGCTGTTACTGCTTACCCAGTTTGTACAAAATTGCTGCATAAATATCCTCAAGAAACTCCTTTCCCTTAGTTAAACTATTTTCCTTCTTAGCCGATAATATGAAAGAACTTATGCTTTTTATATAAAGCCCCTTTAAAGAAGGAAAAAAATATGTCTAATCCGGACACAAATAAATCGGACAAAGCTGATAAGCCAACCACATTTGGTGAAACCAAGATCCCCCCGACCGCTGTTCTGAATGGTTCGGTTCAGAACACGAAACCGGATAGCACCGGGATTGATCTGGACGATACTCTGGCACAAATGGAAACCCTGCTTGAGCAGATAAAAACAGAAGTGCCGCGTCTGGAGACCGAAGAAGGAAATACCTCTTCCCCCGATTCAGGTCGGGTGAGAAGGGACGACCTGGAAGCCCTGTTGGACATAAGCAAAGCCATCAACTCCACTCTGATATTGGACGATATCCTTCAGATGGTGATGCGTCGAGCCAGCAAGCTGTTGCGGGCCGAGCGTGGGTTCCTGATGCTGTTGGACGAGGAGGGACACCTGCAGTTCAAAACGGCACATAACATATGCAAGGAGTCCCTGTCCAAGGAGGATTTCCGCATCTCCATGTCCATTGCCAATACCGTAGCTCAAACCGGTAAATCCATCTACACCTCCGACGCCCAGCACGATGAAAGGTATTCCAAGCAAAAGAGCATTGTAGAGCTGGACTTGAAATCCATCATGTGTGTTCCCTTGAAGAGCAAAGAAAAGATAGTGGGAATTCTGTACCTGGACAACAGCTCCAAAAGCAATATCTTCCTCCAAAGCGACCTTTATCTTTTCGAGCTTTTTGCCGGTCAGGCTGCCATGGCCATCGAAAACGCCAAGCTTTATGAAAATCTCCTGTCCATGAAAATCTACAACGAGAACGTGGTTAACAAAACTCCGGTGGGTATAGTGGTGGTGGACAATAATATGAAAATCACCATTGCCAACCGCGCCTTCCAGGAAATATTCAAAAAGACCGGTTGGAGTGAAGACTTCCACCGCCCTCTAAGGGACCTTTTCCTCTTAGATCTGTTCCCCCCGGAGGAGAAAGCCCGTTGGAAAAAGATTTGCTACCAGGTGCTATATACCGGAGAGCCTTTTGAGGAAGCCAAATCCTACCACAAATTTCAGTCAGAGGAAATTGCTTTGGCTTTGAAGGTAAGCCCTCTCAACAGTCATGACAACCGCATCTTGGGGTTGATCCTGGTGATCGAGGATATCACCGATAAGGTCATCGCCGAAAAATACTTGATCTATTCCCAGAATCTGGTAGCCAAGGGGGAAATGGCTGCATACATCGGACACGAGCTGAACAACTATCTTGCCATCATCATGAACAATGCCGAGCTTCTCTCCATGCATTTGAAGAAAGGCGACTTAGTTAAACTGGAAAGAAACTCCAAAGCCATTCAGGACATTGTCGACAGAATGAAACGGTTTACCGAGGGGATGGTGGATTTCTCCAAGCTGGAAACCAAGATAACCGAATATGATTTGCGTATTTTGATCGAAGATTTAGTCTTCTCCCTAAAACCGCAGGAGACGTTTTCCAAAATAAGATTCCAGACCAGCTTTGATCCCGCCCTCCCCCCTCTGCCCATGGATGTCGGCCAGATCCAGCAGGTACTTCTCAACCTGTTCAACAATGCCGCCGAAGCCATGCACTCGCAGGAGACCTCCCCGGGCACCCTCAGCATCGCTACCACTTATGTCAAAAGAGAGGAGATGGCTGAGATAAAAGTCTCCGATACCGGTTCCGGCGTACCGCCCGAGCTTTTGTCCCGGATATTTGAGCCCCATTTCACCACCAAACAGAGCGGTCATGGGTTTGGCCTGGTCATCTGCGAAAAGATCATCAAAAACCATAAAGGGGTAATCAACGTGGAGAGCTCCCCTTCTGGAACCACGTTCACCATTACCCTTCCGGTGAAAAGGGAACAGTAGATCTAAGTACAATGAACATAAAGCCCGTTTATTCTATTTGACGTTTGAAAACTTAGTCAGGCGAATCATTGACGATTTCCACATAAAGCGAATCCTCCTTTTTCGGAAAAATGCCCAGACAGGAAAATCCCATGGTATTCTCCCATCGTTATCAGGTCTTGCAGGATCTGGGGGAAGGTGGCATTGGTAAAGTATACCGTTCCCTGGACCGATGGACCGGTAAAGACATCGCCCTCAAAGTTCTGGCAGCCGATTTGGTCAATCCCTCCTTACTGGAGAGTTTTAAAAAGGAGTTTTTGATGTTGAGTCAGCTGAAACATCCGGGGGTGGTCGAGGTTTTCGATTTTGGATACTTAAGCTCAACCGGCGCGTCCGAGACTCCTCTCCCCTATTTCACCATGGAATTTGTCGAGGGGAGAAGTTTGTCGGAAAGTCTTCCCGGTTTTCACAATTCTGCCCAATCTTCGGGTGAGGTGGAGATATTCCATCATTTAGTCTTGCAGATATGCGATATCCTGGAATTCATTCATCTGCAGGGACTGGTGCACTGTGATCTAAAACCAGACAACATAAAAATCACCGGTCACATGTTCAAACCTAAAATACTGGACTTCGGACTGGCGGAAAAAGCCGGATCAAAAAGGATAAAGGAGACCAAGGGAACTCTCCCCTACATGGCTCCGGAGATGTTTAAAGAAGAACCGCTAGACGCCAGAACCGACCTTTACTCCCTGGGGGTGATTTTGTATGAGCTGGTCACTTCTAAGCTCCCTTTTTCCTCGGATGATCCGATCAAGATTATCTCGGCCCACCTGCAGCAGAAACCGGTATCCCCATTGGAGATCAACCCTCACCTTCCTCTCTTCCTAAATAAATTGATTCTTCGGCTGCTGGAGAAATCCCCAGCCGAGCGTCCCAAAGATGCCCACCAGGTGAAGATACTGTTGGAACAAGGAATCTCCAGCCACCATAAAGAAGATAGAAGGATGGTATATCCTTATGTCCAAAGTCTGATCAGCCATATTTATAGTGGGTCCATGGCAGGAAGGGAGACAGAATCCCGCCGATTGGAGGAGCATCTCAAAAGGGTGACTTCCTCCGAGGGAGGTTTCGTTCTCGTTTCCGGAGAACAAGGAATTGGAAAATCCCTGCTTCTTCATCAACTAAAGGTCAACTGTCAGCTTCAAGGAATCACGGTAGTCGACATGGATTGCCGGCAGGATCAGACTATTGCCTATCAGCCTATAATAGATATTTGTCGCAAACTCCAATTATGCATTGAAAACCAGTGTTCGCCTCCAATCGTCCAAAATCTTAAAGACATCATTCGCCGGTTCAAGGAAGGTTTACACTCAGACCAGGATAAATCACAAGATAGTACAGTCTCCGACACAGCCGAGTCCGTTATTGGTTTTCATAAAAATATCCGCGATACTTTTGTGGAGATCTCCGCTGTCCTTCCCCTGGTGTTGATAGTAGACGATCTTCAATGGGTCGATACATCCACCCTACGGTTTTTGGAATTCTGCCGGTTCCAGAATCAGCCGGGTAAGATTATTTGGTGCCTGGCATTCCGGGAGGAAGCGTTAAAAAAAGATCCCCCCCTTCAGGCTTTTCTAGCCTATAACTCCCCGGAAAAGGGGATAGACCTATTAAAGCTCTCCCGATTTGATTGGCACGGCACCCGGAATCTGATTCTGTCCAAATTACCAAGCAACCGGTTCCCTGAAGAATTTTTCTCATTTGTTCACGAGAGGACCGCCGGCAACCCGCATTTTGTGGTGGAGGTATTGAAATATCTGTTGGAGAAAAATGTTGTCTTCGTGGAGGATTCTCATTGGATGGTGGATTTGAGTGGTTTGAAGAAGACTGCAATTCCGGGTTCTATTGAGTCGGTTTTAACTGCAAATTTAAAGAGATATGATGACCAGATCCTGGATTTACTCGAAACAGCTGCAGTGATAGGCAAAAGGTTTTCACTTAATCTATTAGGGGAATTGAATCCATCCGATCACAAAAAAACATCAGAGATACTAACCATTTTGACCGACCATCAATTGCTAATCCAGAAAGATGATCCGGTCAAAGGGAAAAAGTACTATGAGTTTGCTAATCAGAGCTTACAGACTATTCTGTATCGGGGATTAAAGAGAAGCGAACGCATACTCCGGCACAAAAAGATAGGAGAGCTGCTGGAGAGACGATTGACGGATGAAGGGGATGAATTAGTTTTCGAGCTAGCTTATCATTACTCTGAAGCGGAGGAGAATCTAAAGGCTTATCAATATGCCCTCCTCTCTGCAGAGAAAATGGAACAACGTTATGCCAACCAAGAGGTACTAAGATACTTAGATAAAGCCTTAAAGATCGCCGCAAGAATTCCGGATGAGCAGATAGCCCGGGAAAAACGGGTACAAGCTTTAATCAAGAAAGGAGACTTCTGTAAAAAAGTGGGTGAGCTTAACCAGGCGGAAAAGGATTACCGGACCGTCTTGAGGCTGGTTCAAACCTCTTCCAATCTGAAGATGCAGGTTAAGGTTTATAATAATCTGGCTGAGATCTACCGGTTGAAACATGATTACCCAAAAGGGATTTCGACTCTGAAAAAAGCCATGCGAATCCACGAAAAATTGGATGATCCGGTGGAACACGCCAATACCTTAAGCTATCTAGGTTTGCTTTACTGGACGGATAGCCAATACCAAAATGCTTTGGATTCATTCCATCAGGCGTTAGAAATAGACCAAAGACTATGTAACAAATCCTGTGAGGCTTCCACCTTGAACAATATAGGTTTGATTTACTGGTCATTACATCAATACAAGGAAGCTTTGAAATACTTCAACGATTCATTGTCTCGATACCGAGAACTGGAAGACAAAGAATGGATAGCCCGGAGCTCAAATAACGTCGGACAAACATATTTCTGCATAGGGGAATATACTGAAGCGATAAAATATTATCAAATGGCCTTGACCATTAATGAGGAGATTAATAATAAAAAGGAAATAACCTTTAATCTGGAAAACATGGCTGAAGTTTATCGAAAGGTTGGCAATTATAACGAAGCGTTGGATTATGGACAACAGGGATTGAAACTGGCTTCAGAAATCGGCTTTAATGAAAGGATTGGCAGGATACTCAAGGATCTGGGATTAACTCATTTTGATCTGGGTCATTATCAAGAAGCATACGAATATTTACAGAAAGCAAAGGGAATTGCAGAAACAATAGGGGATAAAGAAATTGGAATATCAGTTCTGATAAGCCTTAGCAAATTCTGGTTTACTCTTAATACCTTCCCCAGATCGACTCAATTTCTGGAAGAAGCTATTAAAATAATAGACACCTTAAATGACGAGAGGTCTTTGATCAATGTTTATCATATCAAAAGCCAACTTGCAAGGGAAAATGGACAATTTGAAGAGGCTTTAAAGCTTTTGAATGAAGCAAGCGCCTTGGCGAATAAATTAAATGCAAAAGAGGAATCTTTCTATACAAATTTGGAATTAACCGAACTTTATCTGGATAGCGGAGAGACAGAAAAAGCAAGAGAGTTTCTCGAAATTGTCAAGAATTTCGGGATAGAACATTATGTTTTATCACAACCTGCATATTATTTGATTTCTGGTAAGCTGGCTTGGTCAAGTGGAAATTCAAATTTTGCCCAGAAGTACTTTGAAGATTCATTGCAGCTGGCAGAAAAACTTAGCCATTTAGAGATCATGTGGCGGATTCATCATCAATTAGGCAGATTATTCCTCTCCACTCATGAGATTGTCAAAGCTTATCACCAACTGCAAATGGGAGGGAAAATTTTAAAAAGATTGGCTGAGAGCATTAAAGACGAAGAGCTAAGGCAGAATTACTCAAATGATCGGGAGAAAAAAGAGTTGCTCGTAGATTTGAAACGGACAGCAAAGGAATTAATTGGAGAAACGAAGTCAGTGCTCCATGTTTGAATATTTGATCGTAACCACCACAAGTGTATATCCCGATTTGCCAAAAAGGGAAAAGCCCCGCCACATGCGGGGCTTTTCGAAAGGAGGTGCTGGTGTTAACATACACAAGTGGGTCTGATTACGGCCTACCACCTGAGACGCTACCTGGAGCTATTTTCTCCTCCAGCACTTCGATTTCCAGTACTAATTCCTTCAGTTCCATACGTCTCACCTCCTTTATGTGAAAAAACATCATACTCGAATTGATTTAAAAAAAGTAATACTCTTCCTTTCCCCTTTTATCTACTCCCTTAAATATCAAGAGGAACTTGGAATGAATTCCCTTTGAAGAGAATTCACCCTTCCCCTCGATTATAATAATATATAGGGCTAACTACTTGTCAAGGGTTTTTTGTAAATATTTTGAACAGCAAAAGCTTTCGTGAATATATATTAAAACAAATATCAGTTAAATAACGTATAAATTTATTAGGTAATTCTACTGAATTTTAAAATCCACTAATAAAGCTCTATTTTTGTGAAAAGACATAGCTTGGATCTTCTCATCCAGTCAATCTTAAAAAACTCATAACTGACTATCAGAATTTTCCTAAGAAAATAGCAGCCAGGCCTACTAACATCTCGATTTTGAGCAAATGGCTCAATCGATGAAGATTTGAAGGAGAATGGTTTCGTCTCATCGACCAGATCAGGTAAATCAAGCCCAGGTCGACTCCTAAAACCACTACCAGAAAATAGATGAAGGAAAATATGTGAAGAAAGTAAGGTATGGCGGTTAACCCGATCAAGAACAGAAAAATTAAAGTGCAGATGTCCAAAGAGAATTTCACTCCCAATTTGATGGGCAAGGTGGATGCACCGGCGGAAGAATCCCCCCTGATATCCTCTATGTCCTTCAGGATCTCTCGGCCCAGATGAAAGAGCAGTGCAAAAGCTGCTGGAATCAAGGAGAGCTTGAAATCTTCTGTGGCAATGCCACCGTATATAAAAGCCAGGGCGGAGACCACACTCACCGTCAGGTTCCCCCAAAGAAGCGTTTTCTTCAAGCTATAACTGTACAAAACCAGAAAACCGCAGGCTATGAATGCAAGCGGTAAGCTCAGCGGTTTGACCTGAAGACTCAAGAAAAGTCCTGCCAAAAAGAGGAAAATTGACCAGATCAAAGCAGAACTTAAAGTAATCTTACCTCGGGGAAGCGGTCGGTTGGGTTTATTGATCCTATCGATATTTATGTCGAAGAAATCATTGATAACGTTTCCGCCAGCTGAAATAAAGAAAGCAGAAAGACAAGCGAAGAGAACCATCACCCAAGATTCTATCTCCCCCGATATGGCAGCCCCGACCAAAACGGACAAAGCGGTGATGAAGTTGTTAAGCGGTCGGATCAATTTGATGTAATTTGCAATCGCCTGGATGAAGTTGCCTTTCATGAATAGTTATCATGTTAGACTAAAGCCTTCTTATTCCTTTTTTGTCTTAACTCATTAGAATCTATTTACCACTCCGAAATGAATTTTACCCTGGCTGAAACTATCCCCCTCCCCCAAGCCGTAATCCAGTCCCAATAATCCTGCTTTGGTGTCTATTCTCAAACCCAATCCGCAACCCAGCTTGCCGTCTGAAATTACTTTAAAATCCCCTCTATCTCCGGAATGTACCCTTCTCTCATAATAACCATAATCGGTGAACAAAAAGAATCTCGAGTTCCCCTCCATGAGAAACCGGTACTCCAAATTCACCCAACTGACGGTTGTTCCGTAAAACTCCTCCTCCCGATAACCGCGCAGGCTGTTTATCCCCCCCAGTTTATATTGATCCGAAAGGGGGACCACTTTTTCATTGGTATTCAGCCCCCTAAAGTGCACCCCCGCAAAGAGGGTCTGGTTCCTGAAAGTAGGTATAAGATTGTCCGCATCCAGGTAATAATTGGTCGAGTGCGCTTTTAGCTGATCCGGCACATAAACAGAAGTAGGATAATTTCTCTTCTGGGTATAATTCATCCCCACTCTGTATAGAATACCCCGGCAGGGATTCCCCAACCTGTCCAGAAGATCCAGGGAGAGGAAAAGTCCGGCTTTGTACTTTCTGATGTCGGGTAGATAACTTTTACCGGCTGAACCGGGGATGATCTTTTCCCATCCCCCTTCTAAACCCCAGGATAATTTCTGTGTTGAATTGAAACCCAGTTTGGCCGAAAGATAGAACTGCAGGTAGGTGGAGTCATAATCCGTTTGACCGGTTTTCAACTCCAAAGTTGGGGGTAAACCAAAGATCCAGTTCTCCCGGTATTGAAAATCGAACCGGGAGGAGTATGGATCTTTTCTATACCAGTTCCATTCCATCCTTCTCCCCGTACCAAACATGTTGTCGAAAATCAAATTCATGCTCCCTACCAGGTTCCCCTTTTGCATGCCGGATGAAGGTGCATAACCGATAATTCCGCTGAAAGTATTATTCCTCCTTTCCACCAAAGTGATTTTTAAAATCCCCTCCTCCGGATTATCGCCCGATAAAAGCTCCGTCTCTTTAACCTCTTTTATGTACGATAGTTTCTCAATTCTCTTTATGCTCCGGTCGAGATTGCTTTGGGAGAAATAACCGAAAATATCTTTACCCATTTCTCTTAAAATTATGTTCCTTTGGGTGGTTTTCAGACCATCCAATTGAACCTCTTTTATCTTTACTCTGGGTCCTTCATTTACCTGCAGGGAAAAGGAAATTCTGCCTTTCCCCACGGTTCTGAAATCGGAAGGCGATATCTGACAGTAAGGAAACCCGTTTTCCTCGTACAAAGCCAATATCCTTTCAATATTCTTCTCCAATAAGTCCACACTCGGTGAACCTTTCAACCTCATTTTTGAGTAAAGTTTACTATCATCGAAAAAACTGTTCCCCTCTATGTTAACACTCTCAAAAGCTATTCCCGGGTTGACTCTATTTAATCCTCCATCCGCCCGGCAAGAGCGGTTTAAGAAAATGACGAGGAAGGCAATTAATGCCGGTAGTATAAATTTCAACAGAATCCAGAAATCACGTTCACCCTTCCCCCTTCCATTCCAGGAAGGTATTAAGAGCCAGGAAGGAGTAGACCAGGAGTCTTTCGATTTATTGAAAAACCTGTCTTGGCTTTGAATTCTGATCATATCGATTCTCGGTCCTCTTAAAAGTATGCCTTCAGCTCCATCCTGCCATTGTGTTTCGTTTTCTCCCGGAACACCGATTCTCCGGTATATACCACTGAGGAGGTAAGGTATTGATTTAACCGGTAATCCAAGGAGAAACTCCAGCCGTAGTTCTCCCCTTTCCTTTTACCCTCGGTCAGGATATAGGGCAGGCTCCTTTCCCGGGGATTGGAGCTTATGTGATCCCACCGAAGTTCTGTTTTCAACCTGCCGCAGGAGAGAAACGACCATAATATTTCAGGGATTAAAGAAATAAATTCGACCTTTATCCCTTGAATCTTCTCCTGCCTGCTTTTGTACTCACTGGAGAGCTTAAGCTGCAGGTTCTGGGACGTTCTTTGGGTCAATCCGGCTTTGATATTCCGGCCGGCAATTGCATATTTGGGACTGCCTCCCAAATCATTGTCTCTTCTCTCGCTCCCCAGCCGGGATTCGAAAAAGTATTTTGATGAAAAGTGAGATCTCAAATAGATTTCCCGCTTGGTTTCGATGTCCCTGACCTCTCCTCCGGAAAGAAGCCCGTCCCGGTTTTCGCTTTTCTCCCAGCGCAGCTGGAAATTGATCGAGCGGGAGTTGGGCCAAAGATACAAATCCTGCCTTAGTCCCTTGTTCTGCGAAAGTATGCTCCCCTCCGGCAGGCGCGTCAAGGGATATAGAAAATAATGACCCCAGGCTTTCCCTTCCAGAAATCTACCGTGGAGATTCAAAAAAGAGTCGGTTGAGAATATCTTTCCCATCCGAGCCCAGAAGGAATTTTTGTCCTTAAGACCCGATAGTTTGTCCGGGGAAAAAATAACCCGTATGCTTTTGTTTAAATCCAAGGAGGATTGGGCATCCCCCACCCACTCTTCCTGACGGACGTAGTCACCATCGGCTGCCTGGAAGTATTCTCCATCTTCATACAGATAATCCCCCTTCCCCTTATCCACCTTCACGTAAGTATACACCCTTTGAGCGGAGTAGATCTGGTTTTGAGAATGGTAGAAATTTATGTTCAGAAACTGGCTGGGGGGATGAAAATCCATTTTGGTGGCAACAAGATTTTCCCGGCTGTCCCTGCCTGAAAGTAGCTGATATCTTTTGACTCTTCGCAAGAATTCCAGATCTGTCGAAAACATCCCCTGGTAATTCTCCAGGTAAAGCAGATTATGCCAGGTGTGGGAAGTGGACTTATCCATCCATTTATCGGTAAATTCATCCTCATCCCGGTAAGAAAAATCGGTGTTGGCTTTGATCAGCCGGGATAACTCCCAGTTTACCCTGCCGCTGAACTGATCAAACCGGTCTTTTGAATTCAGGGTGTCGGGGGAAGGAGTTGTTCGTTTTTCCTGATCCCAGGAGAAAACGGTTGAGATCCTTTTTATCCGGTTGTTCAAAATCACCTTATTTCTGATCCAATCGCCACCCAGGATGAAATTTTCCGCAGTACGCTCCCGGCTTTTGATCTTTTCACTTCCACCCTTGAGCGAAATCCAGCCGGCAGGTGTAATCTCGGCTCCCCAACTTCCCCTTTGGGAGTTGAAATATTCTTTTTGATTCAACTCCCCGTAATCGAAATCCACCAGGATAGATTTATAAGGTGATACCAGACCGCTGAATTGATAGGTCTCTTCATTGGCAGAGACGGAATTGGAGGGGAGATTCCATTTCCTCTCCTTGTCCACTTCATCCCCGCGTCCGAAAGGAGAAAAATCCTTATGGCGGTAACTGTATTCACCGGAAAGCTCCAGCCGGTTGAAATCGGATTTGAGGAATTCGAAACCGGTATTTTGGTAATTGGTCTTAAAGGAAATCGCATCCCCCCGGTTATGCTCGTCGTCTTTGGAGGAGAAGGTGTTTTGATCCCTTTCGCTTTGTGCCCACTCTATTTGGGTATTTAAGGCTTTGGCGGGAGCATAAGATAAATTCAAATCCATAAGGGAATGGCTTTCCGGCAGGGGAAGAAAGACCACCGGCAGATAATCCCCCTTGTCCGGATAAACGTACTGATAGATGCCTCCGCCTGAGTAACGGTAACTTCCCTTCTTCTCCCCCACCCAGGAGAATGAAACGTTGTAGGAGCCGGAATCTGCCCCCAGGTATCGATAGTATGCATTTCCGGATGAATCGTAAACTAGATCATAGCTCCCCTCCCCTGCTCCTACCAATTTGGCGCCATCTTTTGCTGCTTTGAAACGGTCATCCCCGGCTTGCTTTAAAACGGATTTGTCTTCCGCGGTCAAGGAGAAATCGGTGGGATGATTATTGTTGTCCCTTTCCCATATTCCCCCGGCTTTGAATTCGATCTTTCCACCCAATATACCAGTGGCCAAATTACCGCTGTATAAATCCCTCTGATAGCTCTCCAGGGAATATTCGAAATCCACGGTAATCCTTGAATCCGAGGTGATCAGCCGGCGCGGGGTAAACTGTATGCTTCCCCTGCCGTAATCTATGGTATAATCGTTGTCCGAGCCGCGCTGCATCTTTTCCCCATCTACCCACACCCGTTCCGTCCCGGACAGTACCATCAGGTCCGACTCCCCGCTTCTTCCTCGCAGGTAGTAGGGTCCCTGTTTGTTCTCCTCGCCCAAAAACCTGTTGGTGAAATATTCACCCTGGGATGAAGCCAAAGCAATGGCAAGGGAATTGCTTCTATCTCTTACCTCCGACGTAATCCCCTTTAATTTCTTCTCGTAGAAAAAAAGCTCCAAGAAGGATGGCTTCAGGTAATAATCGCCGAGAGTGCCGGTGAAGTGGGGGGAGTTGACCGTGAGCTGAACTTTATCCAGCTCCTCCAGTCTTTTGGTGGTCCCTTCCGGCATGGCGGGGAGATTTTGATCCGAAACCTGCAGCAGGATTTCGGTATTCGGGCTTGTCTTTCCCTTGGCTTGAAGCCACAGACCCTGCTTCAAGGAAACGTCCTGTGCCGATCCCAATTCCAAAGAGAAGGTCTTGCTTCCCGAAATGCTCAATTCCGAAGAGCTCTTAGCAGGGAGAAAGCTCCATTTCTTTTCTTTCCCGGTAATTCCCGGGGATATTCCGGCTGAATTCCCCCCACTCGATATACCCGACTCATTCGACTTTTGCTCCCCCCCGGAATAAACCATCTCCCGATGAAAGTATTTTCTTCTTAAGTTCAAATCCAGTTTGGTATAGTTGATTTGAATGGTATCCTGGGAGGAAACCGTGAACGAAAAAGAAATCAAGCCCAGATCGTAATTCAATGAATAGTCACTATCCGGATGGAGGAGAAGACCGTTTCGCTTCACCTCTTCCGTCCCTTCCAAAATGTATCCATCTCTCAACTGATAAGGTCCCGAACTTCCATTACCCACCAGACGAGCGGAGACGTCGGTGGTGAGATTCGTCCTTTCGGTGATTTGGCCGAGAGTCAAATTCGCGGTTAACAGGAATAATAAAACGGTAAACAAGACCCCGGTGATGATTTCGCCCAGATTGACTTTATAAGCAGGGTGAAGATGGGGCAACCGGGGGAATAACCGGATTCCTGTGAATTTGAGTCTGAACATTGGCACCTATCTATGATAAGTTACACTCTTATCTTATCACTTCAAATACCACCACCCGATTGTTTCCGGAATCGACTACGTAAAGTTTTCCGTCGGGTCCGAACTTCAGATCGGTCGGTCGGGACAATTTCGAAAATCCAGCCCCCAGTTCCCCATAATCCAGTATCAAATTACCTAGACAGTCAAAGACGGTGATGCTGTTATCGCCGGTATTGGCCACATAGGCAAGCTGGTTTTGGTCTACCGTTACCCCAGAGGGGATGTTCAAGATTTTTTCTCCGAAGCTCTTAAGATAATTGCCGAACTGGTCAAACACTGCTATCCGGTTGTTATGCGAGTCTGCCACGAAAATGTTCCCCTCCCTATCGACGAAAATCCCCAAAGGATCACGTAAGTTTCCCCCTCCTCCGCCAAATCCTCCGAACGATCTTTCGTAATTGAAAACGTTATCCAAAAGGATAAGACCATCCTCCTGCATATCCGATAAGATGACCTCTCCGGAAGGGGTAACCGCTATCCCCTCCGGCAGACTTAGCCCCGCAAAATCCCCTTGTTTTTCCACTTTAATGGAAGCAACGAAATTGAGGTTATGATCCAATCTCTGGATCCTTTTGTTTTGAGAATCCACCACGTAGATGTTCAAGCCGTTGTCCGTGGTGATGTAGGTGGGACGGTTGAATTGACCTGTTTCCCATCCAAATCCCCCGATCTCCCGGAGGAATCGTCCCTCCGGATCGCACTCCACCACCCGGTCATTCCCCGTATCGGTTATGAATATATTGCCCAAAAAATCCAGGATGATGCCGGTGGGAAAAGAAAGTGAAGAAGTCCCCCATCCCTCCACGCCAAATATGAAAACAGGCTGGAGTCCTTTTACTATGCCTAAATTGTCCGAAGGGAGGTTGCTGCTTTCCTTATTGGTAACGTAGGAGGCACAAGCAAACCCCAAAAGAAAAACGATGGCTAGCAACTTTACGCATTTCATTTTCTTTGGCTCTCACCATCTTCGAGAGACATAAAGCATGATCCGGGGATTGTGGCTGAATGGGTTGGCTTTCAAATCGAATTTTATTCTGGATAATTCGAAGCTCTTGGCGCGATTATAGGTTCGGACCGTCTTCATGGCGTCCAACACCGAGATGATCCGGTTTACCACGGAAAGCCCCACCATGTATAGCGCTCTGCGGGAGGCATCCCGGCTTCTGTTTTTGAGTTCCCGGTAATATAATCGGGAATCCCGGCTCTCCCAAACCCAGTTCCATAGATCGTCCTCCGGATAGGGATGGGCTTCCCCCGGATGATACAAAAGGGCAAATTGATTATACATGTCCCGGCTATCGTAAAAAGCCAGATTATCGAAGAAATCGCTCGGCTTGCCGGTCAAATCCACCTGGGCATGCGAAGCGGCATATGATTTGTAATCATCCTCCAGCCAGTTCCCGTATGTTTGGAAGGCGAAGTAACCCGCCCACACCGAAGCTTCGGAGAAGACAAAGATCTGCCCCTTGGTTTTAGCCCCCCCGTATATCTCCCCGGCACCGGGAAGAATGAAGGAGAGCAAAGCGGCTTTGGTTACCGATTTCATCCCCTCCTTCTTCTCCTCGAATTCTCCCGGCATCTGGAATATGTCGTCCGCTCCTTTGGCGGCATGGTAACCGGGAGAAACAGAATAATCTCCATCCGTTTGCAGATACAAGCCTGCTCCACCTGCAGCGGGGATCAGCATCTTCTTCGGTGCCCGATCAACCGCCACGTAACTTTTCTCCTTAGCCCCGGCATCGGTCCAAAAAAGAAAAACAGCCAGGGAGAAGAAAAAACCGGCAGAGATTGTCCTTCTTATTTTGTCCATATATTCAATCCTTCATGTATCAGGTAAACCAACACTCAAAACTTCATGCTGACCGTCAACTGAGGAATTATCTCGTCGTATCTTTCGGAGAATCTCATTTTGAATTCCAGCTGGCTGAACCTTTCACCTTTCTTGTTGTATTTTCTTATCGACCAAGCCGCGTCGAAAGCGGAGAGAATGTGATTGGCTATCGAAATTGCAGCCGTGTTCTTGGCTTTCTTCAGCCAGTCGTTGGAGTCTTTTCGCATTATCACATAGGCATTTCTGAAATCGCTCGTCTTGGAGACATCGCTGTAATCGTCCCATCCCCAGCGGAACTGCTCGTATTTGCCGACCATCTCATAGTATTGTTGTGTCTTGGTATCGGGCAGGTGGTGGGAAAGATAAGTCCATTCCTGTTTCACCGGATCAAAGTAACGCATGGTATCCGAGGTGATTCCCAGGCTGTCGATCAGCCACTGCGTGTATTCATCCCTGGACCAATGACCGTCGGCAAAGCCTACATACTCCTTTTCTTTGTCTTTTCCCTTACCGTGATAGTTGAAATAGAGTCCCCATAAGGCGACATCTATTCCAAAGAAAGCTACCGCCTTGATCTTGGAGTTGGCATAAAACTCCCCGCTTCCGGGAACGATCAGAGAATACAGAAAGCCTCTCTTTAAGGATTTACCCTTAAAGGCATATACGTCTAAAGCTTCCTGGGTTTTGATCGAATCGCCTGCATCCACCAGGTAGGGGCTGCGCGTCATGCTGTTTACCCTCAGGGAATGCTCAAAATCATCTTGCGCCAGTCTGTTTTGGAAGGAGAATTTCTGATCTTTTTTCTCCACCAGAGAAGTGCCATGGCTCATTGCAGAAAGAATAAATATCGACAATAGAAGTAATGCTGCAATTTGAAGGCATCTTTTTACCATTTTCTCCTCCTAAGCTATTATTGGTTTCCTGGTCGTTTCATTGTAATCTTCTTTATCTATCTCTCCCTTTCCATCACTGTAGAAAAATGGAAAAGGGATGCAGTTATCCGTTCAATCCGTTGACCTATTTCACCAACGCAATTTTAAAAATCACCACCTGATTGTCATCGTCCGATTTCGCCTCCACCCGGCATAAATATACGCCGCTGGCGTATTTGGAGCAATCCCAGATTCTCTCATTGTGCGTTTTTCCCTCCCCCGGACCGGTGAACTCATCCACCAGCATGCCGGAGAGATCATAGATTTTGATGTCCACCTCGGCATTCTGCTTCAGGAAATATCTGATTTTGGTTTGATCCTTGGCCGGATTGGGGTAATTGAACGCCATCTTCACCGGTAGCAGATCGCCGGTTATCTGAGGAACGGGTTGCAGGTTCTCCTTGGGGAAATAATTGGTGTGCCTGGCGTCATAACCATACATCACCCAGGGGAAGCTCTCTTCCTTATACTCGCCTGATAGATCCCAGCCATGGATAAACCCATCTTCACTGGCAACTAAAAGTTCAGCATCGACATCTTTATCCATATTAAGCAAAACAGGGGATGATTTTATAGCTCCATTCACCGTGAGAGGGAAACCATCCACCATTTTTCCATTCTTGTTATAAGCTAAAATCCGATTATCAATGGTTCCGACTATTATATCGGGATAACCATCTCCATCTACATCTCCAATGATTGGAGATGATTCTATTAAATCAACAGGTCCATCCGGCTGACTTATGGTTATAGGAAAGTTGTTTAATGACGTCCCATTGAAGTTATATGCAAAGATTCTGTCTTGATAAGCCACTATGATCTCCAAAAAACCATCTCCGTTCAAATCACCCAAAACCGGATTTGCCCTGTGCATAGTGATGTTTGTTTCAACCGGAAAACCAGGTAAAGGATTCAAGAGATTATCCCAGGCATAGATTTTTCCGTCTCCACCGACTACTATTACCTCCAAAGATCCATCTCTATTTATGTCTCCGGTTATTGGTGAAGAATTATCGATTGTCGAAATCTCAACCTTAGGGCTTGGTTCAAATGGCCAAGGATGAGGACCTGAGTCAGGACTTATTTTTATTATCCGGGACTTATCTATTTCTTCGATAAGTAGAAAGTAAGTGTCTATGGTATCACCCATAGCCAATCCGCTCACTTTGCCTGAACTAAATATTCCATATAGCTCTACACTATCTTGATTTAAAATCTCCATTGATCCATCTTCTCGTGCAACAAAGATCTCAACATCTAAAGGATTCTCATCGAAATTCGCTAACACAGGGGACATAGATATTCTTCCCCATCCTGCTAATTCAACCGGAAAACCATCCAAAGCATCCGCCCTTCTGTCCCCATCCCGGTCATAAGGATGCCAAGCGAAAACCCTTCCATCCACGGTTGCAGCGACAACCTCTAAAGTATCATCTCCATCCAAATCTCCCAACGAAGGAGGACCGAAGAATGCGGAATCGTCCTCGGCGAATATGGCTAATGGAAGAGAGGTCTGAGCGGAATCAAATCTGGTGATCACCACCGAATCGGGATCTGGAAACAATCCCGCGCCTCCGGGACCCCAAGCCTGAATGAATCCTTTGGACGAGATGAAGGTTTCGATATTCCCGTCATTGTCTACATCACCATAGACCAGCGAGCTGGCGCCGGTCTCCGGTATGAATTTCTGGGGAAATCCGGTTTGGATCCATTCTTTGAGAACGTCCAGAGTCATCACCGTATCGGCAATGCCGATGCCATTTACCCAAATGTGGGTGTCGGATTTGTTGTTGCTTTTGGAGGCGGGAAAAGTATAAGGGGTAAACTCGGTATTGTTCCCCTGGTAAAATATATCCCCTTTTTCACCGTATCCGGTGTAATAATCCCCGCCGAAATCTATGATCCCGTCCGCTTCAACTAAGGAGACGAAACGCCTGTTTTTGTCCGCCTGCAGGTCGTTATCCCAGAAATTGTTCAAACCGTCGCCATCGTAATCCAAATATGCCACCCCCTCATCCACGTGCCAGATCAATATACCCGAGCCGGGAAGCAGCCAGTCATATTCCCGGTTATACTGACGATTCATATCCACCGGACCCAAAATCACGTTGGTGACGCTGTCTGCCCGCAGCCCGCTGAAATGATCCTTGTCCAGATCCACCTCCCGATTCTCCAAAAGAAAATACTCCTCCGGGGTGATGGGTATTTTTATGGCTTGCAGCTGGCCGGTCAACATCTCGGCAGCGTATAGCCGGATGTCGTTTTGGCTTTTTATCTCCTCCGGATCCACAAACCCGAGATATGCCCTGCTCCAGGCATCCGGGTAAACCGGCAATACACCGGATACGAACACCCCAAATCCCACATCCACCCCGATGTTCTGGGCATTGTTGTCCATCAGGGAGAAATCCCCCACCTGGGTCATGAAATTCTGGGAATTGTATAAATCCACCAGACCCAGCTGGTGTCCAAATTCGTGAGCAAAGACTCCGTTTAAAGCGGTTATCCGGTTATCCTGGCTGCGAGCCTCCGGTATGAAGGTCCCTTCGGTGATGGGATAAGTTCCGCCGTTTACCCACACCGTATCCCCCAGTGTGATAAAGCCGGTAAATAGGTCTCCGGGGGTGGGATTCACCAATTCCCCCAGATCACTCTGCAGGTCTGCACCCGCATGGAATATCACGAAACAGTCGTACTGGGAAAAATCGATATGATACACTTGCGAATCCCCATAGACGGAGAAAGAATCGGCTAAATTGAAACTGTCGTGGAAGAACTGTCTGAGCATTTCGATTTTTACGTCCAGAGAGGAATCGGGCGCCCCATAATGCGACATCGGATAAGGGAGACGATAAGCTATGTTTTCGCTTCGCGGAAACACCTCCCCTTCCAGAGATAACTTGCCTTCAGAGACCGTCCACCAGTAGTTATGCAAAGCCAAAAGATGTTTTTGAAAATACAATGTATCATGCGGCGACGGATCAATTAGATGCCCCTCGCTTTGATAGAATTCATCCTGGCTTCTCATGTCAAAAAGACCGTTACCGGTGGTGCGGGGATCATCCGGGTTCTCCTCTTGGAATTCCACCCGGATGCCCAATATCTTCAAGGTCTGGGTGGGAGAAAAAGCGACTTTGAAAAATCGCGGCAAAGAATAGAAGTTTTCTCTCTCCAGCTCCAGTAAATTTCTTCGGGAGACGTCACTTTTAAAGTTCGGTTTAATCTCTGCAATGGATCGTCCCTGGTCCGACTTTAGAAACTTTCTATCCTGTATTCGCAGAATTTTACCGGTGTCTGCCAAAATAAAACCGGGCATGAGCAAGATTAAAAGTACGGTAATTGATTTGGGTTTTAAATCTATCAAAGAACTCCTCATAATGTAAGCAGATGGTTAGCTGCTCTCTCTACTTACCAGGTGAATCATCCGTATTGATCAGCTTCCGATATGAAACGGGAACTGATTATCAAATATCCTATGGTTACTCTGATACTCCAACCTAAAAACTTCCGGTCATGGAGAATCTCATGGTATTGGCCAAAGCCAAATCCTTGGATGAGGGGATGTAAGCAAAGTCAAAGTGGAAACGTCCGTATTGCAGTCCCGCTCCAAAGGTGGGCGTCTTTATGTCTCCTGCCCGGTCGTATATGTAACCGGCCCTCAAAGCCACGTAGGTGCCATACCAGTATTCTATCCCCATATTCTCTATCGTTTCCTTTATCTCCGTCTTCATCGGATCATCCAAACCAACCAGTTCCTTGTTAACGTCAAAGGTTGCAGTCAGTTTGTTGAAGGGGGTATCCACAAACCGGAAAGCCAAACCCACTGCCAGATTGCGGGGTAGGGGATCGGATTGGTTCAAGTCGATGTAGGCGATATTGGGACCGAAGTTGGTGGCGGCGATTCCCAGATCGACTTTCTTGGCGAGGAAATAAGATAGAATCCCCAGTCCGGGATAATGATATGATTTTGGTTTTTCCACCACCGTCGTATCTCCGACTCCCGGAACGTATTTGATGGTCTTTGTGCCTTCCCGCTCCGCCCACCCTTTGGTTAAAATCCAGGCATCCAAAACCAAGCAGGGGATCAGTTTGGTCCATTTAGTATCCGACTGCATCCACAGGTTGGATAATAAGCCCGCATCCAGTGCAAATGACGATCCGGAGCCTTTCCCCTTCTCGTAACCCGCCCCCTGATCTGCCAAGTGACTGTAAATCATCTTGCCGCTTATACCTGAGGATAACCTCGAATTTAACTTGGTGCCGTAGGATAGAGCGAAAGCCATCTCAAAGCTGTCAAATACCCCCTTCTCCGCCCCGTATTCATCCGTTCGCACGTTCTTGCCCAGGGAGAGATAGGTCAGGTTTGCACCCAGGGTTCCCCATCCCTCTTTGTTAATCACGATGGAAGCGTATTCATAATAAAGATCCGTAGCCAGCTCCGGCAGCCAGTTGGCATGCATGAAAGTTATCTCCCGTCTGGCGTGTGCGTATATCACCACCTTCTCCCCGGTGGCAAACCACAGCTCCCCGTCCCGGTGGATTATCTCTTTGGTTTTGGATTTCTCCAGACCGCTATGATAAAACCTTCCCCAGTTCTGCCCGTCCCAGCTGATGGTGCCGTATTGGGTCCCCACCACCATTTGGTCCCCTCCGGTATTTGCCAGTGATAAAATCTCGCTCCCCGTGGCATTATAATACACATACACCTGTTGTCCCGGCTCCAGCTTTCCACTCGGATCCAGATTATTGTAATCTATGATTATCTGAGAAAGCTTCTTTACATTCTCTTCATTATCGGACTGGAGGAAACTTTGTGCCACCTTCTGAGCATCATCCCCTTCTACTGCGGTGTACAGCTTATATCCAAATGTATACCATTGGTTTTCGGTATACCTTTTCAAGCCACGATTTGTCCCCACCCATAGATTCTGATGATCGTCTAAGGCTAAAGCGGTGATCTCTCCATTGATAACCAGGTCAAAGGGGAGCTTAATGTCGGAACCCGCCGCTACCACCGTGTCCTGAAGAGCATTGTAGGCTTTTACCTTTTCCATAGCCAGCTGAATTGCCTTCTCTTCTTCGGTTCCCAGAAATCTTTTTATCACCTTCTCCAGGGTATCTCCGATTTTCATATTATACCGCTCATATTCCTGCCAGGACTCTCCTTCCAATCTGAAAAGCTGACTCTTGGTAGCTGCCCAGATTTGCCTTTCTCCCGTATTGGCAAAGTCGACTACCCTGAGATCTTCGACTCCGTCTCCAAATGAGACTTGAGTCCATTTGACGCCATCGTATTTGACCGCCCCCTGATCCGTTCCCACCCATATGTACCTTTCGGATAGGGGAAGAATGGCAGTTATATGAGGCGAGGGAAACCCCTCCTCGGTGGAATATCGTCTCCACTTTTTGCCGTCAAAGGATAACAGCCCGTCCTTGCTCCCCACCCAGAGAAGTTTCCCCTCCGAGGCACAGACCGTCAGACTGTCCGTGAATAATAACCGGTAGGGGATCTTCACCACATCCGGCAATCTTTTCATGATCACCTTGGGGAAAAGAGCGTACAGTTGATCCCGTTCCCCGGCAGTGAGGCTGTCATCGCCAAGAAAATCATTGATCTTTTTTACCAAATCGCTAAGACCTTCCGGCAGCAAAAGACAGCCATCCCAGGCGGATAGAAATTCATCCCAAAACGTCGAATAGTCCCCATCCGGACCGGAACCTTTGGCGGACAAAACCTTTTCCTTCAGGATCAAAAGTGAGTCCTTGCTCACCGGTTGGTTCAGCGCAGTTGCTATCTTCTTCATGCTTTCAATTCGGGCATCATCCGTTACCTGGGTATATTTTCTCAAGATGCTTTCCAGTGATTCTCCGGCCGAGGTGGGAAATTCCTCATAGTTGACCCATTTGGATTCGTGCAGCCGGAACAGGTCCAGATCGCTTAAAGCCCAGACATCGTATCGTTTATAGTTCATTTCAGGCACGTCATTCCTCAACAGGGCAATGGATTTGAGCGCAAATTGGGGAGGCAAAGGATACTCCAACCAGTTGGCGGTAAGAGGATAAAGCCCCAACCCGGCTGGATTCCAGTGGGTGGCGGTGGCATCGTCCGAGATGGCCACAAAAGCCTCCCCCATTCCGGCTGCTCTGGCTCCGGCCGCAATCCTAAGGAACAACACCCCCGAGCGGCTCACGTCCGCTTTGCTGATGGGGCTGATAATCATCGCGGTCAAACACAGGATCAGACTCAGGAAAATGATTTTCCTCATTTTCAAACCTCCTTGAATTTCTTGCTTATCTTTGTTAACCTTCGACTTATCTCCACCATGAAACGATTTGTCTGATTTTCCGCCAAGCCTTGATTGAATCGGGTGACCCGAACACTTCTCTACTTAAATCGGCACGATTCCTGTTAATGATAACTCAGCCCGTTGAATCGGAATACCGTTTGAAGTTTTCATTCGTATATCCTTATTTTAAGTCTCAATCTGCATACCGGTCTGTTATCTAACCACCACCGCTTTGCCCAAAACCTCTGTTTTTTCCCTCTTTCCGTTCAGGGTCCCCTCCGCGGTGATCTTGTAGATGTATACCCCGTTCGCCACCGCATCCCCTTCTTGGTCCCTTCCATCCCAGACGGTGGAGTAGTTGATCCCGGCTTGTGCCGATGCAAAAGGAATCTGCCGGATCAATCTTCCGGCCAGCGTGAATATCTTTACCTCCACCTTTTCTGCATCTGACGAGAGCTGGTAATAGAAATTGGTCTCTTTGGAAAAGGGATTGGGATAGTTCATCACCTCGGTAAGCAATAGCTCCCTTTGTGCGCTAACCTTCACATTTACTGACAATAGGGAGGAATTGTTAGCGTTATCCCAGGCTTTGATGGAAAGATTATGCTCTCCCGAGGATAGACCGGTAAATTGATAGACCAGCCCTCCCCTTTGATAACTCCCCGGCCGGTACTCGAAATCCGCCGATAGATCGATCTGATGTTCCAAGTCCTGATCCACCACCAGGGCGATTCCGTGTCCCACCTCTCCGGTGATGTTTATGCCGTGCTCGTCGAAAAAAGACAGTTTAAGCAGAGAGTTGGGCAGGATGATTTCACCCTGGCTGAAGCTGGTTTGGTCATCAAAGCTCAAGGTTATCTCCGGCCCTATGGTATCTACTACGGTGGTATCCGATCCCCTTACCACCAGAGAATCCAAAATCCCTGCCCCGTCCTGATCTTGGTTTGAAAGGTAGACGCTGATCTTGCCGGTATTTCCTCCATAGCTGATATCTTTGGGTACCACAAAATCAGCGGTAAAACTCCCATTTGTAACCTCCGCATCCCCTTTGAAAATCACCAAGCCCGGCAGATCGTAATATACTTTTCCGCTGTTGGGCATGGTGTGTATCCTCTTCCTTTGGGAATCGAAAACCGTGATCTTAGCCACCCCATTATAGCCGGTGAATACACTATCCTGAGAGTCTCTGACCTCCCCCTTTACCTTTACCAAGCTTAAAGCTGCAAAAGTATCCGGAGAAACCGAGGTGATCTTCACCTTCAGTTCCGGCACACCGAGTTTCATGACCGGATCACCAAAAAGGACGTAATGCCGATCATTCCACCGATCATTTGGATTGGCATAAAACTCATAAAGCTTGGCGATGAAAAGTGCCTCCCCTATAGAGAGGGGGTCTGATTTTAGAAGCAGATCATACACTCTGAAATTCAAGTTAGCATTGGCAACGGGATAGACCAACCAGGTGGCGGAGATGGTGGCGATGGCTCCTTTATCCTCCGCTCTTAATAGCTCCTCAGCCATACCCTCACCGGTAGGATTGAAAAACAATCCGATACTACACGAGGCAGTGTACACCAAGGGGAGTTTACGCTGGTTATTCAGGCGGGGGATGTCCTGGCTCCGCTTGAACACCTTCTCGTGCGACCACACGTCCGGATTACCATGCCCTATATAGTTGATGATAACGGCGCCAGAATTGAATGCGTTGATGATGGCTTCTTCTGCTTGAGGTTTTTCATGCTTGAAATCAAAAGGATATTCCATCAGATAGATCTTGGAAAGATTGAAATTGGTCGGGATATGATATTTCGATAGCTCCTCCGTATCCTGGGTATGAAATGCTTCGGCATTCGACTCGTTGGTGAATTCGTCATCCGCTACCAGGGTGATGAGATTCCGCCAGCTTCCGAATTCCGGAGTCTGCTCATATCCGATCACCTTGTCCAAAAGAACCGTCACTTCATCTTTCGTCTTCACCGGCCAGCGGCTGATCACCATGTCCAGTGTTCTTCCCAAAGGACTAATTATGGAATCTGAGTCCAGATAACCATATTTGCCGAAATACACAAAATTATCATCAGAAACAGTGTTATCTCCCTCCCAAAGCGGAGTGAAGGGCGGTATTAAATTCACCGATCCGGTTCCCAGATTGTTTTTATAATCATAATTCCCGTCCCCTACCAACAGCGTGAATGCGGGAGCGGGCCTGTTCCAGTTTTTATATGCATATTTCAGGAAATCGCGAATCGCCACCGGGTCCACCAGTCCGCCGGAGAATTCATCGAAGATATCCTGGACTTTGACTACCTCCACTGACATCTGATTATATGAATGCCGGAAATTCTTCAAGCTTTGCATTTGATCATAAAATACCACCGGAGTGATGATCAGAAAATCGGCTTGATGCGACAGCTCTTTTAAGTTGGATTTCTCGTCTGAGTAAAACTCGGCGAGCGATTTGAGCTTACTCTCGTCCACCAGAAAATATCTGGTTTTGAAGTCGGAGGATGCGGTATCTTGAAATCTGGCAAACTCCCCTTCCATCTGCAGACCCTCTATTCTCTTAACGTCAAAATAACTGGTTATATCCAGCAAATAGAATTGGGCGGAATATAGATTGGATATATTGAACTGAACCACGCCGGCATTCTCCGGATTCTCAAATAACAGCTGCCGCTCGTAACATTCAAATCTCCTGGGATATTCGATCTCATACCAGTCCAGGTAGACCAAGCCGGGAAAGGTCATATCCAGGGTATCTACCACCCCGCCGTGAAAATCGAAGCTTTGGGCTACCGTCAAGGAAGCGGTGGAGAGGGAATCTACGATCTCGGCCGGGATGGTATTGACATAGATCTTCAAACTGGACTCCGTATGTCTCACCTTGATGGTGCAGGTATCCTGGGGAATTGCTCCCGGAAGACTAGCAAACATCCTGGTGGAGGCTGTCTCCATCCAGTACCAGCGGAAATAGTCTGTCACATAACCGGTTGATGAATTATATCTTAATGTATTATCCTGTTCATAATGAATTCTAGATTGGAATTTCTGAGGTGTGATCGGATTGGGCACGGTTAGGCTTCCATCTTTGGTCTGCATCCTTTTAGGGGGTTCGGGAAACGGGGAGGGGGGATTAAAGGTCAGCCAGAAGACGTTATCATTGGTAAAAGAATTGACATTAAAAGTCGCTTTCTTGCCGGTGGAGTCGTAATCCCAGTCGCTGGGAGACCAGCCGTAGAAAATGATAAAGTCGCCCGCATCAAACTTGCCATTCTCCTCCCCGGAGACGAATATGGCTAACTCTTTCAGCGACAGATAAGGACTGGAATTGTCCAGAGGCAGTGCTTTACCCCCGCCATTGAACAAACGCAGGGTGCGGGGATCTACGGAGCTTACCGGCACTCCGGCTTGGATCAGCATGGTCCGATCGATTTTGTACAATCCGTTTTCCTTGATTGTCAGCTTGTACCAGTGATCCGAGTAACCGAAAGGGTAATCCGTCGAGGGTTTTAGCTGTCCCTTATCTTCCGAGGTTTTTCTCCACCCCCGCGACTGGTCGTAGTTAAGCAGGGTATTTTTATAGATATTTTCGAACAGGTCCCTTTCTCTGACCGGACCTCCCTCCCCCCTGCTTGAGAAATCAACCTTCACGGTAATCTGGGAGCTTTGCTTGATGCTTCTGCGAGCAGCATTATACCGGACCGGGAAAATTTTCAATTCAATTGCTCTTTGGTTTCTCAGGAAAACAGGAGGATCAAAGGTAACCATCCCTGCAGGGAGAAATGCATCCTGAGTATCCTTGGTTTTCATGGGACTGAGATTATAACCCACGGGATTTTCCTGTCCCGGTTCTATCTTTACGGCGTACGCTAGGTTCACCCCGGTCTTTTCCGTTTCTGCGTTTTCCATAATCTCCACCGTCACATCCCCGTTCAAAGGAACCCCGATCCACACTGTTCTCACCGGAAGCTGCGGTTTCCCCGGAAGGTTGGAAAGAGCACATCTGTCGATATTGATCAAATCGAAATTTTGTCCGCCCAGCTCGATTTCCTTCAGATTTAGCTCCGGAACCAGATACCTGAAGACCACCCCTTCTTGGTCCGATTTCAGAACCTGTATGTCATCGTATTCGGAAATAGAGTTAGAGCCGGTTGCAAAACCGGCTAAACTCGTCATCAGCCCCACTGTTATAAGCAAGAATATGGTAGTGCCAAAATGTCTCATAAACAAAAAAACCGAGCCAGTTCAAAATCTACAATCCCGGAAGTTATATCTGCCCGGGTGAACCACTCGGCATCAAGGTTTACATGCTCTCTTTGAGTTAAAGGGTTTTTTATCTTCGATTTCCCATAAGCAATAAAAATTCACTTAGGTGAAATCCTAAAGATATTGAACAGTTATGCTTGGTTAGTCTATCTTTGAGTTCAAACTCCAAGCATCTTCATGCTTTATTCCAACAAACCCTTTAACAATTTATTCTATAGTCTCACCTCTTTTAGATTACTTGATATAATACGTCAAAAATACGGTTTGTCAAGCTTTTTCATCAGTCAATAACATAAGGGACGTAAAGCTTTACCTCATCCTACCAGTTTCATTTTAACCAGACTAGCCAAATTCCTGGCTCTGAAACCGGTTATATAGGAACATGCCACCTCGTATGCTTTTTGTTCTATCTGCTGGACGTTCTTCCGGGGGATGGAATCGATCTCTTTTTTGAACTCTCTGGTGGTGAACTTTATATCCTTCTTGTTTTGGCTGGCCCACATCTTCATTTGATCCATGAGGTCTTTGGGCATAAACTCGTGCGCGATGTTTTGCCATTCGGTTCCTACATTACCTTTACGGATGCCAAAGTCGGCAAATTTGCCCACTATCTCCAAAGGTGTGCCGGTGATCCCGTGCTGGGCGATAGATACCCCTTTCGGTTCGATCTTCTCGAAAATCTCCTTGGTCCGGTCAAGGTTGATATTGATCTTCTCCCCTTCGAGATAATTACCGTGTTTGGAGCCGTTGTTTATGGCTAAAAGATCGGGACGGATTCCATTATCTAGCAATCCCTCTATAAAAGTTGTGGCTTCCTCTACCGTGGTAATAACTGCCTCTTGTCCAGCTGATTTCACCTCCCCCACCTCCACCTCCAGCCCCAAACCGAACGGGAGGATCAGGGCAGCAAGTTGGCTGGTGATCCTTATGTTATCCTCCAGCTCGTTAAACGAGGCGTCGATGGCTATGGAGGTATAACCGGCGTCAAGTTCTGCTTCTATCTGTTGTGTGGCGGAATTGAATGCCTCCGGGGTGCTATCCTTTACCGTGGTATGATCGCCGTGGATGAAAAATGGTTTTGAGAACTTCATCCCCTCTGCATACCCTATGATAGTCTCAAAAAACACCAGGGGAGTCTGACCGGTGTACCCACCATCCACGCTACCTTCGGTCTTGGCCAGCTCGAAAGCCACCACCGAATCCAGCTTTTCTGCCGCTTTCATGATTCCCGGAATCACGTGCTTGATCCTGGTATTACATGCCATCACGATAACCTTTTCGTCTTTCAGCACTTTGAAGATATCGTGCGCGTTCAGCAAACAGACCTTGCTTTTGCTTCCCAATTTGTTGCGGACATGTTCCGGTCTTAAATCCAATATTTTAGTCTCGGGGGTTACGGCAGACATGAGATGCCCTCCCGCAAAAGAAGTTGAAGTTTATACGCAAACTCAGGTGTCATGTTTTGCTCATATTTTGCACTACTTGAACAACAGCACCAGGATCACCACCACGATCAGAGCTGGCAGGAAATTGCCCACCTTGATTTTCTTTATCCCTAAAAGGTAAAAACCGATCCCGACGATAATCAAACCTCCGGTGGCGATCAATTCATCCAAAACCTCCGGCCTTAAGAGAAAAGAGAGCTTCGATCCCAATATGGTCAAGGCTCCTTGAAAAATCAGAACGGTTAGTGAAGAGAATATCACCCCCACACCCAGACTGGAAGCGAAGATCATCGAGGCAAAACCGTCCAAAACCGATTTGGCATAGAGCAAGCCGGTGTCCCCGCTCACCCCGTCCTGGATGGATCCCACCATGGTCATGGGACCGATGCAGAAGACCAGACTGGAGGTGACGAATCCCAGGACGAAGCTGCCCGATTCTGATTTGACTTTCTTCTTTATGAACTCTCCCAAACTCTCCAACCATTCCTCCAGCCCAATCAGCTCGCCGATAATGCCCCCCACTGCCAGACTCCCTATCACGAAAAGGATGTTTTCGGTTTTGAATGCCATCTTAAGCCCGATTAAAAGCGTGGATAGTCCCAGAGCATGCATCACTATGTTTTTTATCTTATCGGAAAGCCTTGAGCCGATCAAAAGACCCAGCGTACTTCCCAGTAATACTGTTGCGGTATTTACTAAAGTACCTTTCATAGATTATTCAATATTTAAGATTCAAGATTAAACAATTAATTTTAACCACCATTCTTCTGAAGGTATCAAGATTTGGATTTGAATTTCTCCCCTTTCATTTTGGAACTTCACAGATAGGAGATGAACCCGCCTATCATTCCGGAAACACTTTTCGCGAAGGAACCAGCCCTTTTAAGTTCATCCCCATTAAGATAACCTTGATCAAAGGCAACGAAAAGATGTGATCTGGCTTCAGCGCAAGAAGACTTCGCGATGTATAGAAATCTAATTAGTTCAGTATTAGACCCCCTCTCAAATCCCTCTGCGATATTTGACATAACCGAAACTGCTGATCTTCGGATCTGATCCACCAAACCAAAATCCTTAGAAAATTGCTGTTTCTTGGTGAGCAGATATATTTCGTTAACCAATTCCCTTGATTTTTTCCAAACATCTAAATCTTCAAAGCCTGTAATTCTCACAGAATTTCCACTCCGTTCTCACGAATTTCTTTGTGTTGGAAAGTCTTTAGTCTTTTAATCTAGAATCTTGAATTTTGAATCTTGAATTATTTCACCAGTACTTTCTCGGGTCGACTATCTTCCCCTCCACCGCCGATGCCGCCACGGTTGCCGGGCTGCACAGATAAACCTCGGCACCTTTCCCCAGCTTCCCCAGAAAATTCCGGTTGGAGGTGGAGAGCAGCACGTCCCCCTTTCCCAGCACCCCGTGATGTCCGGAGGTGCACAGGCTGCATCCGGGATTGGTCACCATCGCTCCCACGCTCATGAAAATCTTATAAAGCCCGGATTCCAGCATCTCCATGGCAACTTCCTTGGTAGCAGGGGTGATGATCAGTCTCACCTCCGGATGGATCTTTCCCGCTTTCTTCAAAATTTTAGCAGCCGCTTTGAAATCTTCCAGCCGACCGTTGGTGCAGGAGCCGATGAAACCCTCGTTGAAAGGCGTTCCTTCAACCGCCTCCACCGGTTTAACGTTGTCGGGACTGTGCGGGCAGGCGATTTGCGGGATCAGTTTTCCCACATCCACCTCCATTTCATCCGCAAAGTGAGCATCCTTATCCGAAGTGACGATCTCTATTTCGTCTTTGCATCTTTGCCGTAAAAATTCAAGAGGCTCTCCGTTAGGTTGAATGAAAGCGATCTTGGCGTTTATCTCGGTCATCATGCTTCCCAAGGTCAGGCGACCGGCCAAGGAGAGATTGTCGATGGGCTCACCGTAAAATTCCAGGGATTTATAATTGGCTTTATCCATGCCGATCTCTTGGATGAACTTCAAGGTCAGGTCTTTTGCCGATACCGGCTCTTTGTATTTTCCTTTGAAGATCACTTTGATGGTCTCCGGCACCCTGAACCATAATTTTCCTGAATACCAGGCAGCCACTATATCCGTATTTCCGACGCCGGAAGAAAAAGATCCGACCGCCCCCAGCAGGTTCATGTGGCTGTCCGTCCCGACCACCACCGACCCCGGTTTGATCATCCCTTTTTCCAAAAGCACGTGCTGCCCGATTCCCCAGTTGACGTCAAACAGGTTTTTTATCCCCTGCCTTTTGGCGAATTCCCGGCATAAAACCTGATTCTGCGCCACCTTCATGTCTTTTGCCGGCGCTTGGTAATCGAAGGTTATGGCGATTTTATCCGGATCTTTAACCTTCCCGTTATGGGTGAATTTATCGAATTCCAGTACCGCATTCGGCCCTCCGAAATCCCTAATTACCGCCAAGTCCACATCCGCCCAAATCCGATCATTGGTAAAAACCTCTTTTCCGGACGCCGTAGTAAGGATTTTTTCAATAATGGTCTGGCCCTTCATATATATCTCCACACTTGATGTGCATTTTGAACTTTAAACTTTGAACCTTGAACTTTAAACGCTTTTAAAACTTATACTCCTCCGCAAATTTTATCCTTTTCGCTATGGGTGGATGATCATACAATAAAAACTCTATAACCGGACTGGGATTGGGATTGGATAAATTATTGTAAGCTAACTTATCCATGGCGAAAATGAAAGCTTCTTTATTGTGAGTAATATCCAGGGCGAATTTGTCTGCCTGCCTTTCCATATGCCTGGAATATGCAGGCATCACTGGCATGGTGACGATCCCGTAGACGGAGAATATCAAAAGAAACAAGGGCAATCCCGCCACGTCCGCCATGTTTTCTATTTTCAGCCTGTTTTTGAATCTGTTGATTACTCTTCCGGCGGTCAGATGAATAATGAGAAACCCGATCGCTGCCATGATAGAGGAGAAGATGATGATCTTCCAGATATGATGCAAAAGGTTGTGCCCCATCTCGTGGGCGATTACCACTTCGATCTCGTCCGGAGTGTATTCGTTAACCAAATTGTCCCCCAAAATGATCCTTTTGGTGTTTCCCAAGCCGGTAAACATGGCATTGGCTTCTTTGGTCTGTTTGCTCATGTTCATGGTGAAGATATCCTCCACCGGGGCATTTGCCTTTTGGGACAATTTTATCAATTTGTCTCTCAACTCACCTTGAGGCAAAGGAGTGAACTTATTGAAAAGCGGCATGATTAGAACAGGTGCCAGGTTAATCAAAACTACGGTGAATAGTATAAACACCGCCGAGACGTAAATCCACCACCTTCGGGGCGATTTCTGCAGTGCCAGGTATATACCTTCAACTGCAAGAATCATGATGATGGCAATTACCATCAAACCGATAAACTGCTCTCCCAGCCATTGAGGGAAGTTCTGGTTGGATAACCCGAATCTCTGCTCCAAGGAAAACCCGTAGTAGCTAGATGGAAAACCAAAAACAAATGCCAGGATCAAAAATAAAAGTGTGTAGAATGCCACCACCCAGAATCGTTTTCGGGTGAGCTTCTCGATTTGCCGTCGCAGGTAGGCGGAGATTCCCAAAAAAAGAAACAACACCAGAAGGATGATGGTGTATCCCTGATCAGCAAAAAAAAGAACGTTCTTTGCCCTTTGATATCTAATAGCTTTTTCCAGGCGCTCCTTTCTTTCCACCTCTGTCTGCCCCACTGGAGAGGAATCCTGTTTGGAGGAATCGGACAGGGTGGGTGCAGATGAAGTCGGTTCGGGACTGGTTTGAGCTCTAGTTGCTCCGATTAAAACAACCGTCATCAGAAGCAGGAACAGTAAGAATGATAGAGTTCTATGCATAACCACTCCGGATTTGATCATGATTTGATTGGATATTATATTTTCAAAAACAATTTTAAGATTTCTCTTCTGCTATCCTCCGCCGTTCTTATTATTACTGCCGAGTTAAAGCACAACGGAGAGTCCGGTTGACCCTCCGCTGGTAAAAACCTCTTCTTATCCTGCGTAATCTATAAAATTCACCGATGAAACTGCCTTTTATCACTTCTGATTTCATATATTCAATTACTTTAAATTCAGCACCTCTCTGTATCCCGGGATATCCAGGAAACCGTGCCCGCTGATATTGAAGGCGATGACCTTCTTATCCCCGCTCTCTTTGCATTTGAGCGCCTCGTCGATGGCGCAGGCAACGCTGTAAGCGGATTCGGGGGCGGGTAAAAATCCTTCAGCCCGGATGAACTCCTTGGCTCGTTCAAATACATGCTTTTCGTCTTTGGGATAAGCAATGGTATCGATCAATTTGTGGTCCCGGAGAAGACTGAGGATGGGTGAACAACCGTGGTATCTTAATCCGTCACCTTTTATGGGATCCATGTCGATCTTGTGTCCTAAGGTATACATTTTAAGAAGGGGGGTCATCTCGGCATAGTCGGCGAAATCATATTTGTATTCCCCCTGAAGATTAGGAGCAGCCTGGCTTTGCGCTGCCAGGAATTTGATCTTCTTCCCCTGTTTTAAAGCATCGTGCATAAAGGGAAGGGCAAAACCTCCGAAATTGCTTCCTCCTCCCAAGCAGGAGATTACCGTATCGGGATAATCATCGAATTTCTCAAACTGCTTTTTGGTCTCCAAACCGATGATGGTCTGGTGCATCAGCACGTGATTCAAAACCGAGCCCAGGCAATAGATGGCTTTGGGATCCTTATTGGCATCCTCCATCCCCTCGGAGATGGCTATTCCCAAAGACCCCGGATGTTTTTGATCCTTATTGTAAAGCGTCTTCCCGAATTCCGTTTTGGGACTGGGGGAGGCATATACCTCTGCCCCATAAAGCTCCATAAAATTTTTTCTGTCTCTCTTCCAGTCATGAACTGCCCTCACCCAATATACGGTACATTTCAAACCTGCCAACGAGGCAGCATAAGCCAGTGCCGTTCCCCACTGCCCCGCGCCGGTTTCAGTGGTCAAACGCTCATATCCCTCCTTTTTGGCATAATACGCCTGAGCTAAGGCGGTATTCACTTTATGGCTTCCGGTGGGGCTATAGAATTCGGATTTGTAATAAAGCCGTGCAGGGGTATCCAATTTCTTTTCTAAATTGAATGCACGAAATAACGGCCTGGGCCTGCCTGCCTGGGAGTACATCTCCTTCAGTTCTTCCGGAATGTCAATCCAGCTATCGTTGGAGAATTCCTGTTTCAGACACTCAGCCAAAAGTATATTGGGCAGGTTCTTTATCCTCGACTCTCCAGTCTCCGGATCGTGCGGTGGGGGGAGCGGTTCGGGAAGATCGGGAATTATGTTGTACCATTGATCGGGCAGCTCGTTGGGATTAAGATTAACCATTCTTTGTTTGACCGGCATATCAAATCTCCTTTGTGTTGTTGGATTTTCCAATAGTGCTCATGTATTAGTCAGATCTTGATTTTAGATTTCCATTTTGCAATTTGCACTCTGCAATCTTCAATCTGCACTAAGGGTTTTCACCTTTCTCCTTAAACCTTCCCCCCCAAGCTCTCAAAGTTGATGAAATCCGCATAGTGTACTATCATCGCTTCCACCGATCGATACCCGCCATCTCCTTCGTGCGCATGCGTAGCGATAATATGCACCACCTCATCCGGCAAACCGTGTTGGTATGCCAGAGCTGAACCGGAAAAAGGATGCCTGAGCAGTTTCCCTGTTTTGCTTTTGACAATCTTGTTTTTTTCTTTAGCATATTCGACGATCTTGCCGACATCGTGGAGAATCGCTCCGGCGATCAAAATATCCCGGTGGATCTTCACCTTACCATCGTAGAAACCCAATAGCACTTTGGCAATCTCCAATGAGGTCTTGGTGACTGCTCTGGTATGGGTTATCAAGCTGATTTTACATTCCGGAATCAAAAGCGTAAAAGGAATATCGCCCAGTTTGTCGATTGACCATCCACCCTTTTTTATGGCATCCTCCCAAACAAGGATAACCTGTTCTTTTAACTCTTTATCTTTTATCTGCCGGATCTCTGGCAGAAGTTTTACTATTTCCGATTTCATACTTTCCTCTTTTTTGAAAATCTTCCCGTTTCAAACCGGATAATATAGAACTTAATATTAATAAACTTGAGCTGAAATTGCAACAAAAATATGATAAAAACAAAAACGAATGACGGATTATAGATAAGAACCTCGCCTTCTCTTATCCCTCTCTCCATACGTGTGGAGTGGGGTCACCCTGCTCTTCGGTCCTGCTTCGCACTGAGTGCGCTCAGCACGAAGTGAGATCTTCGGGATCGAAGGACACCCTGAAGGGGACTCAGGGAGAGAGGTTGAAATAGAGCAACGCTACGTTTCTACATTATTGAGTTATTTAGCACGTCTGAGCTTGAATTCGGCTCTGAGGAATCCCACTTTTTTCTTTCGATGGTTGTAAACGGGGGGAGAATAAAAATCCACCAGTTCTTTTAATTGCCTTTTGTTCAATACTCCCAGCTGCTTATAGACCTCAATGGATGCCGGTGCTATCGCCCTTGCGGAGCCATCCAATATCTTGACTACCAAACCGTATCCCTTATCCAGAATAACTGAACAGTGCAGTGCCTCGGCCCCGCCTTTGCTTAAGATGTTTCCTTTACTCGGTATCGCCAGCTCGTAGTCCAATCTTTTTATTCCGGAGACCATGTCCGGATATTTCCACATGGAGTCAGCCACCACCTGAAGCGACTGGGAGGTAATCTGGCTTTTCGATTTGAAACTGCGCAGTTTAGCAAACCCGATAGCCATGTTTTTCAAGGGAAGGGCAAAGGTGGGGGCGCCGCAATTCTCTATTCCGATCCCGATCTTTTTTTCAGGATATTCGCAGAGTTCCGAGATCGTTTTCAAGTCCAGCTTCTGCACCGGGTGTTTCGGATCCAGATAATTTTTCAGATTCCATCCCTTGTACACGCATAAAGCCAGCATCCCCGCATGCTTTCCGGAACAGTTATGCTCCAGGGGTGAGAATTTTTTCCGGGGAGGAGTTATTCCCGTCGCGGTGTAGTAATGGGGAACGTGCGCTCCACACTGCAGGTGATTTTTGTTCAACCCGATCTTTTTGAGAATGCCCTGTACTATCCGGACATGCTTTCTCTCACCGTTGTGCGACCCGGAGATGATGGCGATCTCCTTCTGGGTGAAACCAAACGCTTCCGCCGTTCCCGATTCAACCACCGGCACTGCCTGAAACGGCTTGGCAGAAGAGCGCAGGAAGGTGATGAAATTCGGATCACCGGTGAAATAAAAAAGCTTACCCGATGAATCCACCAATGCCACTGCCACCCGGTGGATGCTTTCCACCACGTTATTTCTGTAAGCTATAACCACTGCTTCTTTCATACAATAAGCAATTTAATATAAAATTTGGGGAAATCAAACAAAAAAGCATGTCGAAGACGAACAGGAAATCATTCACCGCAGATGAAACAGATCAATCAGATGGGAATAACCGATAACAACTCAAAACATCAGCTTAATCCGCTTAATCAGCTGTGAGGTACTCAATTTTCCTTGACTTCTCTCTAATAGACCCTACTTTCTCCTCGTAGCTTAATTTAAGTCCGAGCAAAAAAAGAGGAAAAGATGGAATTATTAAAACTTGTCCGCAAACCTATAGATGAATTCTTAAGAGGCAACCGGAAGCGAATCCGGATCATGGCTTGGGCTTTCCTGGGGATTCTGATTCTATCGCTTGTATCCGGGATCATCATTTATAATGTCTACAAAAAAGACCTCCCCTCTTTGCGTCAGCTGCATAATATCGAACCGAATCTGGTGACCAGAATATATTCAGCCGAAGGAAAGGTCATTAAAGAATTCTATACCGAGCGCAGGATATACACGCCTCTGTCACAGATGCCTCCCACTCTTGTAAACGCCCTTCTGGCATCTGAGGACCGGAGATTTTACAGTCACTGGGGGGTCAACACCCTATCCATACTCCGGGCGATTTGGGAGAGCATTTGGTTCAGGCAGCGGGTCAAGGCTACCAGCACCATCACCCAGCAGTTAGCCCGGATGCTCTTTCTCACCCCCGAAAGGTCCATGTCCCGGAAGATAAAGGAGGTTCTGACTTCTATTAAGATTGAGAGAAACTACACCAAGGAGGAGATCTTAGAGCTCTATCTAAATCAGTCCTATTTTGGAAAAGGAGCTTATGGAGTCCAGGCCGCTTCTCAGCTTTATTTCAGCAAAAGCGTAGGGGACCTAACCATTTCGGATTGCGCCATCTTAGTCAGCATTCCCAAAAACCCCGGTAGATATTCTCCACTCACCAATCCGGACTTATCGATCAAGAGAAGAAACATCGTTTTGGAGTCGATGAAGGATTTCGGAAAACTCACCCGACATCAAGCCGATTCTCTCCAAAGCCTTCCTTTGGAGATCCATACCACCCCTGCACCCCTGGGGGATGCCCCTTATTTTACCGAGATGGTGCGTCAGTATTTGGAGAAAAATTATGGGGAAGATGCTCTTTACCAGGGAGGATTATCGGTTTATACCACTCTGAATTCCGAACTGCAAAAAGCAGCAGAGGAAGCTCTTTTAACTGAACTAGATAATCGTCAGCACCTCATGGAGAAGACCCACTCACTAAGAGATACCAGCTATACTATAGTGGTGATTGACTCTGCCGAAGGTAAACCGCAGAGGAAAAGGATATACAAGCAGATTCAGGGAGCCCTTTTGGCTATGGACAACAACACCGGTGATGTTCTGGCTTTAATCGGAGGAAAGGATTTCAACCAGAGCAAGTTCAACCGGGCTACCCAGGCTCTTCGTCAGCCCGGCTCCGGTTTCAAACCGTTCATCTATACTGCTGCCATTGACAATGGAGCCAAACCGACTGATATCATGTATGACACACCCTTCTCCCTCACCGGGGAAGACGGGAAGAAATGGAGTCCTCAGAATTTTGATATGATTTTCCGGGGACCGGTAACCTTAAGGAAAGCTTTGGCCAAATCGATCAACGTGATCTCCGCCAAGCTGATCCAGGAGGTGACTCCCCAGCAGGCTATCTTTTTCGCTTCGCATATGGGACTTACCACCTCCCTCTCCCCATATCCCTCTTTGGCTCTGGGAACTTCTGAGGTCACTTTATGGGACATGGTTTCGGCTTTTTCGGTTTTCCCCAACGGAGGGATTAAAGTACAACCCCGATATATTTTGAAAATCACCGATCGCTATGGAAAAATCCTGGAGGAACATAAAATCTCCCAAAGGCAGGAGGTGTTATCTGCGCAGACCGCTTACATCATGACCACCATGCTTCAATCGGTGATCCAGAGGGGCACAGGTTACGGAGCCACAGCCAAAGGTTTTACCCGACCGACAGGTGGCAAGACCGGGACCACGGACAACTGTTCCGACAACTGGTTTAACGGTTTTACCCCTCAGATAACTGCAGGGGTATGGATCGGTTACGATGACAAGACCGTAATTGGTCATAACGTCACCGGAGCCACCACCGCACTTCCGGTTTGGACCGAGTTTATGATGCAAGCGCACGAGCATTTACCGGTTGAGGAATTTAAGGTTCCCCCGGGGATCTATTTCAAAACCGTCTGCCTGGAGAGCGGTCTTTTAGCCACGGATAAATGCCGCCACATCATCAAAGACGTTTTCACCGATGAGACCATGCCCAGGGAATTCTGCAATATTCACCGCTCCAAAGGATTACCCGATTCCACCTCCCTTGTGCCGTTTTATGAAAAAGGTGAGACTCCGGAGAAAGAAGAGGGAATAGCATTCTAGAAAACAAGGTGAAAGGTGTAAGGTTTAAGGAGTTATTTTACGAATTCACCTGAAACTTTGAACCTTGAACTCTAATCTCTTTTTTGTAAAAACTTAAAACCCCGAAGAATAAAATATTCGTCGGGGTTTTGAAGTTGTAATATGTCCCTCTTTATCTTAAAGGACATACCTTGAATGGCTTATCTATTATATTCTGGCCACATTGGTCGCTTGGGGACCTTTAGGGCCTTCGATGATGTCGAAACTAACCTCGTCTCCTTCCTTCAGGGACTTAAATCCCTCTTCCGTAATGGCTGAGAAGTGAACGAAGATATCCTTACCGCCATCCTTCTGTTCTATGAAACCAAATCCTTTGGCATCATTGAACCATTTTACCTTGCCAGTTGCCAAACCTTTTCACCACCTTTCACAAACTTAAGTTTTAATATTATCTCATCCAGTCAAGTTTAATTTAATCAAAGTGTTGGTGACTGGAATTCTCCTCTTTTATTCCCTTTGACCAGCTGATTCTAATATAAAAAAACCCACGAAAATTCAGCCTAAGTTTTCGTGGATTGACAACTCAAACCATCCAAAAACTTACTGCAACTTTCTTACTACCTGTCAAAATACCTAAATTAAAATACTACCTTATTACCCCTTTGTCAAGTAAAATCTTCAAAAACCAATAAGAAAAACAACTATTCTATCAATATTTCAAGCTCGTACTAATTATATATCGGTATAATCGACAAAAGGTTAACTGGATAATATCAAAATCCGAATGTGTAGTTGAGAATAGGTCAGCCAAAATATCAAGGCATAGACGTATACTTCTCGAAATCTGCTAAGCTTAACTCAGAATATATCTTAGGTGAATTTTCTTGAAAAAGATCAGATCATAATCCAAATTCGAATATCAGCATAGCCAAAAAGGCTAAACCAGCTCCAAAAATGAAAGCAGCGGGGATACCCACGGATTGCCATAGCCAGCCAAAAATCAAACTGGCTGGCAGCGCCATCAATCCCACTGCCCCGTGGTAAATCCCGAAAGCGGTGGCTCTCTTTTCCTCCTCCACCAGATCAGCTACGTATGCCCGCATGGTACCATCCGCCAGTCCGTAGTATAGACCATAGATGGCAAATAAAATCCAGGCATGAATCGGCTGGGTGGCAAAAGCAAAACCAAAATAGACCAAAGCATAGATGAACAGTCCGGAAACGATCAGATTTTTTCTTCCGATACGATCCGAAAGTGCTCCTGCCGGTGAAGAGACTAACGCATATACTAAATTCAATACCATCCAAAGAATCGGGATGTAAACCACGCTCACGTTCAGACCTTTTGCTCTCAAGAATAAGAACGCATCGCTTGAATTTCCCAGGGTGAACAGGATTGCCCCAACTAAAAATATCTTGAACTTGGGATGGAATGAGGAAAGCTTGAGACTGGGTAAATTGATTATCTTTTCCCTGATCTTCTTTCCCTCTTTTACAAAAATGTACAACGTCAGAACCGATAGGATAGCCGGAACTGAGGCAATCAGGAACAAAGTTCGGTAATTCTTATGGATTAGAGGAAGTAATATAAAAGCCAGAAGCGGTCCCAAAACCGCCCCGCCGGAGTCCATGGCTCGATGGAAACCGTAGGAGAGCCCCCTGCTCTCCAGAGGTGTGGAATCTGCGATCATGGCATCCCGGGGTGAAGTTCTCACCCCCTTGCCGAACCGATCCAAGAATCGCAACCCCAAAACCTGCCAACCGGCGTTGACTATCGATAAAACCGGTTTTCCCAGACTGGACAAGCTGTAACCTAAACTCACCAAAAACTTCCTTTTACCTAACCTGTCGGAAAGCCATCCGGAAAAGACCTTCAGTATACTGGCAGTGCTCTCCGCCACCCCTTCGATCAAGCCGATAAAAACCGTGCTGGAATGAAGAACCTCGGAAAGAAAAATGGGTAATATCGGATAGATCATGTCCGACGACATGTCGGTTAAGAAACTGACGATGCCCAACAGAAGAACGTTTTTTGGAATCCTGGTTGTTATTCTTAATTTCATCTCTTATTTGAAATGCTTAATTCGATTTCCAAATTTATCCCACGAATCATCCTCAATGAACCAAGGTAACTATTTTCCTCTTCTCTCCTGAGAGAAGGCGAAACTAAAGGGGCAATTCCCCTAGAGGATACCGATATTGCGCAAAACTCTCGATTCGTTGGGATCAACTTCTAAATAGCACCTCTTCCTTCTCAAAAAGCCTTTTGGTTACAAAGATGGAAAATGAGGCATAAATAAAGGTGGAAAGAAAGATCAGGGTAAGGAAGCCCCATCGAAATGTACCCAGAAGTATCTCTCGAGATGCCAGAGAGATGTTAACTATGGGGACGAAAGCCAATCCCCAGGAAAGCTCGATTCCCGGAACAAAAGAGATCATGGCAGGCAGGATGACCACAAACATAAGGGGTGAGATATAGCTCTGGGCCTCTCTGTAGCTCTTTGCGGAAAGCGCAATGGAGAGGAGAACGGAGCTAAAAAGAGCGGCCAATGGTATCATCAAGAACAAAAGTAGAATCAAAGAGAGAGGTTTTATGGTAATCTGCATCTGCTCGCTTCCGAAGCGACTCATTTGGGCTAATCCGAGACCGGCGGTTATACTCATGCTGGCGGTGGAAAGAACTATGGTTATAAGTGAGATGGTCAAAACCGTGAGGAATTTACCGGTGGCGATGTCCAGACGTGAGACCGGGGTGACTAATATAGTTTCCAGAGTCCCCCTCTCCTTCTCCCCGGCGGTCAAATCGATAGCCGGGTACATGGCGCCGATCATAGCCAAAATCACGATCATGTATGGCAAAAACATCCCCAGCATGAAACCACCCATTTTCTCCTTTGGGGCAAGATTCTCCTTATTTATTTTCAGGGGATTCAACGTGGTTTTATCGATATGATGAAGCGCCAGCCTTTCTGCTATTATGCTGTCCTGGTACCCCTTCAACTTATCCTTCAGTTTTTCTGAGGCCATACTGGATCTGATCTCGGCGGCATCATAATATATGGTGGCTTCACTGTTTTCTCCCGTCTTCAGCTTCTCTTCAAAGCCGGAGGGAAACTCCAAGGCGGCGTGGATTTCTTTCTTCTTCAAGGACGATCGGTAATCCGGCGTCTTCACCTTCTGAAAATCGTCTCCCCTGAAGATATCAGAAACGAAGCGGGGGGCGAATTCCTCCCCCATAACGGTGATTCTGGTGGTCTCCGCCTTGGTCTTCTTAAACATCGTGACCACCACTGCGTTTATGCCAAACATCAGGATCGGAAATAGGATGATGGGAATCAAAACGGAGGATACCAGGGTGCGTCTATCTCTGAGAGTATCGAGAATCTCCTTGGAATAGATTATTTTTACCTTCCTTAAGTTCATCCTGGTTTATTCTCCCACCGTTCTTACGAAGATGTCATCCAAGTCCGCAAATCCGGTTCTGTTTCGCAGTTGATCCAAAGTGCCTACCTCCAATATCCTCCCTTGATGGATGATGGCGATGTCGTCACAAAGTTTCTGCGCCTCCCACATCACGTGGGTGGAAAAGAGAATGCATTTATGCTCCTGTTTAGACTCCTGGATGAATTGGATGATGCTTCGAGAGGTAATTACATCCAGACCTATGGTGGGTTCATCCAGGATCAGAACCTGCGGATCGTTGATGAAGGTCCGGGCGATGGATACCTTCTGTTTCATTCCGGTGGAGAGCCTGTCCACCCGTCTCTTCCGGAATTCGTTCATGCCGAATCTCTCGAACAGGACTTTCGACCTTTGGCTTAAGCGATCTTCATCCATCCCGTTGAGTCTGCCGAAATAATTCACCGTCTCCTCAACCGTCAGTCGGTGATAGAGCCCGGTGTCACTGGAGAGAAAGCCGATCTTCTCCTTTACCTTCTCCTGTTCCCGGACGATGTCATAACCCGCCACCTGTGCAGTTCCGGAGGTCGGCTTAAGTATGGTGGATAAAAGCCGCATCAGGGTGGTCTTCCCCGCCCCGTTCAAACCCAAAAGACCAAACACCCTGCCCGGTTTACACTCGATGTTAACCGAGTCTACCGCGCGGATTTCACCCCGTTTCTTGTCGTTAAATATCTTGGTGAGGTTGCTGGTGACGATCATTCGGAATTATGATAGACCAGGATAATCGGCGAAAGCTGGTAAACATCCTGGTTTGTACAAAACGTCCTAGTAACACCACCTAGCGACTGAGATAAGAATAAACCAAAAGAAAATTGTATATGCTGCGTTCGGATTGTGCCATCATAATAATTTCAGTGGGTGATCCGGTTTTTCTGCTAATCATCGTATGATTCCTGGTTTTTGATCTTCTCCTCCCAGCTGTCATCTCGCACTTCCCCGGTCATGGTGGAATGAACCAATCGGTATACCCCGTATCCATCTTGATCCACAAAGATGAAATAGACCCCCCCTTGAATTTCGTTATAATTCCACTTTTCCCAGGGTTTCTCTCCCCGGGTGGAGGGATGTCTATCTATTTCACTGGGCTCTCCGTACCGGATGTACACTCTGCCCATATCGCTGTTCCAGCCGTCATTTGAATCGCTTGTTCGGGAAAAATTAAAATTAGCATAAGCGATGCGCCGATAATGCTCGGTTTTGAACTCGTTCTCCAGCGTTGCCGCATTAGAGTCCCTTCTCTTCCAGAAATCGGTGATATAGTTCTGCTTGCCTATCAAATTAAGCTGGTCGAAAATATTCAGCTCGCTGGGGGTAGCAATGTAAACCACATCCTGTCTGAATCTCTTTACCTCCTCCGCCATAAGCTCATCTGCGGTCTTTTCTTTGAAAACTATGAATTTCTTGACGGAGGATACCTTCTGCCCGGTATGTTTGTCTTTGGCATCTACTTGAAGCAGATACTCCCCTCGGCTAAGAATTCCTATGTTTAGCCCGCTGATTACCACAGCTGAATTTCCCGGCTTGGTCTGGGTCTGTTCTCCGAATTCCTTGATTTTCTTCCCGGCGGTATCCAAAATGTAAAAGTCCAATGTGTACTCCGGTTTGATTTCTGGACCATATGCTAGATGGTAAAGCTCCGCATAAAAATAGAGCATGCTTCTCTCCCGGGTGAAAATCCGGGAGGGATTAGGGAGTATCTTTTTGCCTGCCTTGGTAAGTCTTCCGCTGGCAGTATCATCGACCGCATCGAATGCCAGCTCCAGATCGCTTAACTCAAGCAAATCTGCGGAGAATCTCCGGGCATCTATCTTCTGTACGGCTTCGCCGCTGACCATCGAATTCACGTCGCGGGCTTGCAGGGCGATTTGGTAACTTCCCGGTTTGAGTTTAACCCCGATGGCATCGATGATCATGAAGTCCACCTTTTTTGCCTCTTCCGCGTTTTGTACTTGGGACCAGGTGGTCCATATCCGGTTCTCCACTTCATTCCCCTGCTCGTCTTTAATGCCCAGCTGCATTAATATCTTGGCCACCGCTCCTTGTTCCTCCGGAACGAACTCCAGCTCCCTGCGGTTGAATGAATAATATATTTCCACATAATCGCTGGAGGTGTCAGCTAGATCCTCAAAGCAAGCGTAATCTATTCCCAGGTAGAAACTGTGCGGCTGAGCCGGGACTCCGGAGGAGAGCTCCGTCTGAGAATTTGCCTGGATGGAGGAAAATAGCATCCCGGCAATAAGAATCAAGATTTCCAAATACAGTTTAATCGGTTTCATTTTACTCACCTCTGAAAATTGGTATTGAATGAATCTGCATTTTTTTACCCGAAAAAGCCGTTTGGGAGATTTTCTTTGAAAGAAAAGGAGGTGAATTCAAAGTCCATTATCTTCTGATCACGCCATCATAAGGGGGTTGAAGCAGGTACTCGCCATCCCCACGGTCCATAAAAAGAAATACCCGGTTGCTTTTGTAATAATACCATTTCTGAAAAGCCTGGCTCTCCCGGTCGAAAGGATGTCTTTCCACGTCATCCGGGGGTCCGTAAACCATGTAAACCATCCCCAAATCCGTTTCCCAACCCTCTCGGGTGGACAGCGTGAAATTCTGATTCACGTATTTGAGTCGACGGTAGTATTCATCTTTCAGTTCATTTTCCGGGGTGTTGGGGGTGAGGTCTTTGGACTTCCAGAATTCCAGCCAGGCTTGCATCCGTTTATCCTCCGGTACCGCTTTAAGCTTCTTCATCTCATCGGAGGAGGCTACGTATTTCAGCTGGTCGATCGCTTTGGCATAATCGTTTTTCAAAAGATTGAAAAACGACCATTCGATCTGGAAAGTTCTTTCCACCTTGGCTTTCACCTGATCCTTTTCCAAAAGCTCCAGGGTCAAATAATAATCGCCGGAGGGGAATCCCTCTATGTTCACGCTATCGAAGGCGGAAAAAACGGCCGGTCCCAAAACCACGGTGGTGGTCTTCTGGTGGTGGAAATCCTTGGCTCTATGTTCGATATCGGATCTTAGAAGATATGGCTGGGGTGGCTGGGGTCCTCCGTATATCTCGAAGTAAAAACGGAGGATGGGATCAGTATCTCCATTGCTCCGGGAGACGCTGGGGATAATGTTGTACCCTTTCCGGTTAAGTCTGGAATCTGCAATGCTGTCGGTAAGCTGGCGAATGAACTCTATGTCCGAAAAAAGGATTTTATTCTCATTCCGTGAGGGAATGTTCAGATCCTTTTCCTCTTCGAATGCAGAGCCGGAATTCTGATCGATCAGCCTGATTCTTAATTTGTATCTCCCGGAGTACAAAGAGAGGTTTACCTGATTTATCAGAAAATCCGAAGGGGAACGGGTCTCCTCATAGGTATTAACCGCATAATGTTCTTCCACCGAAGTCCCGGTTCTCTCTTTATTGATCTTGTTGCTGGCAAACACTTGCACTTCGTAAGCGGTCTTGAACTTATCCCCATCCTTCACGAAAGTAAGCCCTTTGGTTAAGATCTTGTAATACACCTCCACCCTGAATTTCTCTCCGGTATCTTCACGGAAAGCGGCATAATCGGTTAAGAAGATCTGTTCTCTTTCGTCTATATAACCGAAATCGGTCTGCGCTAAAATTACTAAAGGAGCAAATACCCCCAGGAAACAGAAAAGGAAAAGTAAGAAAACGATTCTCATGCTCTCTCCTTTGCTTCACCGGTCAAAAAACTGTGCACCACACTACAATAGTTACGCCTGATCTCAGACACAGGATAACTTATTTATTTGAATTTCGCAATAAAAAAACAACGCTAAAAGCAGGGGAGTATCTGGCTGGTAAAAGCTTACCTTTTTCTTTATTGGGTGTAATAATTTTAGAAGCTTTATGGATATCAAATAACCGTACCTTTAACTGATCCCGCACATTCACTCGGATTATTTCTTATTACTCATATCTTAAGGATACGATGGGATCGAGTTTGGCCGCACGATAAGCGGGGTAAATTCCGAAGATCAAGCCGACTGAGACGGAAAAGGAGAAGCCTAAAACTATCCAGAACAAAGAAACGCTGGCCGATAGAGGGGTTACTGCTGCCACCAGCTCCCCCAAAAGCAGACCGATGATTATACCCAGAATCCCACCGCTCCCGCTTAAGGTCATGGCTTCGATCAGAAACTGCCATAAAATGTCTTTTTTCCTGGCACCGATGGCTTTCCGGATTCCGATCTCTTTGGTTCTCTCGGTAACGGATACCAGCATGATGTTCATCACCCCCACCCCTCCCACCAAAAGACCGATGGACGAAATCACCACCATCACCAGATAAATGGCGCTGGTGATCTTTCGGTATATGTCCATCAGATCTTCCTGGGTGGAAACCGAAAAATCGTTGGGTTTGTCTGCGGGGACTCCCCGGCGTAGCCTCATCACTTGTGTGATCTCGTCGATTGCCTGGTCCATCAGCTCGGGGCTTTTGGGTCGGGCTATCAGAAGGAGTTCCTTTTCCTCCGGATAGAGTTTTTTGTAAGTGTTATAGGGTAAAAGAACGAAATTGTTTTGACTCTCTCCCAGAATGGACGGCCTTTTTTCCATCACCCCGATAACCGTTACTTTTTTCGGAGAAAAATTCGAGCCGCTTAACGTGACCTCCTTACCGATAGGATCCATGCTGGGGAAAAGTATGTCCACCACGTCCAGTCCCAAAACCACCACCATGGATCGGTAATTTATGTCACTTTCGGTGAAAAACCTGCCTTCCACGGCATAATTGTTGTTAACCATCTCATAGTCCGGAAGAACCCCGATGAGCTGGAATCGGCTGTTTTTGTTGTTTTGGTATTTGATGCTTTTGGCTCCCGGACCCCAATTCTGGGGGGAAACCGCACCCACCGCAGGACAAAGCTCTCTCACCGCCTGGGCATCTTCGAAGGTGATCGGTTTGCGATTTCTCTCCTCCTCCGAAGGCCCGTCCAATTGTATGCCGATCTCAAATTTGGTGACATAGATGACATTGGAGCCCAAGGATTCGATTTGCTGAGACATGCTGTTGTTCAAGCCCGTGATTATCGAAACCATGGCAATCACCGTGGCGACTCCGATCAGTACCCCCAGCACGGTCAATAAAGCCCGCATCTTATGAGCTTTAATGGCAGCCATTGCCATGGCGATGCTTTCTTTTATCTCAAATACGTTCATGCTTTTTAAGGGTAAAGGGTCAAGGGTCAGGAAAGTGAATTAATCAATCCTTTCAATAGACGTGCTGTCTCTGCCCTAAGTTTTTCCAGAGCTTCAAAATTTTCGATGGAGATGTAACCCAAATCCTTAGCTAAAGAAAGATATGTTTCTACTTCTCCTAATGAACCTCTTGCGATAAATAGGTGTTGTAGATATTCCTTTCGATGCTGTCGCTCGTATCCTTCAGCTATGTTGGCGGAAATTGATGTAGATGCTCTCCGCATTTGCAAGTTTAAGCCATACATTTCGTTCTTTGGAAAATCTTTCGTTATGGTATAAACCTCTAAAGCCAACTCATAAACTTTCTGCCATGCTAAAAGTTTTCTAAAACTCATTGTAATAAACTCTGCCTTTTCCTGAACCTTTACCCTTACCTCTTGCCCCTTGACCCTTTCTTATTCATACCTCAACGCTTCAATCGGATTGAGCCGGGCAGCTTTCATGGCGGGGAATATGCCGAAGAAAATCCCGACAGAGGAGGATACCAAAAGAGCCAACCCCACCGACCAGGCTTCCACCGCAGCGGGCAAAGGGCTCACCTGGGCAATCACCTGGGCAATCAAGGCTCCCATGATTATGCCTATCGATCCGCCTACCAGGGCCAATGTCACCGCCTCCACCATAAACTGCCACAGAATGTTCCTTCTTCTGGCACCCAGTGCTTTGCGGATTCCTATCTCTTTGGTTCTCTCGGTAACCGATACCAGCATGATGTTCATGATCACGATCCCCCCCACCACCAGGGATATGGAGGAGATACCACCCATTACCAAAAGGGCCAATTGGGTAAATTGCCGGAAGAAATCCATCACCCCTTCCGAGGTGAGCATGGCAAAATCATCCGGTTTGTCATAAGATATGTTTCTCCGTGCTCTCAATATCACCCGGCTCTCATCCATGGCATCCTGCATGGATATGAAATCCTTGGCTTTAACAAAAATCTCCAGGAAAAACCGGCGGGCATAAAGCTTCTCGAAAGCCGTAATGGGGATCAGGACGAAGTTGTCCTGACTTTGTCCCAGAAAATTTCCCTTTTTCTCTGCCACCCCGATGATGCGGAAATAACTGTTGCCCACTTTGATGTCCTTTCCCAGCGGATCTTCGTTGGGAAACAGGTTATCCTTTATGTCCCAGCCCACGAAACACACCTGCCGGTTATGCTCCACCTCAAATTCTGAAAAAGTTCTTCCCTCATACACGTCATGCGAGGCGATCTCGGTGATATTGGCTGTTGCTCCTACCACAGCCATGTCGGATAAATGCTTGTTTTTGTATTTTACTTTTCTGAAGCTGACGGCTTGGGCTCCTACCCTCCAGCAATCGGTACAATTTTCCTCGATGGCTTTCATATCGCTGGTGGTCAAATCCTTTCTTTTTAACATCTCGTGCCACTCCTCATCCGAGGTGACGATGCCGAATTTCCGAATCAGGAAAGTGGTGGAACCCATGCTGGAGATCTCCGCTTCCACGTACCGGTTCATCCCCGATATTACCGAAACGACGGCAATCACCGTCATCACCCCGATGATAACGCCAATTAACGTCAGTACCGACCGGAGCTTGTTGGCGATCAAGGATTTTAATGCTATGATTATGCCTTCCAGAAATTGCATGTTCGCTTGGAGAAAGGAGAATTGAGTTTTAAGTTTTTTGGTTTAAGAATCTAAGTGATCTGTTTCGAATAAAGATCGGATTATTCTTTTTGCTTCATTTTCCGCGGATTTTTATGCCAATTGATTTTTTAGGTGCCCCTTTGGTTTCTGAGAACCTAATTCTGCATTAATGGCTTATCCGTTCCTCTTTTTCAATGCCGCCATCCCGGATGTAGATTATCCGGTCGGCGTAAGTGGCAACATCATGTTCATGAGTTACTATGATGATCGTATTACCCTGATGATGAAGCCTTTCGAAGATTTTCATGATCTCCCTGCCGGTATTGGTATCCAGATTCCCGGTGGGCTCGTCTGCCAAAATCAGGGAGGGATTGTTGACCAATGCCCGGGCGATGGCTACCCGCTGTCTTTCCCCTCCGGAAAGCTCGTTGGGTTTATGAGCTGCCCGGTCCTCCAAATCCACCATCCTCAAAGCTTCCCTGGCTTTCTGTTTCCGCATATCCGATTCGGTGCCGTTGTATATCAGGGGAAGCTCGACGTTATGGGCGGAGGTGGCGCGGGGAAGAAGGTTGAAGGTTTGGAAAACAAATCCTATCTCCTTGTTCCTGATGCGGGCCAGCTCATCGTCATTCAGCTGGCTCACCCGTTTTTCATTCAGGTAGTAATCTCCTTTGCTGGGGGTATCCAGACAGCCGATCAAATTCATCAGGGTCGATTTTCCCGATCCCGAAGGCCCCATGATCGCCACGTATTCCCCCTGGTTTATCTCCAGGGAGACACCGCGCAGGGCATTCACCTGCTCGGTCCCCACTTCATATATCTTCCATAGATCTTCGGTCCGGATTAACACTCTGGTTTCTCCTGGTTAACAGAAAAAGTAAGCAAGACTAAATGACAAATCTTAAGAGATTTATATCCGAAAAGGCTAAACGTGTCCGTCTTATTCTACTTCAAACTCTCCCCTTCGATCTTCTTGCTTATCTTCACCTTATCCCCATCCTTCAACGTCCGAAGGATCTTGTAACTTCCGGTGACGATCATGTCGTTCTCGGCTATGCCGGACACTATTTCGATGTTCTGTTGATCTGCTATTCCGGTTTCGACCTTTACAAATTTAGCTCTTCCTTTGTCTATTATAAAAACCCCCTCTATCTCCTTCTTATCCTTTTTCTTTTTTCCCTCTTCCTTGGCTGAAGCACTGTCCTCGGAAGCCATCGCCCCCTCTCCCTTTTCCTTTTTCAGCTTCAGACTGTCTGTTTTCTCCTCCCTCATCACCACCGCCTGAATGGGTACGTTCAATATATTGTCGCGATGTTTGGTGGTGACATCCACCGAGGCGGACATTCCCGGTCTTAGGCTGGGTACTGAGTCCGATAGCACCACCTTCACCAGGAAATTGGTTACCTGATCCTGGGTTCCCATGCCGCTGATCAGAGCGGTATGACCGATTTCGCTCACCTTCCCTCTGAAGGTGGTATCCGGAAAAGCATCGATTTTGATCTTGGCTTCCTGACCCAATTCCACGTCCGCTATGTCCGTCTCATCCACCTCCACCTCCGTCTCGATCTCGCTCATATCCGAAATGGTCATGATCACCGTTCCTGGATTGTTCATGGTTCCGATCATCACGATCTCCCCCACCTCGGCGTTAAGGGAAGTGACCATCCCATCCATGGGGGAGGTGATGGTGGTTTTGCTCAAAGCATATTTAACTTGAGCCAAATTTGCTTCTGCTTGTTGGTTTTGAGCTTCCGCTTGTTTAAGCTCGGTCATGGCCAGATCGTGCTGTTCCTGGGAAGTAAGCTTCTTTTCAAAAAGCTCCTTCTGTCTTTTATAAGTCAACTGGGCTTGTTCCAAATTCGCCTTGGCCGATTTCAGCTGCGCTTCCGCCTGGTTTTCCGCAGCCTTGTATTCGGTAGCGTCCAATTGCACCAAAAGTTGTCTCTTTTTGACAATGTCTCCTTCCTTTACCGGAAGCTGTTCGATTCTGGCTGGTACGTAGGCAGAGATCTTCACGTCGGTTCGGGGAACTAATTTACCATTGGCGGTCACCATGGAGGTGAGGTCACCCTTTTTCACCTTCTCGGCTTGAACCGCGTAAGTTTTCTCTCCGCTCTTCAATACATTAATCACCACGAAGATCACCACCACCAGCACTATTCCCAGAATTATCCAGATCTTTTTCTTCTTTCTCATATCTCCTCCATAGACCCGTTTTCGCTTATTCGCTATCTCTTGATTGCTTGAGAGAGGCGGAATAAAATTCAAAATTCAAAGAGAAAAATTCAAAATTGCATTTAAAATACTAAAATGGTATCGGTTTTTCCTGTATTGAAAAATCTAATTTTGCAATGCCACTTTACATTTTGCTTTTTTGATTTTGCATTTACATTCGTCCTTCTCCTCCACTTCCCGTTTCCCACCCTGCGGGTGGAACAATCATATGACCCAAACTGAGATTATTTGCCCATCGCTTGTTCAAACTGAGCTACCGCAAGATTGTAATCATAGAGTGCCTGAACCTGGTCAGATTGCGCCTGCTTGTAGCTCACCTCGGCATCCAGAAGTTCTAAGATGCTTGCCGCACCAAGTGTATATTTTTCTTTCACCAGATCCAGATCCTCCTTTGCCGACTGGAGTTTGTCGTTGGTCAACCCGATCGTCTCCTGAGCCTGCTGCACGCCGATAAAAGCTTGCTTGACTTGGTAGGCTACATCGTTTTTGGTCTGGCGGAAATTCTCCTTGGCTGTATTCAAGTTGGCCTTGGCATAAGACAGGTTCTGCTTCCTCTGGAAATTCTCGAAGATGGAAAAGCTTATCGAAGCATTCAAACTCCAATCATAATCCTTTGTTCGAATATACTTTATCTGGTCTAAATCTTGGTTATTCCAGGAATATGAGCCGCTCAAATTGAAACTGGGGAAAAGCCCGCTTCTGGCCAATCCCATTTGGGCTTTGGCTGATTCCAAATCGGCTTTTGACTTTAAAACGCTGGGATTCTCTTCAACCGATTGATTCAAACCCTCCTCATATGAATAAGGAAATGCAGGCTGGGTCAAGTTTTCCTCCACCTCGAGGGGAAAATCCACATTCTGTCCCATGGTACTGTTCAGGGTAGCTTTAGCCAGCTTCACATTGTTATCCGCAGTGATCAAAGCTAATTTCACGTCTCCATACTGGACTTTAGCTTTGAGCACGTCCGAGAACGAGGCTGACCCCAGATCGTATCGGGTTTGGGCAATCTTAAGCTGCTCCTCCACACTCTTCAGCGCCTCCTGCTGAATGCCCAAAAGCATTTTTGCTTTGAGCACATTAAAATATGCTTGTTTTACGGATAGAATCAATTCCTGCCGGGTAAGCTGATACGAGTTATAAGCGGAGTTTTTGGAGGCGTTTTTAACCTTGATCTCGTAAAAATTATATCCACCTAAAGACCAGCTCTGACTGGCGCTCATTGAGGCGGAATATGATTTGGATACTTGTATCCCTCCCATTCCAGGGATCAGATTCCCTGTGGTGGGGTCATAACTTGTTTGTTGGGTGGGACCTTGTACTATCCGGGAGTATCCGATTCTGGAACTCAAACTGGGCATAAGCACCCCCCAGCCGGTCCAAACGTCATTCTTCGCCACCTGGTATGCATTTCGGGCAGCAATTACCGTGGCGTTGTTTTTCAAGGATAGCTCGAGGCATTGATCCAAGGAAAAAACTTGGGTTGAGGTAGTTTCAGTTTGACTCAAAACCATATTACCAAAAAACAGAAAAACGAAGACACTCATCAGTACCTTTTTTGTCATTTTCTTTCCTCCCGATTGTTACAAACCGAACATCCCGCCGAACAGGCTGGAAAGCCCCGATTTGGCTACGATCCATATGATCCATAGAATACACGTTGCGGTAAAAGCTTTTTTGGTGCTGTATCTGTATAAAATTCCCATACCCATGGAAACCAATATAAGCTGCCAGATAGTGAAGATGTCAAAACTGGACAGGAAACTATATAGAAAACTGTTCTTGCTCTCTGCAGACAAAAGTAAGGCCAGGCTGGTTTGAACGTTAAGATCTTTCTTCATCATAATCAGGGGATACTTAACTATCATGGCCGGTACAGCAATAAGAGAAGAATAGCAGTATACCGAAAACACCCGGCGGAAGGAAGAATCTCCACCCAAGATAACGTTGAAGACGAAAAATAAAATCCCCGCCACCGCGACTAAAGCCACTATGGTGCCCAGCGGGGCCAAGAATAATTGCCATACCGGAGGATGTGTTCTTTCGGTCATCTTGTCGATGATCACCTGCTTCTGTTCTTCGGGTATCTTATCGTTGTCTTTTATCCTCTCCACCTGCTGGTTCATAATATAAGGGTAGGTGGAGTAGAAGAAACCGATTCCCAGTAATGCCACGATGATGAATGGCACCAGCCAGGTGGGTTTGATTTTTAAGCTTTCGAATACTCTTTTCGGCTCAAAAAATATGTTTAGAATTTTGGATGCTCCCCCTATCGGTTTTTCCTCCGGCGGAATGGTCGAGATAACCTGTTCCATTAAAGCTCCTTTCTTTACTAAACAACTTCCTTTATTTTCTAACGCAGTATGTCGTTAAAAGTTTCAAAAAATCTCTCAAGCCTTGGTGTCTGCAAACGGAGGGATCGAACTCTTATTTAGAGATTCTTTTTCCCGTCTGATGGTTTAATGTTATTTTATCTTGAAAATCTCCCATAATGACAAAGGCAGTTTACCAAACTGCCTTTAGCCGCCAAACACAGATTTAATACACTCTCCCGCCTCTCAACCCATCTCTCCTCCCACGAGCTGAACATATGATCTTCGCCGGATTAATATAACCGCTCTCTTGTCGGCAAAGCCGACCATTTACAAACCGACCCTAAGAAAAAAGAGCTGCTATTTTAACTTGAACTCGACCGGATAAGTCACCCGTACAGCTACTGGCTGCTTGTTACTAATAGCTGGTTTCCATTTGGTTTTTTTTGCAGCATCCATGGCTGCATCCTCGAATCCGGCACCTGAACCTGATGGTCTGACCACTCTGACATCTCTCACATTGCCATTTTTATCCACCAGGGCTTCCACCCATACAGTTCCCTCAATCCCTGCCTGTCTTGCTATGGGAGGATATTCAGGTTTAACATACTCTAAGGCCACGGGTTGCTCGTCCACTGGCACGAACTCTCCCTCTGCAGGTAGATATTCCTCTGCCGGTATATCGATGGCGATTGAATCCCCGCTTCCTCCTATGATGCTTTGAGCACTGAGATCCTGGATTTTTCCCAATTCTTCCTGGCTGGCGATGGTGACGTCCTGAGGAGCCTCCTCATCCGGAACCGCTTTGGGAATTCCGACGGAAGGGGCTGTCAAAGCCGGAGATGCTACCGCCACCTGCGGTGCTTGAGTTTGACTGAGCGAAGGGGGGGGAGCCAGCTCCGCTATGGTTTTGATCCGGACCACTCCTTTGGCTTCCGGCGGCTTGCTGCTGAGGCTGGAAATGATCAAAAAACCACCGATGATGACCAAATGCAACGCCGCTGCAGCAACCAGAGCTATGCTCAGATTCTTTTGATAGCTTCTTTTTAGCTCAAATGCTCCATAGTTTGTGAAGGTGCTTGAACCCTGGGTTAAGCTAACTGCATTTCCTGCTTTCATTTTGACACACCCCCTTTCACATCTTGCATTTGCCTTTTATCGAATTCAGAGAAAGGTGACAAACTGAATCGATAACTGAAATTAGGATTCTTATCCTTAATCTGTTTTTCCACTAACTGGATATCATCAATCACGTCCACCATCCGGAAATACTTGGCATCCTTGTCCACCTTCACCAGAGTTACCAGCTTGGGTTGCTTCTCGTTCTGCTCTCTTAATAATCCTCTTAAAGAATCGTACTTAAGGGGCTGCGGGGTCTCCCTGGCTATATTCCACCATAGGTTATTATCCGCATCGATCCGCAGAGTCAAAAGCCGCGATTCAGCAACCGGGACCGGATTATCAGTCGGAGGAAGATTTACCTCCATAGTTTGGGGCTGACTGAAAACGGTGGTGACCATGTAAAAGATCAAGAGCAAGAAAGCGATATCCACCATCGGGGTCATGTCTATTCGTATCCCGATTCTTCTCTTCGGCTTTTTAAGCCCCACTCCCTTTTTTTGTCTGGATGATCCTCCACCTACATCAACAGCTGCCATAATTATTCACTCCTGATTCTCTTTAATTACGTTCCTTTCTCCATCTCCATTTCCGTAACCAGACTGAACTTGCTGATCTTGATCTTCTGGAGCGCCCCCATGATGCTGTTCATGGTGCCGTAACTTACATCTTTGTCCGCTTTTATCACCACGAACCACCTGATGGCACCGGGAAGACTTCTCACTTGTGTTATCACCTGGGGTAAGGTGGCAGGATTTGCCTCCTCATAATGTCTTACTGGTTCCATGAGTTCTTTTCCCTCCCGGTTTACCTTCTCCTTGGTGATATACTCCACCAGGATGCTGTCCTCTTTGGTAACCGTAACATAGATCATGTCTGATTCGGGAAGTTTAATCTCTGAGTGTGAGGCAGGAAGGCTGACATCCATTCTCTCTGGCGGCTTAAACGAAGTGGTGGTCATGTAGAATATGAGCAGAAGAAAGGCAATATCCACCATGGGAGTCATGTCAATCTTGATGCCTACTCTTCTCTTCATTTTTTTAAGCATAACTTATGCTCCTTTCTCTGCTTCCACCGGGATTATTTCTTTTCCGCCTCTCTGCTCTTCATCAGTTGCAACATCTCGTAGGTGGCTTCATCCATGGTATAGTTGAATGCATCTACCTTGTTCACAAAGAAGTTATATGCCACAATTCCTACAATAGCGGCTAACAGCCCGCCCGCCGTGTTAACTAAAGCTTCTGAAATACCTACGGCTAAACTTTGCGCATCGATGACGCCACCCACTCGGGTTCCGGTTGCTTTGAAAGCCCGAATCATCCCGATAGTAGTTCCCAAAAGCCCTACCATGGTGGCAATGGAAGCGATAGTAGACAAAGCGATCAAATTCCTTTCAAGTAATGGAACCTCCAACGCATTAGCCTCCTCAATGGCTCGCTGGGTTTCGGTCAAACGCTTTTCTGTTGAGCTCTCGGTTATCAAGACCTGCTTGTATCTCTCGATGCCAGCTCTCAAGACATTAGCCACCGTCCCTCTCTGTTTATCACAAGCTGCCAGCGCTCCGTCGAAGTTGCCTTGCTGGAGCATATCGATAATGTTCTTAAAGAAAGCTTGAACCGAGATTTTCCCCTTGGCTTTGTTCAAAGTCATTATGCGCTCGATGATGAAAGTCACCAGCATCACCAGAAGGGCGATGAGAACAGCCACCAGAGGTCCTCCCCTTCTTAAGTAATCGGGGAGCAGCATAGCCCAGATGAAAATTCCTATGATCAAAGAAACTATCAAAACCAATGCTATGAATATCGACTGTTTCATTTAAACGCTCCTTCGTTATATTTAAGGGTTTGGTACTTATCTTTGGAATTAACTTCAACCTCATATCCAGAGATTCAATTAAGCTGGATGAATCATCCCATTCGCACCAGCTTGTCGATATGCCGACTCAAACCATCCATACCTCCTTGTTTTAACTACCCACCCGGCTTCAAGGAAAATGCCGGGGATTGGCTGATTCCTCAATATTTTTATGCTAAAATATCCTATCCCCGATAGATTATAAATCACTGATCTTCACACAGTTGATGATCAGGCTGGGCAAGCTTAACCATAACCCGACAGAAGATTGGGTAAACAGATCGACAATGTTGAAGCTGCCACCCGCGGAGGAATTGGGGGAAGAGGTGTTCATGCCGATGACCGAGATGAATATCACCACCGCCCACAAGATCAGTGGAATGTAA
>Ga0256868_10000066_pt1 | contig 60391 bp, 45 predicted proteins | sample RVTome_13_FD_187341 | JGI IMG/M metagenome (GOLD analysis project Ga0256868, IMG submission 187341) | Soil microbial communities from uranium-contaminated site in the Upper Colorado River Basin, Wyoming, United States - RVT92D227 HiSeq ...
CCACCTCGGCCGGAGACGCTTTCCTGATTCGGGGCCCCTCTTGGCTACAAGAGGGGAAGGGGAGATGATGTCCATTATTAAAATTCTTAAAGAGCGTCTCCGGAATTATGATCCTTCATTCTACGGCTGTTCGTCGGGACGCTCAGACATCTTCGCTGGCCGGCTTCTTCCGCGCCGGCTTCCCTCAAGGGCGATTCGAGAAGGCTAAACCTTCCACGGTCGCTGCGGCTATTCCCGGATCTTCTTCCTCATTTTTAGCCACACAAAATGGAAGAGAACCTTTAAATATAACATCTGTAAGGAGCCTGCTTTCCTTCTTAATACGAATGAGCTCCTCGAAACGTTTATTCGCTCCCTTTCAAAATATTGAATACACCTTCCCGTATGATTAATCCTTTACGTTCCGAATCACCTTTAATGGGTTCCGAGGTGATTTAAAGGTGTTTGCCATCTATTTGACGGAATTACGAGGGGGCAATCTCTTTACTAATACAAACGCAATAAATAAAGTGACAATGTATAGGCGGCGCATAGGTCGCCCTCAAGTCCCCGTAGCGGAGGGGGGCCCCGTCGGCTTTTCCGACGGGGGGAACCGACGGGACTGGTTCCGCGGGGCTGGGGGCGGCCTAAGCGCCGCCCGAATAGTGTTGCTCTAGCCTTTCAATATTTTCTCGGCGCGGTCGATATCGGAAACATCCAGGATGACCGAGGCCATGTCGCCCTGGCGGCTGAGCGTCCCGTAACAGTACTCGATGTTGATGCCTTCGTCGCCGAGCTTGGACGTGATCTCGGCCAGGGCGCCCGGCTTGTTTTCAAGGTCGACAAGAAGCACATCGCGGAGCTCGTGATTGGCGTATTCCTCCCGCTTGGACAGCGCCTTGACGGTCTTATTAAGGTTCTTGACGTAGATCTTGGCCGTGTCGTGAAAAACGCCGATAGCCTCGATATTGATCCCTTCCTCGGCCAGGTACGCGCAAAGATTGTCCAGGGTTGACGGTTTATTGTCCAAAAGGATGAAAATTTCGGTGATGCGTTCCATGCCTCCTCCTTCTTAAATAAAGATGGGATCAGAACTCTTAATTCGGAGGTCTGACCCCTTCATTTTAATCGAATATTTTGCCGGGATTCAAGATGCCGTTCGGGTCAAAGGCGCGCTTGATGCCTTTCATGAGTTCGATCTGCTCCGGCGACAGGCTTTGGGAAAGATATTTCTTTTTAACCAGCCCGATCCCATGCTCGCCCGAGATGACTCCCCCTCGGGCCTTCCCGTCGTCATAGAGTTCCTTGCGGATCTTGTCGGACTTCTCCCGCCATTCGGCCTCGGGAATCGGAATGACCTGGCCGTCTTCATGGCGGGCTTTCATGATGTGGGTGTGGACATTACCGTCTCCGGCGTGGCCGAACGTCGGCAGCCAGAGCCCGTATTTCTGGGCAACGGCGCGGATCTTTTTCACATGAGCTGCAATCTCGGCCCGAGGAACGCAGATGTCCATGATCTCGATGGTGTCGTGCTTGATCGCTTCGTAGATTTTGCTCCGGATGTCTAGGATATTGTCCTGCTTTTTGGCCGTATCGGCGATGAAAACATCGAGCGCCCCTTTTTCGAGCGAGATTTCGGCCACGGCCTGAGAGAGGCGGTCCATCTCCTCTTCGCTCGCTGCGTCGAGGATGACGAGGAGATGCGTCTCCCCTTGCCCGCAAGGCCACTTTTTTTGCAAATGCTCTTCCGTGATCTGGACGACATCAAGCGGCACGAATTCCAGGGCGAGGGGCATGACCTTTTTCAGAAGCAGGGGCACGGTCTCGATGGCGGCTTCCAGGTCATCGAAGGGGATGATGAACGAGCGGGTCACGGATGGTTTGGTCAATATTTGGATGACCGCCTTGGTGATGACGGCCAGCGTCCCTTCCGAGCCGATCATGAGGTGAAGAAGGCTGTAGCCTGTGCTGCTTTTGATGAGCTTGCCGCCGAGGCTGAGGATATCGCCCCGAGGCGTCACAACCTCGAGGCCGCGGACATAATTGCGGATGACGCCGTATTTCACGGCCCGGCTCCCGCCGGCATTGGTCGCGATCATGCCGCCGATCATGGCGCTCTCTTCGCCCGGGTGCGGCGGGAAATAAAAGCCCGCCTCTTCGACGGCCTTCTCGAAATCATTGAGCGTCACGCCGGCTTCGACCACGGCCATCTGGTTATCGGCGTCGATCTCGAGGACGTGGTTCATGTTTTCGACGGACAGGACGACGCCGCCGGCCGATGGAACGCACCCCCCGCAAAGGCCGGTCGCACCACCCCGTGGCGTCACCGGGATCTTTTCGTGGTTAGCGATCTCAAGAATCGCCGCCACTTGAAACGGAGACCGGGGCTTCAGAACGAGGGCGGGCATCCGGCTGATGTCACGGAGCGAAAATTCGTCATGGCTGTAATCGTCCATCCGCTCGGGATCATCGATGACATTTTCCCTCCCGACGATCCCAATAAATTCCTCGCGTATCTTGGGGTCCAGGGTAGTTATGGTCACGGAGTACTTTTACCATAAGAAATAAGGGGGACACAATACTGTGTCCCCGACATTTATTAAAAAATAAGGCTAAAATTCATGTCAACGAAATTGTCCCTCAATCCGTTTTGATGTATAGAGAAGTTCATGGAAGAACAGGCATGCATCCGGCTCGCCCGGGAGGGCGACACCGAAGCCTTCCGGGCCCTCTTTGAAGGCCACCGGGAGAGGGTCTTTTCCCTGGCCTATCACTATCTCAAGAACCAGGCCGATGCCGAGGACGTTATGCAGGAAACATTCATCAAGGCTTATCATGGCCTGCCCGGCTATAAGCCGGACAAGGGCTTGAATTTCTCGTCCTGGCTCAACCGGATCTGCGTCAACGCCAGTATCGACGCCCTCAGAAAATACAGAAGAAAAGACGTCCAATCCCTCGAGAATGAAGAAGTTTCGAAGCTCTCCGCCCCCTCGCATTCTTCGAACCCGGAAACCTCCGCCCGGAACAGGGAGATCCGCGAAAAAGTCGACCAGGCGCTCAATAAATTATCTCCCAAACAGCGGATGATCTTCACGATGCGCCACTATCAGGAATACAGCATCCGGGAGATCGCGGAATCCATGGACGCGACGGAGGGGAGCATCAAGAAACATCTCTTTCGGGCCGTCGAGACGTTGAAAAGGCGCCTCAGACGGTTTGTCATGGAGGACGGCTATGGACTGTAAAACCGCTAAAAGCCTCATCATCCTCGGCCTTTACGGGGAACTCGACGAGGGCGAGAAAAGAGATCTGGAGGAACACCTTCGGCGATGCTCAGCCTGCGCCGCAGAACTCGCCCAGACGAAAAAAGTCTTCTCCCTGCTGGATGAGAACAAACCCGCCGTTTTGCCGGAGGTCGATTGGGAAAAGTCCTGGGACAAGATCCGCGGCGGGGTCGACCGGAGACCCGCAAAAAACCAACAGAGTATCTTCCCCCGCTGGAAATGGGCCTTTGCCGGAGCATCGCTCGCCCTGGTTCTCGGCGCCGGCATTTTCATCGGGAAATACGGATTTGCCCCCGCCCCCAAGCCCGCCACCGTTTCCATCCCGGCTTCTTCGGGAGCAACGTCCGTTCAGCAAGCCTTCGCCGGCTATCTTGAAGACGTCAAGCCGATCCTGCTCGATTATGCCCATTACACGCCGGGCGAAAAGAACGGACGCCGGATCACTGTCGATGAGAACATTCTTCGCGGGCTTGTTTTCCAGAACATTCTCTTGAAAAGAAAACTCGCCGAAAAAGATCCGGTGGCTGCCGAACTCCTCGATGACCTCGACCTCGTCCTTAAAGAAATCACGAACCGAGGAACGCAAGATCCTCGATCCCCCGCCGGGATCAAGGACCTGATCGAGCAGAGGGACGTCCTTTTTAAATTGGAAATCATGAAAAAGCTTTAGGAGGAATCACGATGAAAACCATGAAAATGATCGCTGCGATCCTGGCTTTCGGCCTGATCTTTGGGAACATCGCATCGGCCCAGTCCCAGGAGGCCGACAAGGCCAAGCAGGTCTATGAACAGGCCAAGAAGGCCCTCGCCCTCAAGGACTGGAAAACGGCCATAGAGGCCTTTAAAAAGATCGAGGCCGAATACGGCAAGAGCGGCTATTACGGAGAATCGCTCTACTGGCTCGGATACAGCATGGACAAGTACGCCGCTTCTCTCGAGGACATGGAACTCCAGATTGAGAAGCATAAGGAGGCCATCGACCGGCTGAGCCTGCTGCTCGAAACGTTGCCGGAAAGCTCCTGGGCCAAGGATGCCAAGATCCTCCAGCTCCAGATCGCCGAAACGCTGGCCAAGAGAGGTCTGTCCGAATACAGCAAATATATCAATGGCGCGATCGGCGGAATTGAGGGTGGAGTTGAATGGGGCGTTATTGGAGGCGTCCAGGGCAGTGTTGGCGGCGCTCAAAAAAAGCCGGCCGATCCCGACCTCGAAATCAAACTCGTCGCCCTCGATGCCTTGATGGGCATGGACAAAGAAAAGGCTTTTCCCATCCTGGAAAAGATCCTCAAAGAAGATAAGAGGCCGGAACTCAGGGAAAGAGCCTTGATGGTCCTCGGCCAGTCGGGCGATGCCAGGGTCTTGCCAATCCTGACGGAATTGGCCGTTTCGGACCCTTCGCCAAGAGTTCAACAAATGGCCGTCATGTGGCTCAGCCAGAGACACGATGACGCGAGCGTGGACGCCCTTCTCAAAATCTACGAGAAAGCTTCGGACGCCAAACTCAAGGAACGCCTCTTTTACGGATTCGCCCAAAGCAACCATCCGAAAGCCCAGGCGAAGCTCCTCGAGATCGCCAAGAACGAAAAGGACCCGAAACTGCGGAACAACGCCATCTTCTGGCTCGGCCAGAAAAAGGACGACAGCAGCCTGGCAACCCTCATCCAGATTTACGACACGGCCGATGACATCAAGGTCAAGGAAAACCTGATCACGTCCTTCGCCCAGAGCAATAGCGAAAAAGCCAGAGCAAAAATCGCGGAAATCGCCAAAAACGATAAAGACCTGAAGGCGAGAGAACGGGCGATCTTCTGGCTCGGCCAGAAAAGGGACGACAACAGCCTGGCAACCCTCATCCAGATTTATGACACCGTCGAAGAGACCAAGCTTAAAGAAAACCTGATCATGTCCTTCGCCCAGAACAACAGCGATAAGGCCAGAGCGAAAATCATGGAGATCGCCAAAAACGATAAAGACCTGAAGGCGAGAGAACGGGCGATCTTTTGGATCGGCCAGAGAGGGAGCGATGACGTCCTGGATATCCTCCTGGACGTTTATGCCAAAACAGATGACGTCAAGGTCAAAAAACAGATCGCCATGTCGGTCTCTCAGAACCACAGCCCGAAAGCCATCCGCGCCCTGATCGAAATGGCCCGCAAAGAACAGAACCTCGAAGTGAAAAAACAGATCATCTTCTGGCTCGGCCAGTCCAAGAGCGAGGAAGCGATGAAATTCCTCAAGGAAATTATTGATAAATGAGAGAAGGGGAACCAGCCATGAAGACCATAAGAATAAGATGCACCCAGAATGTCATCGCGAGGAGCGAAGCGACGCGGCGATCTCCACAAAAATATTCTTGGAGATTGGCAGGCCAAGAGGCTCGCCATGACAAAGGAAAACAACTCTGGATGATTTCTGCCATATTCACGATGTGGTGCCTGCTTCTGGTTCCCTTTATGCATGCGGCGGAAAAACCAGCGTTCCTGACGGGCAAAGTCCATGACCTGAGCGGAAAGAGCCTCTCGCTCGATAAAAAGATCGAAGCGGCTTCGGCGGAATTCCGGAAAGCAGGGGGCGGAAAGCGTTATTTCACAGCGTACGAATTCATGAGCCGTCACAAGATTCATCGCGGAAGCTACCGCATCGGAGAAGGGTATCTCGTCAATGCCAAAGAATCCAATATCAAAATCGAAGAAATAAGCCGGGGCAAATACACGGTCAGCGCGGATACGGAGATGATAGACTCGCCATCACCCGCAGGGCTCCTTTTTCTCCATAACGCCGCTAAGAACGGCGAAATCATGGACATCACACTCCTGGATCCTGACCAGACCTATGACTTCGCCGATACGCCCGTGTTCTGGCTCGGCCGCGCCGGGAACGAGGAAAGCATCCCTCTCTTAGAAAAACGTTTTGAAGCCGGAAAAAATGACGCCCAGCTGCAGAAAAGCCTGATCTTCGCCATCAGCTGCCATGAGGGGTTGCAGCCTTATGCTTTTCTCAAGAAGGCTGCGGACAGGCCGTATGACAAGAAAATCAGGGAAAGCGCGATTTTCTGGCTCGGAAATTACGGTGACGCAAAAAGCCTGGACCTCCTCAAGGAGATCTACCGCAAGGAACAGGATGACGGCATCAAAAAACAGATCATTTTCGCCCTGCAACTTAGCAAACAGAAAGAGGCCGTCGAAGAGTTGATCCGGATCGCCAAACAGGACCCTAGCCAGGAGGCGAGAAAACAGGCTGTTTTTTGGCTGGGCCAGAAAGCCTCCGCCGAAAGCATCAAAGCCCTCAAGGACATCATCGAGGAGCCGAACGAGGAAAGCAAGCTAAAAGACCAGGCGGTTTTCGCCGTCAGTCAGCTTCCCAAGGACAAGTCCGTTCCGATGCTGATCGACGTCGCCAAGACAAACAAAAGCGCGTCCCTGCGGAAAAAGGCGATCTTCTGGCTCGGCCAGTCCGGAGATCCGGCCGCCCTGAAATTTTTCGAGGATATTTTGCTGAAGAAGTAAGCAGAATAGGCGTGCCGACAGACAAGAACGGCATTCTTCCCGGGCGCTCCCGAACAAATTTGACTTCATATGTTCCTTGGTATATATACCCGGAACATGAGCCACCAAATCCCCAGATTCCATAAAATTCTCCCTATTTTCTTATTTCTTTTGGCCGCGATTATCGGCTTTTCCTTCGCCCAGGATAAGCTCGCGGAGCGCTTCGACGCGGCCCGGCTGGAGTGGGACAGCGGCGATTTCATCCGGGCGCTCGAAGAATTCGAGGCGATATTGAAAAGCCCGGATGGAGGGCGCTTCTTCGAGCCCATCGCCCTGCTTACCGGGGAACTTTATCAGGTCACGGAAATCACCAAAGACGGCCGCTCCATCCGCGTCAGCCCGGACGGGAAGCGCGCCGCTTATGATGGAGGAACGCGTCGTGCGCCCCTCACGCGGATCATCGCTCTTGAGAATCCGACAAAAACAGCGGCGGAAATCCGAGGCGCGAACCTCGTCTTTTCTCCGGCCCAAAACGCCGCGGCCTTCCTGCGCGTTCCTGAAACGCAGGAGATCGCGGATCTCCGCAAGGAAATTGAAAAGATCTCCGGCCCGCCCTCTCCGGACAGGCAGGCGCTCATGACCAAGCAGAGGCAAATGAGCTGGCTCGAAGCTAAAACCGCGAACATCATTCTCTTCGATCTCCTCTCGAAAAAAGAAAAGCCCCTGAAAATTGAAAGTCTTCTGAAGTCGACGCTTGTGTTCAGCGCCGACGGACGCGAAATCTATTTCGTCGGGGCCAAAGAGACCGATGCGACATCCAACGAGATCTATGCCGTTTCACCGACCGGAAGCCTCAGGCCTTTGACATCAGGGCCCGGCTTCAAGGTCAATCCCGTCGCCATCCCCGGCGGAAAGTTTATGATTTATAGCGTTTCCATGCAGACACCGTTCCCGAAGCCTGCCCCCCCAGGGCCGGGAGCCAAACCAGTGCCGGGCGCCGCTCCGGCGGCCGCCCGCGATCAGACGCAAAGGCCGCCCCAGCCGCCGGCAGAGGCTCAATTCCGTCCCGCCGGTTCAAGACAATTCGTCCTCTTGAACCTCGCCGACGGAAAAGCCACGCCGTTCTCCGGTTCCTCGCCAGCCGTTTCCGCCGACGCGTCCACGCTCGTCTATCTCAATCTGGAAGGGAACGACACGACCCTCAATCTTATCAAGCTCGATGGGACATTCAAGCCTGCGGTTCTCAAAAAGACGCAAGAACGGATCAGCTCCGCGGCGCCGGCCCCGGACGGTTCGGCTGTCACGTTCGATATGACCTACACGAGGAACGGCGAAATCTTTTTCATCCAGGGCGACGGCAAAGGAGAGGTCCGCCTGAGCCGGGAGATCGAGCCCGACCGCGCGCCGCGCTTCCTGAACCTGAGCCACGTCCTGGCGGTCAAAGGCGAACCGCGCCACAGCCGCGCTCATATCTATGACCTTAAAACGCGGTCGAATTTCCGGGTGTTCCACAATAACACGATCCGGACGATCGCTCCCGAGTATGAATGGGTCGCCGACCCGGCGGGAACGCGCCTGCTTATTGGAGCCGAACGCGACGGCGACACGATCTCGCCCGAACGCGGCGTGTATCTCGTCGATCTCACAAAAAAAATCACGATGACAGACCTCCTCGCCCGGATCCAGGATAATCTCATTGCGGAAAGGGCCTTGCGGACGAAAGGCGAAAAGATCTTTCAGCCGATCCGCGACTCGGTGAAGGCGGCTGTCGACAAAGTCTCCATCACGAAGATCTACGAGTATGAGGAGACGCTCTTCAATTTCGATTCGAAATACATCACCCAGCCCGGGAACAAAAAGGCCGCTGAATATATCTTCGGCCAGCTCATATCCTTCGGATACGCGCCCGAATACCAGGAGTTCGAGTCGCGGGGGACGAAGACGGCAAACGTCCTCGCCCGTCTGGCCGGGACAGAGAATCCCGAGATCATCTATGTCCTCAGCGGTCACTTCGACTCGAACATACGGAGCATGGGTGCGGACGACAACTCCTCGTCGACGGCCGTCAATTTGGAGACGGCCCGGATCCTGGCGGGTACGCCCCAGCCCCAGACCATCCTCTTCGCCTTCTTTACGGGCGAGGAAGCCGGACTTCTCGGGAGCCGCGAATTCGTCCGCGTGGCCAAAGAGAAAGGCTGGCCCATCGCCGCGGACATCAACAACGACATGATCGGCTGGACGAACGACCACCGCCTGGACAATACGATCCGCTTCGCCAACGCCGGCATCCGGGACATCCAGCACGCGGCGGCTTTTCTATTTTCCAGGATGGTGACCTACGACACGCGATACGTCAAGTCCACGGATGCTGTTTCTTTTTACGACGCCTATGGCGATATCATCGGCGGCCTGGGTTCGTATCCGTTGCTCGGCAATCCCTATTACCATCAGCCGACCGATCTTCTGGAAACGGTCAACCATCAGTTATTAGCGGAAGCGGCCAAATTCAACATCGCCTCGATCATGATGCTGGCCTCGAGCCCGACGCCTGTCAAAGACGTTAAAATCACGGACCTGAAAACCAATCGAGCCGAAGTGACATGGACGCCAAGCGCGGAAAAAGGAATCTCTTCCTATATCGTGGAATTCGGGCCGGAGAATGATCCCTCGGCCTTCAGCGTGACGGTCAATGAGCCTCGTGCAAGCCTCACGGGATTTCAATTGAAGAAGGGCGAAAAGCTGACCGCGGCAGTCAAGGCCGTCAACGGCCGCGGGATTTCAAGCTGGGATTGGACGCGGACGGGCGCTGCGCTGACAAAATAAATAAAGGGGCTGTGGACGCGTCCCCCATTTAAATAATTTCTTTGACGGCGGCGACGATGTGCCGGGCGTTGATGCCGTACTTGTCCAGGAGCTCGTCCGGCTTGCCCGAGCGCGGAAGCTCTCGAACGCAGAGATGCTTGATCTGAGCTTTGCCGGCTAACGCCGACGCGACAGCATCGCCCAACCCTCCACCCTCGAAATGGTCTTCGACGACGATCACTCGGTCGCCCGTCTCCGCCGCACTTTTTATGATATTTTCCTTATCCAAAGGCTGCACGGAGTAAGCATCGATGACCCGGATCCCGATCCCTTCTTTCTTCAGCTCTTCATAAGCATTCAAGGCCTCGAAAACCGTGATGCCCGCAGCGACGACCGTCGCCTTATCGCTTTCGCCCGTCCTCAAAATTTTCGATCCTCCGATCGGGAATGGCTCATCCTTGGAATAGATGAGCGGCGTCGCCGGCCGCGTTGTCCGGATGTAACACATCCCTTGATGTCTGGCCGCGGCATCGACGCAGGCCTCCGAGGAAAACGCATCGCTTGGATAAAGGATGACGCATCCCGGGATCGGCCGAAAGAGGGCGAGATCTTCCATTCCCATCTGCGACGGTCCATCCTCGCCGATGCTCACGCCGACGTGCGAGCCGCAGAGTTTGATGTTGGAGAAAGAATACGCCGCCATGCGAACCTGGTCGTGGGCCCGGGTCAGGAACGCGGCAAACGTCGCCATGAAGGGAACGTATCCCTTGGCCGCGAATCCGATGCCCATGCCGACCATGTTCTGCTCGGCGATAAAGGACTGGAACGACCGCTCCGGAAACGCTTCGAAGAATTTATCGGCGTATGTCGAGTTCTTGACGTCTCCGTCCAGGGCCACGACTCCCTCATGGATTTTTCCGAGGGCCAACAGAGCGTTCCCGTAAGCCAGTCTCGTCGCGGTCTTGTCTTTATAAAGCGTCCTCTCGAGATTGAAATTCTTGGCGAGCTTCGGCCGGACCGCTTTTTTCGGCAGGCGGACGAGCTTCGCAGAGTCCACGGCGGGCACCGGGCCGAGTTCTTTGAGCGCCGCCCCCAGCTCTTCCGCTTTGAGCGGTTTGCCGTGCCAGCCGTTTTTGTCTTCGATAAACGAGACGCCTTTGCCCTTGATAGTCTTGGCCAGGATGACGGTCGGCCTGCCGCCCTTCCCGATCTTTTTGAACGCGGCCAGAATGGCGTCTATATTATGGCCGTTAATGCTTATAGCATCCCACCCAAACGCTCTGAACTTGCGGCCATAAGCCGCCACATCGTGCTGGTGCATGGTCGGGTCAGACTGTCCAAGCCGGTTGATATCGACAATGGCACATAGATTCTTGAGCTTCAGGCTGACGGCGGCATTGGCCGCTTCCCAGACCGCCCCTTCTGCGCATTCCCCATCGCCCATCACAACGAACACGCGTCCCGGCGATTTTCCGAGCTTCATCGCCGCGGCCATCCCCACGCCAACCGAAAGGCCCTGGCCCAGCGAGCCCGTCGCAGCCTTGATCCATCTCATCCGCGGCGTCGGGTGACCTTCCAGGTCGGACGCCAGTTTTCGCAAATCCATCAAATCCTTAAGGGGAATGATTTCCGCTTCGGCGTAGGCCGCCCACAAAATGGGCGCCGCGTGACCTTTGGAAAGGACGAGTTCATCATTTCCCCAATCCTCGGGGTCCCTGGGATTGAAACGCATCTCGCTGAAGAACAGACAGGCGGCGAGCTCGGCCATTGACAGGCAGGTTGTCGGGTGACCCGAGCCCGCCTTGGTCGTCATCATCAGGGAATGAATGCGAAGCCTCTTAGCGATTCTTTCCAAAGCGTCACGACGGTTCATGGAATTCTCTCTCCCTTCTTGTTATGGTCAGACAAGCACGAGGAGACATTATATTTTTTTTTCGTTTGCGCGACAATACAATAGGGCGGGATGAGTAAGATGAGGACGTCGTTCAAAATTAAAACATATAGGCGATCTTTAAGAAAAGCGTATGGCCCTGATTTCCCCGCTCCCCGAACCTGGCCGACCCCTTCTGATAGGCCAGCTGGACAAGGCCGAACGGCGGCTGGAATCGATAGACGAACACGACCTGGATGTATTTTTTATCGATCACGGAATTGATCTGGTAAAAAACCTTCAGGAAAAGGTCCTTCGTGAAATAGTTCGTCGCGCGGATGACGTGGATCCAAGTGCTGTCCTGGTCGGGATCCGGATGATAGACCAGACGGGTCAGCGCGTATTCAAGCGAAAAATCCTGCGTCAATTTGTAGTTTAGCTTTCCCTCGACGAGTTGAAAATCCAGGTCATAGTTCTTGCCGAAGCTGTATGTCACCTCGGCTGACTGCCATTCCCGCGTGTTATAGCCGACGGTCAGCTCGGTCTCCCGGTTACGAAAGTCTTTCTCATAGAGCTTGTATTCCTCATGGTGCTGGGCTTCAAAGGAAAATTTATTCTTCAGGTCGAACAGCAGGCCTTCATCGATCTGCCAACTCCGCAGCGTTCCGTTTATCCCCCAGTAAATATTGTAGTTGGAGCTGTACTGGATGCGCTCTAGGCCCCCCGTCTTCACCCAGAACGTTTTTTCGAGGGCGGAGTCGATCTCCCGGCGGTTGTCGTCGCGGATGAAGGCGACCGCGTTGGCGTTGTCGCCGAAATATTGCCCGAGCTGCGTGTAGCGGACGTGAAAATGGGCCGTCGCGGAATCGTAGCTCGGCCTCAGAAAGAATGCGATATCGGTTTTATGGTAATCCCCGTAGCTCACGGCGAACTGCCCGGTGAATTCGAGCGTATCCGTAAAGTAAAGCGAGGTGTCGATCCCGGCCGTTCCCTTATTCTTTCCATCGACAAGCTTGTTGGCCGCGAGAAATCCGATCGTGGATGATTTAAAGACATCGCTCTTCAAGCGGAGCACCGAAAAATTGGCTGAGCTCTCGCCGGTCAGACCGTTTTCCTTTGTCTGCGCGCTGATCCCAGAAAATTCGAATGCGCCCAATTTTCCGTAGAGCTTGAGCCCGCCGTGGATGTCGCCAATGCGCCGTGAATAGAACAACTGAATCCGCTGCTTATAGATCTCCGAGCCTTCCAGAAAGAAATTTCGTTTTTCGGGAAGGCTGAGTTCGAAACGCGTTAAATTGATCTGCTCCTGATCGGCTTCGACCGTGGCGAAATCGGGATTGACGGTCAGGTTGCCCGATACGGCTTGCGAAAAAGCATACCGCGCGTCAACACCGATCTCCATTTCGGCCCCCTTCCCCTCCTCGAGCTTGGAGATCAGGTGAGGAATGATTTGGGTTTTATCCCCTGCTTTTTCGAGATCGAGACCTTTGAGAACGCCGTATTGAGAAACTTTATACGGAGATTCAAGCGGGCCCGTCCAAAAGTCTGATTCCAAATTGCGCGGGAGGACCCGTCCCAGGCTCAATCCCCAAGTGACGTTTTTCCCCGGCTCGTATTTCAGGCTGCTGAACTCAATCGCGATCTCCGCGCTCCAGCCGAAATCCGTTTTGGCTCCAGCCGATTTCCAGATGCCGTCCCAGGTCATGTCGGTCGTCAGGCCGTTCTCGGTGATCCGTCCATCGAACTGCGTCCCGAGGAGGTTCGTCATGAAGTAATAGCAGGTGCGGAGGTCGTGGAACGTGTCCAGGCAGACGGCTACGGAATCATCCACGCGCAGATCGGAGTCGCGTTTAGATTGGCGGGCGGCAATGCGGTCGGGCTGGGGATCGAAACAGGAAAACCCGAAGTAAATGTATTTTTGATCATAGAGGATTTCCACGGCAGCCTTGAGCATGGCCCGCTTTCCTCGTTCGGGCTCGAACTGGATGAAATCCGTAAGCTCCGGCGCCTTTTGCCAGGCCGGCTCATTCAGCAGGCCATCCAACCGGATCGATTCGCTGATTTTCAAGGCCGTGGCTTCTTTGATATCAGCCTGGCCTGAAAACAATATCGATGAAGATGCGACAAGGAACGAGGCTGCAACGATTTTTTTCATTTGGCAGCTAGATTAGCACAGCCGCTCTATGATAACAATAAAATGGGCCTAAAAGGGGTCCCCCTAGAGTAGGTGTGCCTTCTCTTATCCTTTTATTATCAGCGCGCTTCGGACTTCTTTTTATAGCTGACGGCCAGGCTGCTTCTTGCGGCCAGCATGCTCGTTTCAAATTCGGAGAGGCTTTTCATATATTCATAATATCCGCTGCCTCCGCCCCGGCCGGACCCTCCCCACCGTCCCGCTCGTGGCTCGGAGACGTTGTGCGCCGCGATGCAGCCGCCAGCTTCAAGCTTCGGAATCAAGGCCTTGGCATAATTCGTATACCAGTCCTTATCGGCGTCGATGAAGACGAAGTCGAACGGCCCCGGAAGCTCGTTGACCAATGGATGGGCATCGGCCAGCCGGGCATCGACATATTCGCTGAGCCCGGCTTCCCGAAAATTCGCGACGGCCTGGCGGTGCCTCTCCTCGTCGATCTCTACGGTGATCAGCTTGCCGCCGGTTTTGCTTAAAGCCCAGGCGATCCAGATGCCCGAATGGCCGGTCGAGGTTCCCAGCTCGAGCGCCTTTTTGAAGTTGTTCTTGAGAATAATGTCATACAATAGCTTTCCGTCAGATTCCGGGACATTCATATCCGCCCAGCTGTATCTCATTTTATCGAGAAATGCCTTCACCTTGGCATCGATGGCCCTTTCTTTATCGGAGACCTGAGCGAAACAAGTGAGGGAAAAAAGAACCGCAGAAAACAGACAAATAGAACATCGGATTTTCGCTTTTCTCCACATCTCGTCCTCCTGAAAATCTCATCGAATTATGGAATTATACGCTATTTTAGACATTGGGATTTTAAAATCCTTGGGGCCGATTAAAGAAGATGTCATCGCCAGGAGCGAAGTGACGCGGTGATCTCCACAACAGATTCTTATTTTGGAGATTGCCACACTCCCTTTGGTCGCTCGCAATGATAGTTCACTAAAGTTATCGCCCTAGCATTAGTCTTTTGACCAGAGGAACTTTCTCGGAAGCAACGGATTTAAGCCGATTAATATCCTGTAATCCGAAACGCTGCAGGATTCGGCAAGGACATCGGCCGTCAAGCTGGAATTTTTCTGATTATCGATCAAGACGACATCGTCGCCAACTTTGATTTCCGGATCATTCAGAAGATCGATCATCGTGTGATTCGAGGTGACCGCGGGAAAGACAGGATATTTCTTTCCCCTGATAGACACAAATCCTTTTCCGCCAAGCTGGGGAGGATATCCGTCCGAGTAGCCAATGCCCACGGTCGCCACCCGCATCTTTTTTGGGGCCGTAAAGAGGCGATGATAGGACAACGATTCTCCCGGAGACAGGTTCTTGACGAACGTCACTTTGGCCGCGAGCTTCAAAGCCGGTCTCAATTTGAGCCGGTCTTCTTTTTGAGTCTGAGAATTAGGGTAATAGCCATATAAAGTGATTCCCGGCCGGATCATATCCAGGCAAAACTGAGGGGACTCGAAAATGCCGGCGCTGCTGGCGGCATGTCTCAGCCCCGGCCTCACTCCTCCTTTCTCCGCGGATGCGCAAACGCCTGAAAACCTTTTGAGCTGTTCCCGGTCGAACTCGGGATCTTCGGTCAAAGTCGTGGCCAGGCCTTCAATCTTGACCTGCGAAAGCGAGGCGATTTTTTCGATGAAGGGCAAGGCTCGATCATGAAGAATCCCTGTCCGGCTCATTCCCGTGTCAATGTCGATGTGGACCGAAGCTTTTTTACCTAATCGAGAAGCCGCTTCATTCAAGAAGACAGCGTCCTCAGAAAACACAGACTGGCTGATATTAAGGCCAATGATTTCTTCGCCATCCTGCCTGTTAAAAGGCCCGAAATTCAAAATCGGGCATCGAACTCCGGCCTGTCTTAATTGGATAGCTTCCTCCAATTTTCCGACCATCAGCCAATCCACACCGGCTTTTTCCAAAGCCCTGGATACTTCCACAAGCCCATGACCGTAGGCATTGGCCTTGACAACGGCCATCACGGGAACCTTAGCCCATTTTTTTAGCTGAGAAAAATTCCAGAGGATATGGCTGAGATTCACTTCAATCCAAGGGTCCATCCGGCCGGCAACATCGCCCTTGATGGCTGGGGAGGAATCCTGCGTAAGAATTCCATTCAGCTTAGGACCTGAAAGCGGAGCCAGGGAACCCGCACCCATCGTCTTAAAAAAATCTCTTCTTTTCATGACCGCTTCTCCTTCTTATCAATGGCCAAAAGCCGAATCGGGCAGGACAATGCGCGGCCGCGTCTGGCGCTCAAACGCGTTTGCCCTCTATTTTATTTTCGCCAGCATCCGTGCGGCGCCGGTCAGCCCGTAATTCATTTCCAACGCTTTTTCAAATTCCGCCTTGGCCCCGGCCTTATCCCCCCTCCCCAGATAGCCCAATCCAAGGAGATAATGAGCTTGAGCGCTCTGCGCGATCGCCGACTGCCTCTCTCCGAACTTTTCGAAAAAGTCCATGGCCGGCGCAGACTTCAGACGCTCGCCGGCGAAACGAATGAGACCATCGAAGATCTTCGCCGCTTCGGCGACCTTGCCGAGCTTTTGATACGCCTGCGCCTGATAAAAGCTCAGCTCGGACCAGCCGTGCCTGAACGCCGCGGCCTTCTCAAAGGCCGCCTTCGCCCCGACCTTCTCCCCGATCGCTTCCTTGGCCCTTCCGATCAGATAATAGATCTTTGCCGACCCGCCGCCCGATGAAGGCTCGGCCACATCGAGGTTGGCCGGATATGTGAGAGCGGCTTCAAAATCCTTGAGCGCCGGCCGATAATCGCCCGCGTCGAGATATTTCTGTCCGCGCAGCAAGTGCGCCTCGACGAAAACACCATAGATCTCACCGCCGCCCTCCCAGACATGAAAATGATGCGAGGACAAGAGTTCGATCGCCCGGTCGTATTTGCCTGATTGGACGAGCAGCAGGATCTCCCGCGTTAGCGAATCGTCCCGTAGGGCGACGACTTTATGGCTTTTTTCGAGGAGCGCGAGCCGTTTCGCCAAAGGCGCCCGGCCCACCTCGTAAAGTTGATCAAGCTCGAAGCAGAGCTTCGGATCATTGGGGTTCGCCGCCACGGCCCTTTCGTAATAGGCGACGGCCTGCGGGATGTCGTTCTTCACCCGCGCCGCAGCCAGGCCGAGATTGCGGAGCGCGACGGACTTTGTCTGATCCAGGGTCACGGATTTCTTCCATTCTTCCATCGCCGCTTCCGGCTGGAGGTCGAACATATAGTTCCCGAGATAATAGGGAGCGCGGCCGTCTTTCGGATTCCGGCTTTGCGCCCAGCGCAGAACGTCGATGCATTCCGACTGAAAGGGGAAGCCGAAATCGGGCGGCTGAGCTGCGGCACGACGGAGTTCGTCCAATGCGTTCGCCCCGTTCCCTTTCTTGTCCCAGTAAAAAGCGAGAAAATAATGGACGAGAGGGAACGCTTTTGCCTCTTTATGGACGAGATTCGCGAGGCGGTCGAAAACGCCGATCGCCTCGTCCCACAAGCCGCAGGCGCCGTAATCAGCCGCCAGTTCCAGATAGTTCGGTTCAGCATCCCGCATCGCCCGTATCAAGTCTTGATGGACCCGGCCAACATCTTCCTGAATCCCGCCCTTATTCTTTAAAATATAAAGCTCATTTTCGGCCCAGAAATCCAGAGGGTCAAGAGCCAGCGCCCGGGAGACCGTTTCCTTGGCTTCCCCGGGTCTATTCAATTGGCGAAGCAGCGCCGCTTTTAAGTCGAGAGCTTTATTATTGAGGCTGTTCGTCTCCAGAGATTCTTCGGCAAGCTCCAACGCTTTCTTAAAATGGCCTCCCATACAGGCCAGCTCTGCCAGCTGATGCAGGCTCGCCGCCCGCCAGGCAAGGCTCCACGCAGCGCGGCCAAAGAAATCCTCTGCCTCCCCGATCTTCCCCTGCGCCCTCAGCGCAATGCCGAGATAATAAAGCGCTTCGCCGTCCTTCGGCCGCGTATAATTTATTGACGCCCGTTCCACGGCCCGCCGGAGTTTCCCTTCGCCTTCCTCATACATCGCCCGTTTGATAGACAAGAGTCCGAGGGCCGTGTTCGTCCGGTAATTGCCGGGGTCGCGCTTCAGCGCTTCCTCATAGTAAGGATAAGGCTCGACCGCGGGATTGTAGAACTGCTCGAGGCGCAGCCCCGTGAGATAGAGCTCTTCGACCGTCGCGATGTCTTTGGGCGAGGGCGGCGGCGCAACGACCGCTGGCAGGGGCTTTTTTTCTTTTTTGAGCGGCTTGTAAGAAAGGATCTCGCGCCCGTCGGCCGTCAGGAAGGTCAGTCTCAGATCTTCCTCTATGACATTCGCCGGCAAAGCGGCGTCCTTGGTATAAGGACGGTCAGGGCCAGCTGAAGTCATTTCATCCAAGACAAGGCGATCCGCGGCCTTGAGCACGGCCCGAACGGAATCAAGATACCGCGTCGGCAGCAATCCAATGTGCGCCGTATGCTTATCGTCAACCGTGAGGTTACAGGCGGCTTCTTCATTGGCCGCTTTGACGCCGTCAATTTTTTGAATCGGATACCAGTATTGCTTGACCGTCCGGACCTCATATGGCTGGATCCAACTGTAATCGGGCTGGTTATCCGAGAAGGCGCCGATCATGAGTTCGGCGTAGGGGCCGTCGGTCTCAGTCAGGATCTTTTCCCAGAGCTTTCCCTCGCTTCCCGTGCCCCAGGTCCAGAGCTTCTTTCCCGGCACGAAATCGTGGTCGGCCACGAAGGCGACACCGGCGTCTTTGCCGTGGTCATAGCCGGCCAGGAAATCTCCCCGTGCCTCCCAGGCAAAAAAGGAGGTCGGCGAAGTATGGCTCTTCCACCGGCTCACGTCCACGCCTCTCGTGTAATCCTGGCGGTTGAAGACCTCGGTCGAGATCGGCCAACGCGAAAATTGATTTTTCCCATGGAACGTGGCGAACTCCACATCCGGCGGAAAAAAGACCTGATAATCCGGGTGGGCCTGGATGGCCACGTTTGCCCAGGCGAGCATGGAATGGGCCAGCGGCGTCCTGTTGAAGACTTTCATCGTGACTTCGATGAAAGATTTATCCGGATAGAGCGTCAGCCCGACCAGCCATTTCATCCGGTGGCGGAGTTCGATCTCGCCAACCCAGACCGTCGCGCTTCCATCACCGTTTTGGACGATCGTATGATCCGCCTCCATGAACGTCGTCGCCCGGTGGTGATGGGGGATGTTCCACTCGACGCCGCCCGAGATCCAGGCGCCCAGCATCCCGATGAGGGCGGGCTTGATGATATGCTGGCGGTAGATAAAGTCGTAGCCGTTCGTTTTATCGAGCCCGGAAAAAATGCGGCCGCCTATTTCCGGCAGGACGCAGATCTTCACATATTTGTTTTCGAGATAAACGGCTTTGTAGGTTTTATCGATGCGGTTGTCCGTCAGCCGGTCCAAAAACGGATAAGGATAAACCGGCCCTTTAGCCCCTTGGTAGGCCCGGCCGCCATAGAAAATGGGGTTCAGCTCGGGAGGTTCAACGAGGTAGGTCGGAATGACCAGTGCCTCCTCCCAGACACGAACGCCCGATGTCTGGGCGTGAAGAAGCGGCGCTTGGACTTGGAGGAAAATTGCAAATAAACATATGAAACAGAGCCAATTCAGGCAATTGTAGCGAGGCCTTTTCTTCGACATCAAAAGTCTCCCTTCTATTCCGTTTTGCCCTGAATATCGAAAAACGATTGCGGCAAATATCTTAAGGTTTGAGGACGACGGCGCTCTTCGACGACAGGGCCCGCCTCGGTTCGCTCCTCGCGCCATCTCTCAGCTTTGCCAGGAGCGCGGAAAAAAGATCTTTTCATAGAGGGTCAGAGCATAGCGGTCGGTCATGCCGGCGATGAAATCCCCGACGCGCGTCTCCAGCGGATCGCCCGGAGGATAATCCTTGATGTAGTCTTCGGGATGCTTGAGCAGATACTCAAAGAGGTCGCGCGTGATCTTCTCGGTCTTCCGCAGTTCCTCGCGGGCAGAGGGGTTGTAATAGACGCGCTCATACAGAAAATCGCGGAGCTCGACGACCGCTTTCATGATCTCTTCGCTCATGGCGATCCGTTCGAGGTCCGCCTTCAAGCTGGCCTCAACGACATCCACGACCATCTTGTCGATCCGGGTGGCGTGCCAGCGGCCGAGGACGCGGACGAGATGGCGCGGGATATCGCTCTCCTTGATGACGCCGGCCCGCAGAGCGTCGTCGATATCATGGTTCACGTAGCCGATGACGTCGGAGACGCGGACGATCTGGCCTTCGAGCGTCGCGGGCAGGTCCTCTTTCCTCTGCTCCAGGATCTTCCCGCGGCCTTTGGAATGCCGGGAGATGCCGTCGCGGACCTCGAAGGTGAGGTTGAGGCCCTTGCCTTCATACTCGAGCTTCTCCACGACGCGCAGGCTCTGCTCGTAGTGGCTGAACCCTCCCGGAAGGAGCTTGGCCAGCGTCTCCTCTCCCGAATGGCCGAAGGGCGTGTGGCCGAGGTCATGGCCGAGGGCGATCGCTTCGGTCAGGTCCTCATTCAACCGCAGCGCCTTGGCGATCGTCCGGGCGATCTGGGAAACCTCGAGGGTGTGGGTGAGTCGTGTCCGGTAATGGTCGCCGAAAGGCGCTAGAAAAACCTGCGTCTTGTGCTTGAGGCGGCGGAACGACTTGGAATGGAGAACGCGGTCGCGGTCCCGTTGGAAGGCCGTTCGGAAGGAATGGGGGGCCTCTTCGCGAATCCTCCCCTTGGAATCCCGGCTCAGGCAGGCTTTGGGCGAGAGCGTCTGCGCTTCGATCTCCTCAAGCTGTTCCCGGATGTTCACCGATCCTCACCTCGATAACTTATATATTATTTAAATCCGAGCGTCTTGTCATCATTAAAAAACATGGTGACATTTTCATAATTTCTTAATTTTCTATAACCTGGATTTATTCCATTTGCCCCTCCCCTTGTCGGAAGCGATTAGGGGGATGCCTGCCCTTTTTGATATCCGCGCTCCCCCTCTCCCCTCTCCCATCAAGGGAAAGGGGGACACTTCCATGGTTTGTATGTATTCATGCGATCACGAGAGCTTTCTGCACGGTTTCCCGAATTTTTGCTTTGAGGCGCTCTTTTTGTTAATATTTTTTCAATGCCAAGCATCAAGGAAAACGTCGAAAGAATCCTGAAGGAGCTGCCGGCCGGAGTGGAGCTTGTCGCCGCGGCAAAAACCAAGACGGCCGCGGAAATTCTGGAAGCCGTTGAGGCAGGGATAAAGATCATCGGCGAAAACTACGTCCAGGAGGCGGCCGAAGCGTTTGCCGTCGTCGGCCGCAGGGGGAAGTGGCATTTCATCGGTCATCTCCAGACGAACAAGGCAAAAAAGGCGGTCGAGATCTTCGACATGATCGAGACCGTGGACTCTCCGGATCTCGCCAGGGAAATCGACAAGCGCAGCCGGAATGCCGGCAAGGTCATGCCCGTTCTGATCGAGATCAACAGCGGCGAAGAGGAACAGAAATTCGGTGTGCGTCCTAAAGACGCCGAAGCGCTCATCCGCGAAATCGCGCCGCTCCCAAATATCAGGATCGAAGGTTTGATGACGATGGGGCCGTTCGAAGGGAATCCAGAGGACGCCCGGCCCTATTTCAAGATCACGAAACAGCTTTTCGACGCTTTCAAGGCTCTCGCCCTGCCCGGCGTCGAGATGAAATGGCTCTCGATGGGCATGACCAATTCCTACCCCGTCGCCATCGAGGAAGGGACCAACATGGTCCGCATCGGGACCAAGATCTTCGGCCCAAGAATCTAAAAAAATATTTTTATTTGAGGACTTTGATTTTCGTCGATTTATAGACTGCGGCCGCGGCCTCTAAGAACTCCGGTTTATCTTTGGGCAGGCCGTAGGTGATGACGCCATCGGCCAGCCCTCGCGCCGTCGCCTCAAGTCCTATCTCGAGGCACCTTTTAATGAAAGCCGGAGTCGGATCATCCGGGGACTGGGAATGTTTTAGGGCGTAAATCATGACCACGAGGGGCATTTTTTTCACATGCCCGCCTTTTTGCGTCTGCTCATCCAGCCACCGGCGGAAGGCTTCGATCTGAGGCCAAAGCTGTGTCGTATCCGAGTGGTTTTTCTGGGGATAAAAATAGGGAAAGATGACGCCGTCCACTGCCCTCGTCCGGATATGCTCGGCCATGGTGCTTTCGTAATAGCCGAAATAGTTGGTGACCAGCAGAGCCAAGCTCGGCGCGATCGCCCGGGCCGCCCGCATCATATCTCTGCAATACGCCGGGGTGAACTTACCGACATTGCCGTTGAAATCGTCGATGCAGAGCCCGGCCACGCAAGGATATTCCTTGGCCACGGCGGCGCACTCCTTGGCCCAACGGACATAGTCAAACCCGAAGGGCTCTGGAGGAGGAGGCTCGGAGGGCGGCGTGAGATAGAGCCAGAGCCGCAGTCCCGCTTTTTGGAATTCCGGCGCCAGGAGCTTGAAATCCTCCCAAGACAAAGGATAATTTTCTTTAGACCAGACAAGGTGCAAAAAATCCTTGGCCCCGATGGATTTGAGCGCGGCCATGAGCTTCGGAACGTCCGTCCGGCCCTCGTCCGTCCGGGCACCGATAAGGGCGTAATCGCCAAGAAGGGGGCGGAACGTCGGAACACCTTCATCCACGAGCCTGTCTCGAAAAGGAGGGATATTCCTGTCTGTCCGACCTCCAGCTTTGATATGGACTTCGGGATTTGTCTGGCAGGCGACAAACCCGGCTAAAAGAAAGATCCAAGCCCGACGGCGCATTAAGCCCTCCCTCCAAAATTTTTAGCCGCGCGCAAAAGGGCTTTTTCGTGGATATCAAAGTCCGATTTGGAATACAGCACGAAACGGATTCGCCCGACGGATTTTAAGCGCGGCGCCAGGTCTAAGATAGTCCCAAAAGCGACTTCGGCCGCTTCCTCGACAGGGTATCCGAAAATTCCGGTCGAAATGGCGGGAAAGGCGATTGAATCAATTTTGTGCTGCTCGGCGAGCCGGAGGGCGTTGCGGTAACAGTTCGCCAAAACCTCCGCTTCCGGCTTATCAACACCGTAAACAGGCCCCAGGCAGTGAACGACATAGCGATTCGGAAGGTTGTGCCCGCCCGTGATGACGGCCTGGCCGGGCTTGATCGGCGCGAGCGGCCGGCATTCTTCCTCAAGGCCCGGCCCTGCGGCCCGGTGAATCGCGCCCGCCACACCACCTCCTCGGCGGAGCTGGGCGTTGGCCGCATTGACCACGGCCGTAATCCCCGCCTGCGCCGCGATGTCCCCCTGAACACATTCGATGATAATGTTCTCGCGCTTGATTTCCATACGATCACTCCCTTTTTGATTCGCCAAGGGGCATCATCGCCGCTCGTCAAACGAGCCTAAAAATTATCGCCAGAACTGTCGGAGTCCGAACCCGAACCTTTTCCGTCTTCGGCATCTCCCCCGCTTTCCTCGACGGCCTGGTCGATCTCCTGCTCGAAGTCCTCGCCCACGTCTTCGCCCATTTCCTTTCCCATCTTCTTCATCCAGCGGGCGACGCTCTTGGGATCGTTCTCATCGAGACCGGAAAGATTCGACGGATCGGCCAGGCTTTCGAGCCGGCTTTCCTCCGAGCGGAAGATGGCCACGCGGGACACCAACTTTTCCATCTTCAGGCTTCCGCAGTGTTTGCATTTCGGCTTGAGGGCAGCCTTTGCGGACAGAGTAACGAACGTCGATTTCTTCCGGCATTCCTTGCAGCGGTATTCGTAGATGGGCATGGCAGAAATCCCTAAAAAACACCCTCTTCCCGCCCTCTCCCCTCAAGGGAGAGGGAAATATTAATCCACTCCCCCCTCCTTTAGAAAAGGAGAGGTTGGAATAATCCGGTGACACGGACCAAATTAAGAGATTTGGAACCAATACAAACGCAATAAACAAAGTGACAATGTGGGGGCGGCGCTTTGGCCGCCCTCAAGCCCTCGTAGCGGAGGGGGGACCCGTCGGCCTTTCCGACGGGGGGAACCGACGGGACTGGTTCCCCGGGGCCCGGGGGCTGCGGGCGGCCAAAGCGCCGCCCGAACGGGAGTGTTATTCTAAATAGTACGTTGATATTAGTCACTCATTTTCTTAAATCAAAATCTCATCTGTCCAACCGAGCTTGATGAGCTCGATCTGGCCCGGGTCGCTCGTCCCGAGCTTGTGCCGCGTATCGGCGAGGGCGATGTGATGGGCCGACGTCTCGAGAGGCTTCTCCTCGCCGAATTCCTTGAGCCGCTTGGCCTGGATGATGCGAAATCCGGTGGCATCCACGGCGACGACATCCTGACCGACGATCAGCCCTTTATACGGCCAGAGGTATTTCTCGCTGAAACCTCGCGGCCCGATATTGTGGAAGAGCGGCGTGAGCATGACCAGGATGTTGAGCTTGGTCCTGTCCTTGACGGGCGGCAGGTTCCAGATCGTGGCCAGGTCGGCGCAGGCGTCGTTATGATAGTCGGACGGCTTGGGAACGAACTGGATGTAATTCTTGATGCAGCTTCCCATGCCTGCCCAGTAATGGACCCGGGCCGGCCGGGCATTGATCAGGACCGTCGCGTTTTGAAAGATCGGGTTCTCCAAGACGCCGCGGTCAGCGATCGCGATCCTCTCGACAGGTACGCCGGCGTCCATGACGCGCCGCTGGATGGCCTGCTCGACCTCTTTTCCCGTGGGAAGGTAATTCCAGGCATTCGTCTTGATCCCGATGGTATCCGTGGGCTTAACGATCTTTTTCCAGGCCGCAACGGGATTCTTCTCGCCGAAGAGCGCGCCTACGGCGTCATCAAGCATTTTCTGGATCGCCTCGGCGTTGAACTTTCTGTCCGCGGCCACGGCGTTCTCGTCCCGGACAAGGACGACGCGGGATGCCTGGGCGATGGATTTGAGAGGCGCGATGCCTCCGCTCGTCTCGGTTTTCGGGCGCGCCCCGACGGCGGCTCCCGCCCCCGGCGGGCAGAAGCCGATCGCTCCGGCAATGGGAGTCACGGCGGCCGCTTTCAAGAAATCGCGGCGGGTGATGATTCTTTTGGCCATATCTTTGTCCTCCTTACCTTTTATTCCCCCTGAATTGCGTCAGGGGGTAGGGGGTTTAATATCACTAAGATAAAGTCTTCATTCAGGCTATACCATTCCCCCTTAATTGACTAAGGGGGTAGGGGGATTAATATCGCTAATTGAAAGTCTTCTTACATGCTTTATCTAAATTTTATTCCCCCTTATTTGTTATTTTATTTTATTCTCAACTTTCGCCAAAATGTCTTTCCCGCTTTCGGCCGACAACGCACCGAAAACGATCGCGATCAAATCCTTCCGGACAATCGCCACCGTCCATTTCTTGTCTTCCGTCTGCACAATTCCAGGCTCTTTGGCCTCGGGCATATAAAACTTCATAAAGCTCTTATACGCTTCTTCTGCCTTTTTCGGCCCCGGATATTTGATCAAAAGCAGGACGCCTTTCTCGCTTTTTGTTCCTGGTTTCGAGAGCACCCCCTCCGTCGATTGATCGAGATTCAGGATATTTTCCTGGCTGACGAAGAAATGGCGGTTCAAGATGATATAATTGTGAAAATAGTGGACGACCTTTTCAGCGGCGAATTCCGCGGGCAAAAGACCTAAAAGCGGCGGCTTTGCGCCGCTCTGTTCGATCGCCGGCGCGATAGACCGGCCCAGAGCAAAAAGCGCCTCCTTGGTCTCAGCCGTCTCGCCTTCGGCATAGATCGAGACGAAATAGCGGCCTTTCCAGAATGAGAGCAGGCCGCCGTTATAGGTCCCGCCCTGCCCGAGGCCGGGATTCTCTCCCTCTAGGTCATGGGTGAAGACGCCAAAGGCATCCTCCGGCGACCCCATGTCGAAGAGATCGACGATGATGTCGGGCTTCCCGGCCTTTTTAAAACGGCGGGAAAGCAATTGCCGGAAATTGTAGGCCCGGTAGACTTCGCCGGCGCCGTCGATATAGTCGAAAATGGTCTGCGGGTCGTAGATCTCGTCTTTGGCTTCGGCCTTCCATCCCAGAGCTTCCTTGGGGATCAAGGATTTCAGCCTGAGAGTGGAGGTGTCTTGGGGTGCGCTCATGACGGCATACCTTCCCGCGATAACGATCAAAAGACAAAAAAGGCCGGTCCGGCCAACCCTTATCATCACCCGGATTTTATCAAAACTTTATTTCGAGGCACAAGAACTATCTTTACCCTGACGACCGCTCGTAAGGGCCGGCCATTTTTAATGACGGCTCGCCATCATCTTTTCCCAAGGCGGGAATGAATATATTTGCGCAGGAACTTGACCGCGTCGTCCGAGCGGCGGAACACGGGAAGGCCGGCCTCCTCCATCTGGGCGACCATGGGATCATAGGGGGCCCCGGCGTCGACGTTGACCACGACCGGCTTGTCGGTCTCGCGGAAAAGATCGATGAGCCTCGACGGCGTGCTGGCAGGATCGAGGATGCTCTCCGTATAGCCTTGGCCCGGGGCCAGAGTCTGCATCGCCGGCGTCATCGGGACGGGCGAGACGACGGCGCCGTCAACGGCCGGGTCTTCGAGCATCGCCCGCGCGCATTCGTAAAAGACCGCGTCGTCCGCGACCGGCGTCACGTCGAGCGGGTTTTTGATGTCCTGAAGCTTGTCGATGCCGAGCGGCGCCAGGATGCCGGCCAGCCGTTTCTTGGTCTTTTTGGAAAACGCGGCCAGCTCGAGCTTCTCTCTGTTCTTGAGGCTGTCCGACATGATCACGCTTTCGAACCCGGCGTTGCTGAGCAGCCCGACCCGGTTGCCGCGGACGGTTTTTCCGGCCAGGTCGCTCAGGCCCTTGATATAATTTTCGAAATCGAAAAGGCTGTCCGCGACGATGGCCCCCGCCTCCTCGAGAACGGCCTTGCAGACGCTGTAATCGCCGGCCACGGAGGCCGTGTGGCTCGAGGTCGCCAGCCGTCCTTCGGGCGTCCGGCCGCTTTTATAGACGACGACCGACCGGCCTTCCTTCTTCAGGATCCGCTTGACGGCCTCGGCTAACAGATAGCCGTCGCCCGGCTTGAAGCCTTCGATATAGACGGCGAAGATCTTCACCTCGTCTTTATCGGCTAAATAATTCAGGTAGTCCGAAAGGCGAAGATCGATCTGGTTGCCGAGCGAAATGCCGTACAACGGTTCGAACCGCTGGAGCTTGCTGATCCGCGAGACCATGAAAGCGCCGCTCTGGCTGACATAGGCCAGGTCCGACCGCTCCGTCTTTGGAAACTTGAGCTTGTGTTCCGGAATGAATGTCGTATCGTAGCGCCCCGGCTTGGAATAGATGCCGAGGCAGTTGCCGCCGTTGACGACGGGCGTGAGCTTGCCTTGCCTGCGGCTGTCGGCAATCAGGTCGATGATCCGCTCTTCCAGGCCATGAGCGCCTTGTTTCTCTCCCATGCCGCCGGCGATCATGATGACCGAGCGGGCCTTGCCGTGGGCGATCAAGTCGGCCAGGACGTCATAACACTGATCGGCGGCCAAGGTCAGAACGAAGAGGTCCACGGTCTCGGGAAGCCGGGCGACATCGGGCACGCAGAGACAGCCTTCGATGTGCTGGAGCCCGGGCTTGACCACATAGACTTTTTCTCGCGGAAAGCCATTCTTTAAAATATTGTTGAGGATGATGTGCCCCGCGTTCATCTTTTCGGAGACGCCGATGACCGCGATGGACGCCGGGTGGAGAAGGCGCCGAATATCGGCGAAAGGACGCCCTTGAACATCGATATGCTGTTTCGAAAAGCGGCACAGCCCGTCAAGCGGGACGAGCTTTCCGGCCTTCACGATGAAGGGATTGACTTCGGCTTCCTCGATGACATAGCGGCCGCCGGGCTTGAAGGGCGAATAATGGGCGGCCAGCTCGCAGAAATGAAAATAAGCGTCGCGAAGATCGGAGGCATTGAGAACGGGCGCTTTTCCGCGGAAAGGCTTGACCAGGATGTCATAGACCGCGAGCGGCTCCAGGTGCTTCAGGACATTGTTCTTCCGGATCAGATGGGCGGAGGCAATCGACATCGCTTTCCCTTCTTGAATCCTCTCGTTCAAATATTCAACTTCGACGCCGCCTGCGCCCATGGTGACGGTCGGGCCGAGTTCCCGGGAATGGCGGACCCCGATCAGCAGTTCCGATCCGAAGCCGAATTTTTCGTAATCCACTTTTTCGCAGACGAGGATTCCGCGAACGTCCTGGACGATTGCAGCTGAAAGAGGAGGTTTTGTCCCGGATTTTTCATATTCCTTCACCCATTCCCGGAACCGGCGTGGGACCTCGGCCATCATTCTTTTTATTCCCGCATTGACGGCTGCCGCGCCGTTTTTGACGAACATGATGCCGCCGACGTCGGTTTTATGGAGGATAAGCGGCGCGACGATCTTTAAAACGAGCTCGGGCGTCCTGAAGCCGGCCAGGTCTTTAACCTGGACCTTTTGGCCTTTCTTTATGAACTTGAACTTCGGAGTTTGAAATCCTGCCTCTTTGAGCATCTGATAGACTTCAGACTCGAAGAGGAACGCGCGGCCGTCTTTTTCGGCCCTCTCGAAGATCTTGTCGATGGATTTAAAATCAATGGTCATGGCGAATTCTTTTTCATCCCGCGGCTCTGCGCCCCAATTCGAAGGCCCTGATATTCGCCTCGAGGACCTTATCGCCGCGCGGAGCGAACAGGACTTTGATGGACTCGAGGAGGCTGTCCTCGGTCACGACCAGGTCTTTGGCGGCGGCCCCGAGCATGACCGTGTTTTGGACCTTGCTCGTCCCGGCTTCCTTGGCCAACGCTTCCGAATCGACGATGACACTGCCGGGGATCTCCCGGATGCGGCCGATCAACTTCCCTTGATCGGGATAATCGGGGATGTTGACGAACGGCGTGCTGCTCGTGACGAGCTTCCCGCCGGGATGGAGGAAATCCAGGTAGCGCAGCGCCTCGAGCGGCTCGACGCTGAGGATCATGTCCGCTTCTCCGCGGGGGATGAGGTCGCTCCAGATCCGATCCTTCGAAAGCCGGAGGTGCGACTGGACCGCCCCTCCCCTTTGGGCCATGCCATGGACTTCGGCCTGTTTGACGTTGAACCCCTCCTTGAGAGCGGCATTATCGATCACGAACGCGATGGACAGAATGCCCTGGCCTCCGACACCGGCCAGAATGATGTCCTGCTTGCGGATGGCTGTCATGGCCCGTCTCCTATGCTCTCTTGCTTTTCTTCCGGGCTTCTTCGAGGCATTCCCGCACCGCCACGATCACCGAAATTCCGGCGTATTCAATCTCTTCCCTCAGGATCCGGACGTTCTGCTCATGAAACTTGGGCAGGGGGGTGATCACCCGGATATGTTCTTTCGGCACGCCCACGCCCTCGATGATCTTCAAAAGCCGCTCGCCCGTAGCGAAGCTCGGCTGCCCGCCGGTCATGGCCACCGTGCAGTTGTCGAGAATGATAAGGACCATGTTCGTGTTGAAGGCCGCGGCGCTGAGAAGGGACGTGATGCCGGAATGGCCGAACGTCGAATCGCCGATGACCGCGACCGACGGATGGACGCCGGCCTCGGCCGCTCCCTTGGCCATGCCCACGCTCGCGCCCATGCAGACGCAGGTGTTGATCGCATTGTGGGGCGGGAAATAGCCGAGCGTGTAGCAACCGATGTCGCTGAAGACGCCGGGCTTGCCGGAGCCCTCCAGAGCCTTGTTCAGGGCCTTGAACGTGTCGGCGTGCGGGCATCCCACGCAGAGCTGGGGCGGGCGTCCGGTGAGCTTGAAGTCGCCGAGCGTCTGCCGCTCGAGCGGCTTCAGAGCTAAAGCCTGGCGGACGGTTTCGGGCGACAGCTCGCCGGCGAGGGGGAGATGGCCGCTGAGCTTGCCGATGAGTCGCTTTCCGGGAAGGCCAAAGAGCCCTTTGAGGCTCCGTTCGATCAGCGGATAGCCTTCTTCGGCAACGAGAACCGTCTCGACGCGGGCGATGAGTTCCTTGACCAGTTCTTCGGGAAGGGGATAAGTCGAAACCTTCAGGATCGACGGCTTTTTCGCCGCGTTCTTGAAGTTCTCCAGAACATAGTTATAGGCGATCCCGGAAGCGATGACGCCGAGAGACTTGTCGTCCGGGTTTATTTCGAGCTTGTTGAACCGCGACGCCTCGGCGAGCTTGATCAACTCGGGCTGCCTGTCGAGGACCTTTTTGAACTGGACGCGGGCATTCACCGGCAGAAGCGTCCAGCACTGGCGCGCGCCGTAATGAAGCTCGTTCGGCGGATGAGGATCACGCGTCTCCACGCCGGCCCGGCTGTGCGACAGCCGCGTCACCATCCGGATCATGACCGGAATGTTCATTTTCTCCGACAGGTCGAACGCCTCACGGGTCATATCGTAGGCTTCCTGGTGGTCGGCGGGTTCATAGCAGAAGATCTGGGCGAACTGGGCGTAGAACCGGCTGTCCTGCTCGTTCTGGGAGCTATGCATGCTCGGGTCGTCGGCCACGACGACAAGGAACCCGCCGTTGGCTCCCGTGAGCGAAGCGCTCATAAAGGGGTCGGCGGCCACATTCAAGCCGACATGTTTCATCGAAACCAAGGCCCGTTTCCCGGCGAAGGAAACGCCGAGAGCCTCTTCGAAAGCCGTCTTTTCGTTGACCGACCAGGAGGCGATGAACGCCTTCGTCTTTTGCCCGACTTTGATCAGATATTCCATGATCTCCGAGGCGGGTGTGCCGGGATACGAGTAGCCGGCCGCCAGGCCGGCATGGACGGCGCCGAGCGCCACGGCCTCATCACCGAGCAAAATTTCTCTATCCATGCGCTCATCCTTCTCCGGGATCAAACTTTCGCCTTTCCCAAATCCCCTCCCCCGTCTTTCGCTCCCGGAATTCCCGGCCTTTCTTTGTGAAACGTGTACAGGTTGACCCCATTCATAGGAAAAGAAACGCTAGGATACAACCTCGGGAAAAAAGAGTCAAGACGGCTCTATTCCAACTATTTCTATAATTCCTATAAATTTATGTTGAAATATTTTTTTTTGTGGTTTAAGATGAAGCCAGTCAATCGCTTCATCGGCCATTTCAGAAAAGGAGAACGGCATGATCAAGCTTTCAACCAAAGGACGTTACGGGACCCGGCTCATGGTCAATCTCGCCCGCCATTATAAAAACAGTAACGAAGCTGTCATCCTGAAAAATGTGGCCGAGGAAGAGGGCATTTCCATCCGGTACTTGGAACAGATCATCATCCCCCTCAAGATCAACAAGCTCGTTAAGAGCATCCGCGGCGCCGGCGGCGGCTACACCCTGGCCCGGAAGGCGTCCGAAATTAAGCTCTGCGAGATCCTCCAGGCCCTCGAAGGCTCCTGCAGCCTGGTCGAATGTCTCGAGGACGAGTCCTTCTGCGAAAAGATCAAAACCTGCGGCACCTACGAGATCTGGAAAGGGGCCACCGACCTTTTGAAGGACTACTTCGAACGGCTGACGCTCCAGGACGTCCTGGATATCAGCGACAAGAAGATCGCAGCCGCCAAGAAAAAAGGCAAGTCCAAGTAGCGCGGCCGGCCGCCGGCCGAACCTCCCGGAACCTGTTCCTCCCGGTTACCCCAGATTCATTTTCTTAATCTTATACCGCAAAGTGTCGCGGCTGATTCCCAACAAACGGGCCGCCTCGGATTTGTTTCCGCGAGCCTGCCGGAGGGCCTGGACGACCATCTTCTTTTCCGCTTCCGGAAGCGAAAGGCTCCCGGCCGAAGGCGCGTCGGACGACGGCGGGGACGCAGATGAGGCGGGCTCATTGAGCCGAATGGGCAGGTATTGAGGGGATATGAACGCATCCTCCTCGAAGATCATCGCTCTCTCGATGGCATTTTTCAACTCCCGGACATTCCCCGGCCAGGCGTAATGGAGAAAGAGCTTTTCCGCGCTCTTCTCCAGGCCTTGAATATTCTTGTTGAATTTTTTGTTGTAATGGGCGATGAAATACCCGGCCAGGGGGAGGATGTCGTCCTTCCGCTCGCTCAGGGAAGGAAGATTAACGGGACAGACATTCAAGCGGTAAAACAGGTCTTTCCGGAATTTCTCTTCCCGGCAGAGCCGCTCAAGGTCCTGGTTGGTGGCAGCGATCACCCGGAGGTCGACGTCGATGTCCCTGAGCCCTCCGACCCGCTTGAACGTGTTCGTCTCGAGGAACCGGAGGAGCTTGGCCTGGAGAGGCAGGCTCAGGCTGCTGATTTCGTCCAAGAACAACGTGCCTTCGTCGGCCAGTTCGACCAGTCCCCTTTTTTGATGTTTCGCGTCGGTGAACGCCCCTTTCTCATAGCCGAAGAGCTCGCTCTCGAGCAGGTTCTCCGGAATGGCGGAGCAATTGATGGCAAGGAAAAGAGATTCCCGGCGGCGGCTCCAATGATGGATCGTCTGGGCGATGAGGTCTTTCCCCGTCCCGCTTTCCCCCTGGAGCAAGACGATCGAGACTTCGCTCTCGGCGATCTTCCTGACCATGCCCAAGAGCTGGACCATGACCGGTGTCTGCCCGATGATCCGATCGGGAACGAATTTTTTCTGCTCGATCTCCCGGTAGGCGGCGATCTTCTTCTTCAGCGCGGCGGCCTCCAGGGCATGGCGGATCGTGTTCTGGAGTTTTGCGTCCTCAAGGGGCTTGGCGATGAAATCATAGGCCCCCCGGCGCATGGCCGTCACCACGTCCTCGATCACGCCGAAGGCTGTGATCATGACGACGGGAAGGTCAGGCCAACTCTTGCGGAGCTCCTCCAGGATGTCCGTCCCCTTCGCGTCCGGAAGTTTCATGTCCAGGAGAACGAGATCCGGAGCGAGATCCTGCGCCGCGCGAATCCCGGCCGCGCCCGTCTCCGCCTCGCTGACGTCATAGGCCAGGGCCTCCAGTTTCTGCCGGAGCGACCAGCGGATCAACCGGTCATCATCAATGATCAAGATTCTCGTTCGACGCATGGTCATTCACCCGGCCGGGACGGGGGGAGGCGGAGGATAAAAGTCGTTCCCTTCCCTTCTCGGCTCCGGACGGAAATCGTGCCGCGATGAGCGTCGATGATTTTTTTCGAGATCGAGAGCCCCAGCCCTGTTCCTTCCTTTTTCGTCGAAAAAAACGGGTTGAAAATTTGAGGCAAATGCTGGTCTTTGATGCCGCATCCTTCATCGGCCAGGATAATGGATAAAGAGTTATTCGGAAGGACCTTCAGAACGATCAAGATATTGCCTTTTTCCCCGATGGCGGAGATGCTGTTGAGGAGGAGATTCAGGATCACCTCCTGCATGCGGTCCCCGTCCAGGCAGACCAGGACGTCATGGTTGAGGGGCTGAAAATGAAACTTGACGTCTTTGCCGTTCACCTGTGTTTTCGCCAGCCGGATGGCATTCTCGACGAAAAGATTTGGCGGGACAAGGCTGAAATGGAAAGGCTTGGGACGGGCGTAGCTCAGAAAGTCCTGGACGACGGCGATGATCTTGTCGATTTGGACCAGGATCTCCTGGAAGATCTCTTTTTGGGGGTCCGAGGCCGCCGTTTTCTGGCTGATGATCTCCAGGGCGCCTTTCATCCCGGACAGAGGATTTTTCACCTCATGGGCCAGCCCGGCGGCCAGCTCCCCGAACGCGGCCAGATGCTCGGCCTTTTCGATCCGCTGGTTGTATAAATCCTCGATTTTCCGATTGGCGTCCGTGAGGTTCTCGACCATGACATTGAAGCTCTTCGTCAACGTCCCGATCTCGTCCTCTTTCGACGCGTCCAGGCGGACCGTCAGATCGCCTTCCTGCATCCTCTTCATCCGGTCCTTCAAGGAGGAGATCGGGCGGTTGATCAGCCTTTCGAAGAGCCTTAAGATAATGAAGGTCAGCAGCGACAGCGTCAGGGCGGCGAGGCCGATCCCTTTCCACTGGCTTGCCCGGAGCAAAGAAGCCGCCTCTCCGTAATCGAGCTTCACTTCCATCAGGCCGTTATATTTGTTCTTGGGAGAATGGCAGCCGAAACATTCGGTCTTGTTCTCCACGAGCATCAGGCTCTGGATGGTGTGATCGGTCTTTGAGAAAAGGGTCCGCTGTGGGGTTTCCCGGGACAGCATGTCCTGGATGATCCGGAGCTCGCCGGGCGGAAGCGTCGCCGCGGCCTCTTCCGGCTGGGTCGAGACGAAGATCCGGCCTCCGGGAGCCAGGATGCGGATCCTTTTGATGGCGGAGGTCATCCCGCCGAGTTCGTGGATCTTGGCCTGGGTGTCCTCGATGCGCCCGCATTTTTTCAGGAGGAAGACGCTGCTCTTGATCACCGACCCCATGAGCTCGGCTTTCTGCTGGCTCATCGCGTAAATGACGTTCCTTTGCGTGCTGACATACACGAAGGTCAAGATGACGGCCGAGATGCCTCCCAGGGCGACAACGTGGAGGATGACCTTGTTTTTCAGCGTCCAGTGTCGGATTCTCATAACCCTATAATACCGATAGTTATTATATACTTAAGGAAGGAAATTATCCACCAATAAGGGGGCAAGAATCAAGTCAAAAAAAAAGGGCGGCATCTCAGGATGCCGCCCTCTGAAGAATCAGGGTCAGGAGGATCAAACCCCTAGCGCCATGTGTAAATCCCGATATTCCCCCCCAAATGCTGGATGGAATCCACCAGGAGCTGGGCGATGTAGAGGCCGTTATGGATAAAGCCGTGGGGCTCTTTCTTACTCAGATTGAGGTTAAAGCTCGTCCGCAGCCCTTGGGCGTTGAATTTGTAACCGTTGGCGGACGTCGCTTCATTGGGGTCCACGATCCCATTGCCGTTCAAGTCCTTGAACCAGTAGGGATAGGCATTGGGATTATAGAGTGCCCGGATGCCCTGCACATTCAGAGTGTAGGTCTGGATCTGGGCGTACAAAGCATCTTCGAGTCCCGCAATTTCCTCTTTCAGCGATTCTTTCACGTTGCCGTCGGCGTCGTAGTCGGGAATGTTGCCCGGGCGGATCTGTTCGAAGTCGAATTTTTCCGGGTCAGCGCCCTTGAAGGTCTGGGAGATATCGTTGCCGTGACAGGGGACGCAGTTCTCTTTCAAAGGCTCGGCGACGTTATGGGTCCGCATCGTCCAATTGTGTTCTTCTTCGACGACCTTGGTGCTCATGTGGCACTGGACGCACGTGGTGAATTTGCCGAGATGATTGGGGAAGGGCTGGCGGACCGCATAGGTCTTGCCCGCAAATTCATAGCCGACCTTGACCTCGGAGCCAAGGAACGTGGCCCCGGCGGCGAAATAGTGAACGTTCTTGAAGCTGAACGTGCCGCCGGGATTGGCGGCGATGGTCGCGTCAAGCGAAGCCTTGGATTCGCGGCCCTGATGACAAGCCAGGCAAAGGTTGCTCGAGTCGCCCAGACTCGCGGTCAGGCCCGACGAGGTGAACGGCACCACGGCGAGCGTCCGGATAGCGGGAGGAGAGGTGTGGCAGGTCGTGCAGAGCATGCCATTGGCGGTCGGTTCTTTATTGACGTTCGTTCCGGTTTCGATGAATTTGGCCAGGCCCGTGGCCGAATGGCATCGAGCGCATCCCACTTCGACTTCCCCGCTCGAGTCCCAGTGCCTCCAGGGCTCACCCGAACCGCCGAAATGGCCCTCGTCGCCCCGGCTCATCTCGCTCAGTTCGGTGGGAGAGGTCAGCTTCGTGTTCAGATCGTCGATCGAGTCATGGAGGAGCTCGATAATGTATTTTCCGTTATGGGCGTAGTTGTTCGGGTCTTTCTTGGCGACCTGGTAGTTGTAGGCAGCCTTTAGAAGCCGTGCGGTGAAGGCATTATAACTGTTCGATGATGTCGCCTCTTCAGGATCGACCATGCCGTTGTCGTTGGTGTCGAAGAACCAATAGGGATTCGTGTTCGGATCATAGCCGATAGGTCTGCCGACGACGGTCCTGGCATATCTCTTGAGGGTGTCCAGCTCCTTGTCCATGATGTCCTGTATCTCATAGAACATGCCTTCGGTGATGTCCCCGTCGCCGTCATAATCGACCTGGGAGCCCACATAACGGATATCCTTGGGATCCCTGACGCCCAGGTGGCAGGTATCGCAGGCATTGAGATTCACCTGAAGAGAGTGCGGGTTATGGCAGGTGTTGCAGGCGTTATAGCCGGTGATATGGGCGAAGCGGGCATCGTAGCCGTGGCCCGCGTACTCATAGCCGCCCTTGACAAAGGTGCCGAACTGGGTCGCAGAGGCGGCGAAGTAGTGGATGTTCGAGAAGCTGAGCTTGCTACTGGAGGTGTCGTCGTTCGGCACGCCGGAGCCCGCGATCTTGGTGTCGATGGTGATCTTGGACGCCCGTCCCTGGTGACATTCCATGCAGAGCCCTTCTGGCCCGAGGTCGTTGATCGTCGCGCCTGAGGGGAAGGTCACGGACGGATGGCTGCGGAGAATACCCCGCTCTTTATCCGTATGACAGGCATCGCACTCGACGGTCGTCCCGATCGGCTCGCTCTTATCGGTGATACCGTTCAGAAAATCCTTGAATCCGGGGGTGCTGTGGCACTTCGCACACGAGGAGGGAATCGACCCTTCTGCATCCCAGTGCTTGAAGGGCTCGCCGGTTTTATCCGCGTGCCCGGACGTTTTCCAGAGACGTTCCGCTTTCTCCTTTTTGGAAGCGACGCTGGCGGTGCCCTTAGCGCTGGGGAAGGCCAAGAACACGGCGGCAATGGCGAATAAAACGAAAAGGCCTAGAATTTGCGGTTTTTTTATCATCTTATCCTCCTCTCTTCTTTCATCATTCCCAGCGGTAGCCGAAGGAGAATTCCAGGATATTGGTTTTGTAGTCGTTGTTTCCGGAATCTTTCTCTCTAAAGTTGACATAGCGGTAGCCGATCTGGCCGATAAACCCGCCGGCGAACGTATATTCCAAATATCCTTTCAACATGGTCCGCTCGATCGGCCAGAAGCCAGAGTTCGTGTAGCTATTGGCGGTGGCGCCGATCTTCCAGCTCTTGTCCAGGGTATAAGCGAACGAAGCATCCACCAAAGTGGACTTTCCTTCGTAATGAATTTTCCAGGGGAATGTGCCGGCCGGGCCTGTCCAGTAGGGGTTGAAGGCGACCAGGCGGTCCGAATCGTTCTTGATGTCGATATAGGTATAGCCGACGAACGCGTGGATTTTGGCCGCGGCATATCCCAGGCGCAAATTGAACTGGTTGTTCGACGATGTCCAGAGGTCGGAGAAATCGTCTTCGGCATAAATGATCCGGAAATTAGCCCCACCTTCGACTTTGTTCTTGGTCTTGGCCATGAGGTAGATCGCCGAGACGCTGAAGCCCTTCAGTTGATATCGGGCCGTGACGCGGAAGCGGTCGAAAAGGGTGGGCGAGATGAGGGTGAAGGGATCGTCATAGTTACCGTGCTGATAGTCCAAGGTCAGTTTGAAGTTCTTGCGGTCCCATTTCAGGCTTCCGAACAAGCCGTTTCTGACGGTCTCCTCTTCATACGTCGCGGTCTCCAGGTTTTTGAGCTTTCTCTGCTCGTTGCGATAGCCCGCGGTCAGGGCGAAACGGGGGGTGAGCTGGTACTGAAGGCCGGCCTCGAGGCCTAAGGTGTTGAACCCGAAATCGGTCGGCTCTGGCTCATTATTGATCGTGAACGTCCCCTCCTGCCCGAATTTGTTGTAGCGTACGGCGCCGACAACGGCCAATTTATCAAAAAGAAGGTAGGTCAGGTCAAGATCATAGAGCTGGATCTCACGGCTGAATTTGCCTTGGCCGGCGTCGGCATAGGCAAAGCTCCGGCTGAGATCATCCGTCCCGCTCGCTTCTTCTGAATAGGTCAGGTTAGTCTTCTGCTTGCTGAGCTGGCCGGAGCCGCGGACAAGGAGGTTGTCGAAGGGCCGGGCATTGAAACGGAAGGTCGAAACGTTGGTCTTGAAATCGTAGGGTTGGTCCAGCCGGAAGGAGGACAACGACGAGGGGGAGGAGGCGCCGGGGCCGCCATCGGCATAGCCGGGCAGGAAGAGGCTGTTTGTGTTCTCATAATCCTGGATTCGTTGCTCGAAGACCAGGGAATACCGGTTGACGTGGAGGTCTACGCCGACAGCCACCTCAGTCAGCTTTTCCGAGAGCGGTTTGTCGGTCTCGACTTCGAGCCCGTTGATATCGAATGTCGTGTGGCTATCGCCGGACTTGGCATAGCGGTCAAAATTCAGATAGACATTGAGGGCCTTGCTCAGGGTCAGGTTGAACAGCCCGCTGTCTCGGATCCGGCTAAAATTGAAGCTGTTGGAGTCGAAGAGCTTGCCGAGTCCGACCTGATGCAGGTCCTCGTAAAAATATTCGGATTTCTTCCGCTCATACTGGAATTTGTAGGTCCCGTATTTCTGGATGGACAAGCTGAATGTCTCAAAGGGATCGCCGCCGAAGTTGTAGACGTTCATATCGATCCGGTCGAAAAGCTTCTTGAGGTTGTCCGGGGCAAGGTAGGTGAGGTTGAAATTGAAAAGCCGGACGCCCTTTTCCAGATTGATATGTTCCCTGTATTTGGCGTAGGCGCCGCTGGTGTCGACCGCGCGGTATCCGAACATGAAATTGCCGTAAAAGCTCTTCTCCTTGTCCTCCCCCCGAAGCGCCAGCGCTTGGGAGAAGACCAGGACGGCGAACAGGGCTGAGACGAGGATGGTCGTTTTTCTCATCTCTATTCTCCTTTACTTGAGAAAGATCCGGCTGAGGTTCGAGCCGTGGATCGTGGAGTGGCAGGACGTGCAATTGGTGGTCTTCTCGCCGAAGCGGCTGTGCCACTGGGGCGCGAAGGTGTGGCAGCTGAAGCACAGGTCGGCCGGGCTTTGGGTGGTCAGCATGTGGCGGTTGGGAGAGCCGTGGGAATCATGGCAGATGGTGCAACCCTCGACCCGGGAGGAGCCGTGCTCGTAGAGAAAAGGTCCGCCCTTGTCCGTGTGGCACTTCAGGCAGGCTTCCTGCTTGAATCCGCCGAGCCGTTCTCTCGTCGCCGGCTCATGGGGGTTATGGCAGGTGGTGCAGTCGAGGATTCCTTCCTGCAGCCGATGACGTTCGTTCAGGTTGAACTTGACGAAGACGTCCTCATGGCAGGCCGAGCACGTTTTCGTCGGGCTGGCCTTCAACAGGTTCGGGTTCGTCTTGGTCGCATGCACGGAGTGGCAGGTCGTGCAATCCAGGGCGGCCTTGCCGTGGGGGCCAGCCATGAACCTGGAACTGCTCTCGGCGTGGCATTTCAGGCATGTTTTGGACTTCTGCGCGGGGAGATCTGTCGACTTGAAGGCGAAGATATTCGATCCGCCGCCTTCCTGGATATGCTTTTCAGATCCGGAATGGCACGAGGTGCAGCTGGCCTCTCTGATCGCTGCGTGAGGCTTGTCGAAAAATCCCTTGACCACGTCCTCATGACAGCTTCCGCATGTGTCGGTGTCCTTGGCGGTCTGGACGATGGGTTTCGCGGCCGAAAGAAATCCGGCCACGCACAGGGCCAATCCCAGGAGTCCTGTCAGCCTGAGGGAAAACACGATCGCCTTTCTTTGTTTTATCGCTGGCAACTCAAACCTCCTTCGATTCGGGTGTAGCCGTTATGTCAATCTTGGCCTCGACGCCGGACCCCCTTTTTCGTTCAGGGGAAATCCGGAGTTCTGGGCGAATAATTCTTTTCATCGGCCGCTGCCTCCCGTCATGGCGCCCAACGCCTTTTTGGCCGACGATTTGATATCTTCGGAAGAGAAGGGCTTTTCAAGGATTAGAAATGTCTTGAAATCGGCCAGCGTTTTCTCCGCCTGATCCTTGGCCAACGCCGTCAGGACGATGACGCTCGAGCCTTCTTGTTTTGACAGCATCCGGCCGTAAAATGCCTTCGCCTGTTCGCCACAGATTTCCAGGTCGGTGATAATCAAGGCATAATTCCTCGTTTCCGCAAGCCTCAAAGCTTCGTCGGCGGTGGCGGCGGTATCGACCTCATACCCTTCCTCCGAAAGGAGCTGTTTCAGCGACCACCGGATCAGCTTCTCGTCATCTAAAACTAGAACTCGAGGCATAATAAATCTTCCTAGTCGCCTTTTTAAAGCAGGTTTCATGCCAAGATTTATGAAACCACTGCTATCCAATTAACCTGTTGAAAATAATAGTTATATATAGTAGCACAAATAAATTTTTCTGGCCAGAAAAAATGGGTGTAATCACCAAGGAATGGGTGAAATGACCCACCCGTTTCCATTGCGAATTATGTTAAACATTTCCGGCTCTGAGCGAGGGAATGGGAGAACGTGATCGGCAATCTGGCGGTTCTATTTTTGACTTTTCCTCTCCGGATAATATAGAATTTCTTCAGCTAAAAGAGAAGGGAAAATTCGCCGAAAAAACGCATGATTCCAGTCCTCCTGAGCGTTCTCCTGTCAGCCTCAGGCGCGTCCGCCGCCCCCTTCCCCGATCCGTTCACGTTCCACAACGGGCCGGCCGAGATCAAGGCGGCAGGCTCCGGGCCCCGGAAGAAAAATTAAAAAAGTGGTTGCCAATTAACCTAGAATTCCTATATTATTTGTAGCCTTTAGCCGGCCGTCTCGCGGGGACGGAAAGGAATGATTCGAAATGAAGCGATTCATAAAGTTTTTCACTTCCATCAAGCTGGCCATCGTGCTCTTGATCATCCTGGCCATCATTTCGATCGTGGGCACGTTCATCCCCCAGGGACGAAGCCTCGAAGAATACGCGGCCCGCTACGGTCGGCTTTCGGGGCCGTTCATCCGCCTCGGGCTTACGGGCCTTTATCATTCAGTCTGGTACCTCGGCCTGCTCGGGCTCTTCGCCCTCAACATCATTATCTGCACGCTGACCCGCCTCACGCCCAAGCTCCGGCGCGCACTCAAACCCCACGTCGCCGCCGACCCGAAAAGCCTGTCGACCCTGAAGACGAACGCCCGGTTCAAAAGGAGCGCCCCGCTGGCCGACGTTCAATCCGAACTGACGAAACTCCTGGCCGCCGGGCATTATAAGGTCAAAGCCGCGGCCCAGCCATCCAGGATCTCTATCCTGGCCCGGAAGAGGATCGGAGGCATCTTTGGCTCGGATGTCGTCCATGTCGGACTTCTCATCATCCTGGCTGGCGGCATCGTCAGCGGTGTCGGGAGCATCCGCAACAACCTCTCCCTCAACGTAGGTGACGTCAAACCCGTGCCAAAAGCGGAATTCGAAGTGCGCCTGGATAAATTTACTACCGAATACTACCCGGACAGAAGCGTCAAGGCCTGGAAGAGCGATCTGACCGTCCTTGAACAAAAAGAGCCCGTCCTGACGCGGACGATTTCCGTAAACCATCCCCTGACCTACAAAGGCTACTCCTTCTATCAGACAAGCTACGGCTGGAACTGGGACAGCCCGGCGGTCGAGATCTGGGCCAAAAGCAAAAACGACCCAACTTTCCTCAAGAAGATGAAACTGAAGGTCGGAGAGCGGGCATTGCTCGAGGACAAAGCTCAGACGACAATCGCGGTCCAGAAATTCCTGCCCGATTTCGTCCTCGGCGAGGCGAACCAGCCCGAGAACCGAACGCTCCAACCCAACAACCCGGCCGCTCTGATCGAAGGCTTCCGCGGCACGGAGAAGGTCTTCTCCGGCTGGATCTTCTCCAATTTCCCGGAGTTCGACCAGATTCACGCCGCCAATGACAAGGACAAGGAGAAAAAGACAGACCTGGCCTTCGAGCTGAAAGGCTTCGAGGCTGGCCAGTACTCGGTCCTCGAGGCGGCCAAGGATCCTGGCGCAATCTTGATCTGGATCGGCTGCGCCCTTTTGATGGCAGGCCTCGGCCTCGCCTTTTACTGGCCGACTTGGGAAATCAAAGCGGTGCTCGAGGAAAACCAGGGTAAGACCGAATGGATTGCGGGCGGTGTCGCGACCAAGAGCCGTGAGGCGTTCGGCGCCGAATTCGAAAGAATCACCGCCGCGCTGAGGAGATCGAAATGAACGAATCGACGCTTTTTCTGGTAACCTTTGTCCTTTATATTATATCCGCCTTTTTCTACCTGGCCTTTCTCTTCTCCAAGCAGCCCGGACAGGCCAAGACCGGATCTGCTCTGGCCATCGCCGGCCTGGTCGTCCACGCCATTGCCCTGATCGTCCGGACGGTCGAAAGCGGCCATGCGCCGTTCACCAACATGTATGAATCGCTGTCGTTTCTCTCCTGGGCCTCGGTCCTCGCCTTTGTCATCATCGATAAAAAATTCAGGATCTCCAGGATCGGACCCTACATCATGCTGATCGTCATCGGCCTGGTCGCCCTGGCCTCTTCGCCCCTCATGCCCAAAGAGGCCACGCCCCTGGTCCCCGCGCTCCAGAGCTACTGGCTCTGGCTGCACGTCTCGGTGACGCTTCTCGGAGAGGCGTTCTTCGCCGTCGCCTTCATCACCAGCATCATGTACCTGACGGCAAAAGAGCCCGAGAAAAAGGAAAAGCTGGATTCCGTCAGCTATCGCTGCGTGGCCGTCGGGTTTCCCCTGTTCACCCTGGGCGGGCTCGTCTTCGGCATGGTCTGGGCTTATAAAGCATGGGGAACCTACTGGAGCTGGGACCCGAAGGAGGTCTGGAGCCTGATTACGTGGGTCGTCTTCGCCCTCTATCTCCACACGCGGATCGTCATGGGTTGGAAAGGGAGAAGATCGGCGATCATCGCCATCCTCGGCTTCCTTGCCGCCCTGTTCACGTATTTCGGCGTCAATTATTTATTGGCAGGACTGCATAGCTACGCATAAATATCTCCTTTCCCTTCTGGGGAAAAGAATGAGGAATATTCAGATATGAGTGAATCGCCCAACGGACACGCCGTTCTGCCTCCAGACCAAGCCGCAGAGACCGGCCCGCCGATCGCCTCCGCTCAGAAAAAGAAGAAAAAGATCCGGCTGAAGATCCTGTTGATCGGACTGGGAGTGCTCCTGGCCCTCTTCGTTGTCTCGGTTGAGATGACATCCACATCCAAGTTCTGTTCGGTCTGCCATTATATGAAACCTTTCTACCAGAGCTGGAAGTCCTCCTCACACGGCCAGATCGAGTGCAAGATCTGCCACTATCCGCCGGGGATTCGGAACACTATCAAAGCCAAGATGGAAGGCCTGGTCATGGTCGGCCGCTACTGGACCAAGCTCTATTTGAAATCCAAGCCCTGGGCCGAGATCCAGGACGAGAGCTGTCTCCAAAAGGGTTGCCACGACAAAAGGCTTCTCGAAGGCCAGGTCAGCTTCAAGAAGGTCGTCTTCGACCATAAAGTCCACTTCACCGACCTCAAACGGGGCAAGCAACTCCGCTGCACGAGCTGCCATTCCCAGATCGTTCAGGGCGAGCATATCACAGTTACAGAAAGCAGCTGTTTTATCTGCCATTTCAAAAAAAGCGAGAACTATCCGCAGATCAACGATTGCTCCCACTGCCATAAAAAAGAGCAGCTCGTCTCGGAAAAGACATCCCGCTATAATCACGCCGTCGTCTTCGACAAAGGATTCCCGTGCGACAAATGCCACAGCCAGGTCATCATCGGCGACGGGATCGTGCCCCGGGAGAACTGCTATAAGTGTCACTTCGAACAGGACCGTTTGGACAAATACGGCGATACTGTCCTCATCCACAACGTGCACATCGCAAAGAATAAGATTGAATGCAACCAATGTCATATGGGCATCCAGCACAAGATCGTCAAGGATCTGGAGACCATCGCCGACTGCAAGACCTGCCACACCGGCGCCCACCAGTCCCAACGGATCCTCTATACCGGCCAGGGAGGCAAAGGAATCGACCATCCCATGCCCAACGTCATGCTCGAAAAAGGCCTGAGCTGCAAGGGTTGCCACATGTTCCATGAAGAGACGGGCGGGCGGCTGATCAAGACCGAGATCTTGATTTCTAAAGACAAAGCCTGCGAATCCTGCCACGGCACGGGATTCGCCAGAATTCTTAAAAACTGGGAGACTTCAACCCGGAATAAACTCCAGACGATCAACGCCATTTACCAAAACGCCGTTCTAGAAGTCCGCATGGGGAATCCCACGAATCAGAAACTGGCGGACAGCCTTCTTGAAGAAGCCGCGTTCAACATCGATGTTGTAGACAAGGGTAAAAGCGTCCACAATATGACCTACTCCCAAGAGCTCCTCCATATCTCGCTGGATAAAATCGAGCAGGCTTTGAAACTCGCCGGCTCATCCTACAAGCCCGACCGGACGTCCTTCAAGGAACACAAGACGCCGAACGCCTGTCTGAACTGTCACACAGGGATTGAAGAGATCACAGCCTCTGTGTTTGGTTTGGACTTTCCCCATAAGAACCATGTGGCTGGGCAAGACCTGGCCTGCTCGGTCTGCCACTCCAACGTCAAAAAGCACGGCGAGTTCATCGGCACAAAGAGCGTTTGCGCCGTCTGCCATCACAAGGACACTAAAAAGGACTGCGGAGGCTGCCATAGGCTTCAGAGAGATCTCTATCAAGGCGGGACGCTCGGCGAGGTCAAGATCGCTAAAGATATAATGGCCGAAGCCGAGACGGAATGCGCCGCCTGTCATGTGTCTCCGCAGAACCAAATCGTGCGGCCGACGGCAGCCGCCTGCGTCGCATGTCACGACAAGGCCTATGAAAAGACGTTTGAAGAGTGGCGGGCTTCCACGAAAAAACTGATCGCAGACGCGCGCGCGGCGCTCCAGGAGGCGAACCGGCCGGCGCTGACCGGCGAACAAAAAGCGCAATGGGCCGCGTTCGAAGCGCTCGTCAAGCTGATCGAGCAGGACGGAAGCCTCGGCGTCCACAATCATGCGTTCGTCAAAGATTCCTTGACATCCGCCCTCATAAAAATAAAATCATGGGGAAAGGCAGTAGATGATAAACAGACGACAATTCATTAATCTTTTTTTAGGCGGCTCGTTCTTTGCCACGATAGCGGCCTTCCTGTATCCTGTAATCCGCTATGTCCTCCCTCCCAAGCAAACGGAAGCCGTCCAGAAAAAGGTGGCCGCGGCCAAAATGGGAGATCTCGCTCCAAACGCGGCGAAGATATTCAAGTTCGGCTCTTCGCCGGCGATCCTCATCAACACCCAGGAGGGCAATCTCTTGGCGTTCTCGGCCGTGTGTACGCACCTGACGTGCACCATAACCTACGAAGCCGACACGGGAACACTCTACTGCCCCTGCCACAACGGTCGATTCGATATGGCCGGGAACGTAATCTCGGGCCCTCCGCCCCGGCCGCTGGAAGCCTATGATGTCGAGGTCGTGGGCCAGGATATCTTTGTCTCCAAGAAGGGCTAAGATGAAAAAGATCGGCCAAAACCTCTTCGCCTATGTCAACGAGCGCTTCAAGCTCCAGGGACTGTTCGAGTTCGCCAAGCACAAGAAGGTCCCCGAGCACGAATACTCGTTCTGGTATTACTTCGGCGGCATCGCCCTCTTCCTCTCTGGCATCCAGGTTGCCACGGGCATCATGCTCATGCTCTACTACACGCCCTCGATCGACGCCGCCCACGAGAGCGTCCAGTTCATCATGAGCCAGGTCAAGTTCGGCTGGCTCATCCGCTCCGTTCACAGCTGGACGGCGAATATCCTCATCGGCATCCTCTTCGTCCATATGTTCTCCGCCTATTTCCTGAAAGCCTACCGCAAGCCGCGGGAGCTGACGTGGATCACGGGCTTCTTCCTCCTGATCCTGTTCATGGCCTTCGGCTTCAGCGGATATCTTCTCCCCTGGAATGAGCTCTCGTATTTCGCGACCCGCGTCGGGACAGACATCGCCGGATCTCTCCCGTTCATCGGAAAGTGGCTAAAGAGCGTGATCCTCGGCGGAACATCGGTCTCGCAGGCGACTCTCTCGCGGTTCTTCTGGTTCCATGTCGCCCTGCTTCCTCTGGCCGCCTTCACGGTCATCTGCATCCACGTTCTCCTCGTTCAGATCCTGGGCATGAGCGTGCCGCTCAAATTGAAGGGAAAGAAGGTCAAGGAGATCTCGTTCTTCCCGGATTTCCTTTACAAGGACGCCCTGGGCTGGACACTCATCCTGGTCCTCGTCGGCGTCGTCTGCGTCTTCTTGCCCTGGGAGGTCGGGAAAAAAGCCGATCCGTTCGCCGCCACGCCGCTCGGCATCAAGCCGGAGTGGTACTTCACCTTCATGTTCACGACCCTCAAGTTCATCCCGGCGCGCGTCCTGTTTATCGAAGGGGAGCAGCTGGTCATCCTGGGTTTCATGATCGGCGGTCTCTTCTTGATGCTCGTGCCCTTTATCGACAGCAGGGCAGCTCAGGAAAAGCGGAGCCCGGTGTTCACCTGGATAGGCCTTGCCGTCGCTCTCTATATTGCCGTCATGACCATCCTGACATATACGGTTCCGAAGTTATAAACCAGGGAAAGACACATGATGAAGAAACCATTGTTATTCGCGGTTTTTGTCGGACTCCTTTGTTTCCCGCTTTTGTCCTATGCCCAAAAGAACGGCTGCGTCGAATGCCACACCGGACTCGAAGCGAAGCTTAAGGCACCGGTGGAAAGTTTCAAGCAGGACATCCACCAGCAGTTCGGTTTGAGCTGCAAGGATTGCCACGGGGGGGACCCGGCTCAGGATGATGCCGACAAAGCCAAAGATAAATCCTTCAAAGGGGCTCCGAAACGCTCCCAGATCCCCGAATTCTGCGCGAAGTGCCACTCCGACGCCGCCTATATGCGGTCGTTCAACCCCGGCCTGCGCGTGGATCAACTCAACCAGTACTGGACGAGCAAGCACGGACAGCTCCTCAAGACCGGCGACGGCAAGGCCGCCGTCTGCACGGACTGCCATGGCGTCCACGGTATCCAATCGGCGAAATACCCGAAATCTTTGACGTTTCCCTGGAACATCCCCCAGACCTGCGGCCGCTGCCACGCCGATGCCTCTTATATGACGGGCTATAAGATTCCGACCAACCAGCTCGCCGAATATAAGGAGAGCGTCCATGCCCGCGCCCTCTTCGAAAAGAAGGACCTCTCGGCACCAACCTGCAACGACTGCCACGGAAACCACGGCGCCTTCCCCCCTGAAGTGAAGTCGATCGCTTCGGTCTGCCGGCAGTGCCACCCGTCGACGGGCGATCTCTTCTCCAGAAGCCCTCACAAGAAAGCGTTTGATGAGATGGGGGTATCCGAATGCGAGGCCTGCCACGGGAACCACAAGATCGAGCGGCCGACGAGCGACATGCTCGGAACGGGAGAAAAGTCTGTTTGCGTCCAGTGCCATGAAGCCGGCTCTCTTGGCTATAAAGCGGCGGATGAGTTGAAGAATCTTTTCGACGGATTTCAGGCCCGGTTCCAGAAGAACGCGGATATCCTGGCCCTGGCCGAAAAGAAGGGCGTCGAGGTCAGCGAGCCGAAGTTCCGGCTTCAGGACCTGAACACGACGCTTGTCTCGGCTAAGAACCTGGTCCACGGGCTGGTCCTCGAGGAGATCCGGAAGAAGATCGCTGAAGGCGACCAAACCCTGATCGACATCGATAGGGAAGGAATAAAAGCGCTGGGCGAGGCCAAGTTCCGCCGGAGGGGCCTCATCATCGCCACCGCCTTCCTCGCCCTGTTCGGCATCGCCCTGTTCCTCAAGATCCGCCAAATGCAGAAGCCGGGCCACTCGCCGGGCTCTGATTAAAATTCAAGACGAAAGGCGCCTCTCGCGCCTCCCTCCAAGGTATTTCCGAGTAATTTTATTGACACACTCGGGTTGTTTCATTAATATACCGCCGATATACGAAGATGAAAAACATCGTCCGACTCTCAACGGTCTTCATTCTCCTCTTCGCCGGCGTTCTCTCCGCATGGCCCCAAACCAACGAGGACTGTGAAGCCTGCCATGCCGACCCAGAGCTGAAAACCGAGCGGGGAGGACGGACGATCTCGCTCTTCGTCGACGCCAAAAAATTCGCGGGATCGGTCCACGACAGCACCAAATGCGTGGATTGCCATCGCGATGCCGCGGTCAAAGACTTTCCCCATCCCGAAAAGCTGGAAAAAGTATCCTGCGCCCTCTGCCATAAAAAAGCGGATGAGGACTTCTATGCCGGCATCCACGGGAAAGCCCTGAAGCGAGGCGCTCCCTATGCGCCGACCTGCGCGGAATGCCACGGAACTCACCTCATCCTGCCCCGGCGGAACGTCCAGTCAAACACCTATAAAATGAAGATCCCCTTCCTCTGCGGCCAATGTCACAGGGAGGGAGCACCCGTGGCCCGCGTCTATAACATCCCGGAGAAAGACATCCTCACCAATTACTCCGAGAGCATCCACGGCGAGGCCCTTTTCAAGAAAGGCCTCATCGTCACCGCCACCTGCAACGATTGCCACGACAATCACCGAATTCTCCCCCATACGAGCGCGGATTCGACGATCTCGGCGCAGAACATCGCCAAAACGTGCACGCAGTGCCACGCCCGGATTGAAGAGGTCCATGTCAAAGTCATCAAAGGGGAGCTCTGGGAGCAGAAACCCGGCGCCATCCCCGCTTGCACGGACTGCCACCGCCCACACACGATCCGGAAAACGAACCTGGTCCAAGGGACATCCGACCGCGAATGCCTCAAATGTCACGAGAAGGCGGACGTTCATAAAACGGCGGACGGCCGGGAGATTCCTCTCACGGTGGCCAAAGACGATATCCAGGGATCCGTTCACCGAGACATCCCCTGCGTGAAATGCCACACAGACATCTCGCCCCTCAGACCTCGGCCCTGCGAGACAGCGGGCCGCGTCGATTGTTCGAGCTGCCACGCCCAGGTCTCCGAGGAATATTTCGAGAGCGATCACGGCCAGGCGTTTATTCAGAACAAGCCGAAATCGCCGTACTGCACGGACTGCCACGGCAAACACAAAGTCTTCTCCCCCAAGGATGAGCGCGACAAAACCTACCGGACTAACATCCCCCGGCTTTGCGGGGATTGCCACGGACAACTTGCCGCCGAGAACAAGGATAAGAATCCCCAGGGCAACGTCCTGGCGGATTATTCAAGCAGCGTGCACGGGATGGGATTGGTCAAAAAGGGACTGCTGCCCGTTGCCATCTGCACAGACTGCCACAATACCCATCTAATCCTCAAACGCGATTCCCCGCAATCGTCAGTCTATTATATGAACATCCCCGCCACGTGCGCCACGTGCCATCAGGGGATTTACAAAGAGTATGCCGCCAGCATTCACAGCCTGCCGGCGTCCAAATCGGATAAAAAGCTGCCGAACTGCGAGGATTGCCATTCCGCGCATCGGATCAAGGACATCAAACAAGACCAGTTCATGACCGAGATCACCGTGCAATGCGGCTCCTGCCATAAGGACCTGTCCGAAACATATACGGAGACGCTCCATGGCAAGGCTTATACCCTTGGTTATCTGAAAGCGGCTAGATGTTCGGACTGCCACGGATCCCACGACATCAAAGGCCTGAACGATCCCGCCTCCAATGTGGGATTCCGGAACGTCGTCCAGACCTGCCAGAAGTGCCATGGCGAGGCCAACCGACGCTTCACGGGATATCTCACTCACGCCACACACCACGACAGACAGAAATACCCCGTCCTCTATTTCACGTTTTGGACTATGACCTTCCTTCTGATCGCCGTCTTCAGCTTCTTCGGCGTGCATACGGTCCTCTGGATGCCGCGGTCCTTCAAATATCTCAAGGAGAAAAGGCTCGAGGAAAAGACGCACAAGCGTTATTACGTCCAAAGGTTCACGGGCGGACAGCGGCTAACCCATATCTTCGTGATCGTGAGCTTCATGGGCCTGGCCCTGACGGGCATGACTCTGAAATTCGCCAATATGCCCTGGGCCCAAGCCTTGGCCAACCTGCTGGGCGGTGTCAAGGCCGCCGGCAACATCCACCGCTTCTGCGCCCTCCTCACGTTCGGATATTTCTCCGCCCATATCTTCAGCCTGATCCAGTTGAAGATCAGGACGAAGACCTCCTGGAAACAAATGATCTTCGGCAAACGTTCGCTCTGGTTCAATAAAAAGGACATTCGGGATTTCGTTGGTTCGATCAAATGGTTCTTAGGCCTGGGACCGCGGCCGGAATACGGACGCTGGACGTACTGGGAGAAATTCGATTATATGGCCGTCTTCTGGGGCGTGGGCATCATCGGTCTGTCCGGCCTGATCCTGTGGTTCCCCGTGGTCTTCACCAAGATGCTGCCGGGTTGGCTGATCAACGTGGCCATGATCATCCACAGCGACGAGGCTCTCCTCGCCGTCGGATTCATCTTCACCGTGCATTTCTTCAACACCCATCTCCGACCGGAATCCTTCCCTCTGGACCCGGTCATCTTCACCGGCATCGTTCCCCTCGATGAATACCGGAAGGATCGCCCGGAGGAGTATCGCTACCTGAAGGACGAGGACAAGCTCAAAAAGGTCATGCGGCTGACCGAGATCTCGCTCCGGAAGAAGTGGGCGATCCGAACTTTCGGATTCGGCCTTCTCCTGCTGGGAGTCAGTCTGGTCCTGTTGATTATCTACAGCATGCTCTTCGGGTATAAATAGTTCGACCTCAACGCGCTTTTTTTTATCGGAGTGAAGGGGACAAGACGCTCGTCGAAATCCAGACGGCCGGAGCATCAACCGGTATGAGTCTCCAATTTTTGCCCATCTCAAATCCGCCGCCATTCCCTTATCCTATTGAATATATATTTTATATCGAATTACTCATTTTTGCGGTTGACAAGCCCGGCTCGCATGCATAAAATAAAAAGCTCGAATTTTGAAAAAGGAGGAGCTATGAAGAAGCCCGTAATCCTGATCGTCATCCTTGCCCTCTTCGCAACGAGCTTGTTTGTGTCCAGCCAGAACTTCACATATGTCGGCGCCGGAAAATGCCAGATTTGCCACAAGACCGAAAAACAGGGCCAGCAGTACCCCATCTGGGAAATGAGCAATCACGCGAAATCCTTTGCGGCGCTCTCTTCGCCGCAGGCTGCGGCCAATGCCCAGGCCCTCGGCATCAAGGACCCGACGAACGACCCCAAATGCCTGAAATGCCACGCTCCGCTCGCGGACAAAGCCGCCGAACTCAAGGCCGAAGGCGTGAGCTGCGAGGTCTGTCACGGCCCCGGCAGCGCTTATAAAACCCTCGCGATCATGAAGAATAGGGACGAGGCGGTCAAGAACGGCCTCAAGCTCTGTGCCAACGCCGATGCGATCAAAGCCCATTGTCTCACCTGCCACGAGAACGCCCACGGCAAAAGCTTTGATTTCAACGCGGCTTGGGCCAAGATCAAGCACCCCGTTCCGGGCAAGTAAGCCGCGTCTCCTCTTTTGCGGACCTCTGGGGGAAGAGATCGGCTCCCGAAGATGACATGAAAAAGAAACGAGCGACGTCCACTTTTGTCCTGACGGCCGCAGTTCTCCTTTTCGGGGCGGCAGCCTTCGGACGCACGGCGCAGACTCAGACCGCGGCGCCCGCGGCGAACGCGTCATGCCTCGAATGCCACAAAGCCAGTATTCTTCAGGGATCCGTCCATTCCAGCCTGTCCTGTGCGGACTGCCATAGGATCCCCGAGGCCGGGGCGACCAAGGACGTTCCCCATGCCCCCAAAAAGGATATCCCGCTCGTCGACTGCACGGCCAAGTGCCACGGCAATGACACCCGGACGCAGCAGCCCGGCCAAAGCCCGTCCTCTTACGCCGACAGCGTCCACGGCAAGGGCTACTTGGAACGCGGCGAGATGGATGTCGCGAAATGCTGGGACTGCCACGGCAAACACAATATCAAATCCGTCCAGGCTCCGGATTCTATCGTGAACCGGAGAAACATCCCCCTGGTCTGCTCCCGCTGCCACGAGAACATGAACGTCGTCCTGAAATACAACATCCACGCGGAATCTCCCTACCTGGAATATATGCAGAGCGTCCACGGAAAGGCCCTTCTTGAGAAATGCCTCGTGACCTTCGCCGCGGTCTGCACGGACTGCCACGGCGTCCATAACATCCAGGGTGCCGGCCAGGTCCATATGCAGGCCAAGGACCCGGCGACCTGCGGAAAATGTCACGTCCTGATCTTCAACGAATACAAGGACAGCATTCACGGCCGCGACGCCTTGAAGGGAAACATCGACGTCCCGCTCTGCGTGGATTGCCACGGCGAACACAAGGTCGCTCCGGTCCGGGACGCGCAGGCGCCGACGTCGAAAAAGAACATTCCCGATACCTGCTCCGGCTGTCACGCCCGGCCGGAGATCATGAAAAAATACGGAGTGCCGGCCGACCGCACCCAGACGTTCATCGAGAGCTTCCACGGGATCGCCATCGGCCTGGGCGATAAGGCCGAAGCGAGCTGCACGGACTGCCACGGCGTCCATAATATCAAACCGGCGATCGATCCCATCTCTTCGGTCCATTCGAGCAACCTGGCCAAGACCTGCGGCCAGCCGAAGTGTCATCCCGGCATGCCCGAGAAAATCGCCACGGCGAAGATCCACCGCCAGGCCGGGGCCAAGAGACCGGGGACGCCCTACTATATCAACAAGATCCTGCTCTGGGCCCTCCTCATCGTCTTGGCGATCACGGTCATCTGGTTTGTCTTCGAGCTTGTCCATAAGCTTGGCCGCCCCAAGACTCCATGAACGCCACGTCTTTTGTTAGGTGGTTCGCCTTTCTCCTGGGCCTCGGGGTGTGTGCGGCGTCCTTCGGCTCGACCGCCTCGAACGACGACTGTCTATCGTGCCACGGAGACAAGGATCTTAAATCCGCCCAAGGCAAGTCGTTGTTCCTGGACCAGGAGAAATTCAAGGCCTCGGTCCACGGGCAGGCGGAAATCGGCTGCACCGACTGTCACGCCGACCTCCAGAAGATCAAGGACTTTCCCCACGCCGAAAAACTCCGTCCTGTTGATTGCGCGGTCTGCCATGATAAAGAGGCCGCCCGGGTGAAGATGAGCGTCCACATGCAACCGCACCGCGCCGAAAATCCCATCGTTGTGACGTGCGCGGACTGCCACGGAACGCATGACATCCGGAAAAAGGACGACGCCGAGTCGTCCGTCTTTTCCATCAACATTCCGGACACCTGCGATAGATGCCACCTGGAACGGGTCAAGATCAAGAACGGCAACGAATTCATCCAGCAGTACACACAAAGCGTGCATTACCGGGCCCTCGAGAAATCGGGCCTGAGCCTGTCAGCTAACTGCGTTACCTGCCACGGCGGCCATGATGTCAAGGCCGCGGGCGATCCGCAGTCGCGCGTGTCCCGCAGGTCCATTATCCACACCTGCGGCCGGTGCCATGTCGGGATCGAGAAGAACTACCTTGAGGGCGTCCATGGCAAGGATTACATCAAGAGCGTGAAGGACGTTCCGGTCTGCACGGACTGCCACAGCGAGCACGGCATCCTCTCCCCCCTAGACCTGAGCTCCCGCGTCTACGCGACCAAGGTCGCCGCCGTCTGCAGCCGCTGCCACGACGACGAGCGCCTCGCGCGTCAGTACGGCTTTCTCACATCCCGGCTCAAGACCTATTCTAATTCCTATCACGGGACGGCCTCAAAATTCGGCGAGACGCGGGTTGCGAACTGCGCCAGCTGCCACGGTTTCCATGACATCCGGATCTCGTCCGACCCCAAATCCCCGATCAACGCGGTCAACCTCTCGAAAACCTGCGGCAAGTGCCACCCCGGCGCGGGGACGAACTTCGCCAAGGGAAAGGTCCACGTCGTCTCGACGAAAGTCGAGAACAAAGGGGCCTATGCGGCCAAAGTGTTCTACATCATCGTCATCGCGGCACTGATCTCCGTGTTCCTGATCTTCATCGCCGCCGACCTCTTTCACAGGATAAGAACCCAATGGAAGAACGACTGAACGAATCCCCACTGATCCGCGACGACGAGACCTTCCTCCGGATGAACCTCGCCGAACGTCTCCAGCACATCCTCATGATCGTCACCTTTACCACGCTCGTCATCACCGGTCTGCCCCTGCTCTTTTACGAAATGAAGATCTTCAAGTCGATGTTCGCCTTCGAAAAGGCCTTCTATATCCGGGGAATCCTTCACCGCGCCGCGGCCGTGATCCTGGTCGTCAATATCGTCTGGCATGCTCTCTACACGATCTTCACCAAGCGGGGCCGGGTCAACTTCAAGGAGATCATCCCGAAGTTCAAGGACGCCCGGGACGCCTGGGAGATCTTCTGGCACAACGTCGGCCTAACCCAATTCCTTTACAAAAAGGGCGTCTTCAAGAAATTCTTCGATCGACACCCCTATTGGCTTTTTAAAAAGGAGCCGGAATTCGGCCGGTATAATTTCATAGAGAAGTTCGAGTACCTGGCTGTCGCCTGGGGCTCGTTCATCATGATCATCAGCGGCTTCTTCATGTGGAACGTCGAACTTTCCCTCCGCCTCTTCCCGCTCTGGGTCCACGACATCTTCGTCATCGTCCACGGCTACGAGGCGATGCTGGCCTTCCTGGCCATCATCATCTGGCACATGTACAACGTCCACCTCAATCCCGAGGTCTTTCCCATGAGCAAGATCTGGTTGAACGGGAAGATCACGGGCCATGAGCTGCGGACGCTCCACCCCCTCGAATATCGGAAGATCCTGGAAGAGCGAAGGAAGGCGGCCGAAAGAGCTTATCGGATCAAATCGCCATGACCCCCCCCTCCGCTAAAGAGGGAAGAGAGGGATTAGATCAGCCAAAATGGTCGAAGCCGTGGCGCTTCAATGTGACGGGCTTCCCGCCCAAGCGATATTTCAATCCCCCATGAGCCCTTGTGATCACTCCGATCTTTGACAGCGGCCGCCCGAATTTCCGGCCGAAGGCAGCGGCGATCTTCCTAAAATGGTCCGGCCTGACTATCGCCAGCAGGCAATAGTCCTCTCCCCCCGAGGTCGCGGTTTCAAACGGGTTCCAGCCGTATTTTATGGCCGCGCGCTTGAGTGGTGCAGAGAGCGGCAGATCCTCCAGATCGACGCTCGCGCCGCAACCCGAGCGTTCCATGATCCGCCGCAGGTCCGAATCGATGCCGTCCGAAACATCCATCATCGCCGTCACGCCTTCCTTCGCCGCCAACCACCCGCCTTCTGCCAGGTGGGCGCGCGGCCGGTGATGCTGCCGAACAAGGTACTTCTCATCCCTTTTAAGCGGCCGGTTTTCGAGCAAGACACGGAGGCCGGCGCCGGAGTCCCCCAAAAATCCGGTGACGCTGATGATGTTTCCAGGCCTGGCTCCTGAGCGGTATTTCACCCGCGCCGGATGGACACCTCCGAGAACGCCGATATTGATCACGAGCGGGCCGGGAGATTTTGTCGTATCGCCGCCGAGAAGCCGGACATTCTCAGCCCTGGCCAGCCCTTCGATGCCCCGGAAGAACTCGTCCAGCCATTCGACATTGATATCGCTGGGCACCCCGATGGAGAGGAAAGCCGAGCGCGGCGTGCCGCCCATGGCCGCGATATCGCTCAAGTTCACGGCCAGCGATTTGTAGCCGAGATCGCGCGGGGCGGCCTTGGCCCGGATGAAATGGATGTCTTCGATGAGCATGTCGGTCGTGACGAGCAAGTGGGCGTTTCCTTTCCAGGGCAGGACCGCGCAGTCGTCGCCGATGCCGACGACGCCGGCGGGAAGGTTTCTCAGAAAGGGAGGTGAGAACCTGCGGATGAGTCCGAATTCGCCAATGTCCGAAAGTCTCATCGCGTTCTCATTTTCTCCCGGCCATGACAGTCGATAATCTCCCGCAACCGGCGCGAGGCGTTTCCCGGATCGGGCGCTGAGCAGACGGCTGAAACGACGGCCAGGCCGTCCGCGCCGGCCTCAAGAACCTCGGCCGCGTTGGAAGGATTGATCCCGCCGATGCCGACCAGGATATGACGGGAACGTTGCCGGAGCTGCCGCAGTCCCTCAAGCCCCCAGGGAGCTTTCGTGTCTGTTTTCGTCGGCGTAGGGAAAATGGGGCTGACGGCGAGATAATCGATGTCCAAAGTTTCAACATCCTCAGCTTGATCCATGGTCTCGGCTGAAATCCCGATGATCGCCCTTCGACCCAGAAGCCTCCGCGCGTCTTGATAGGCCATATCGGCCTGGCCGAGGTGGACGCCGTCCGCGCCTACGGCAAGGACGACGTCTACGCGGTCGTTGATAATTAAAGGAATGCCCTGAGGCTTCAATATTTTTTGGAGCCGGCGGCCGATTTCAATATGCTCCCGGGTCGAACATGATTTCTCGCGGAGCTGGACGAGGGAAACACCTCCGCGCACAGCCAACTCAATAACCTCTTCAAGCCGCCGGCCAAGGCAAAGCTCCCGGTCCGTGACAAGATAAAGGCCGAAATCGCGCCTCGATCTCACGCCATCACCATTTTTAAACGCCCCGCGATGTCTTCCTCTCGCAGCTCATAAAGCGCGTCGATGAAAAGCATTTGAAAGCTACCCGGTCCGTGCGCCTTTTCGGCGGCGATCTCGCCAGCGATCCCCATGACGGCCATGGCGTTCGCTGCCGCATGCAATGAGGACCGATTCACGGCCGCGAACGCGCCCGTCAGGGCCGAAGCCGTGCAGCCCAGGCCGGTCACGCGGGGCATCAAAGGATGCCCGTTTGCCACACGGATGATGGAATCGCCGTGGATGATAACATCTACTGGGCCGCTCACGCTGACCGCACAGCCGAACCGGCGGGAAAGGTTTTGCCCGGCTTCGAGAGCGGCTTCGGCCGCGTGCAGGCTGTCCACGCCTTTTGTCGCCTGTTCCTCATAATACAGCGCCCGGATCTCGGACCCATTGCCGCGGAGAACGGCGGGCGGTGCCTCCCCGAGCAAACGATAGGCGGTCTCGGTTCTTAGCCGCGTGGCGCCGGCGCCGACGGGATCCAAGACGATCGGAATCTCCTTCCTCCGTGCAGCCCGGGCAGCCTTGAGCATAGAGTCGATCCAGGGCCCGCTGAGCGTTCCGATGTTGATCACGAGCGCCGAGGCCAGCCCGACCATGTCCTCCATTTCCTCGGCGGCGTGGGCCATGACCGGCGAAGCGCCGATGGCAAGGAGAGCATTGGCTGTGGTGTTCATCACGACATAATTCGTGATGTTATGGACAAGGGGAGCTTCTTCGCGTATGCGCTCGATGTCCCTCCAGATGTCCTTGGCCGTTAGCATCCCGACCCTCCTTTCAAATCCCTTCCTCCCCCTTTGTCTGATGGGGAAAATGGAATTATACACCCGCCCGCCCTTAAAAATAAAAAGGGCCGCTGTCCCCCCAAAATTGCCGATAGGATTCTTTCTTCTCTGATCAGATCAAAAATAGGGCTGAAGTCCGGAATTCCAGGGACACGATCCGAAAAATTCATGGGACACAATCCCTTTTCGAGAGAAAAGGGTTATGTCCCGAATTTTCCGGTCATGTCCCGGAATTCCGTCTTGCTTTCTATCAACAATTTTGGGCCTGTCCCGGGATTATGTCCGGGAAAACGGCCCTCTTAAAATCTCATCTCCCCGTTTTCCTCCGCTGGTATGATCCAGAGCAGGTTCAAAGGGTATGATCTCAGCCTCGCGCTCATGGCGCTAGAGGCACCCCTCAACGGATATCCGCAAGGAAAAACGAACGGTTATTTCTTTTTCATCGGGCAGCCTTCTTCGCCCTCTTTGCCCGTCATTCCGCCTTTGCCTTCTTTCATCTTCGCCGTATGCTCTTGAATCTTCTTCACGGTCTCGGCGTTCTTGGATGTCAGAGTGATGATTACGCCGTCCTTAGTATTTTCGATCTTCTTATCGACGTCCTTCATCATCATCGGGCAATTTTCCATATTGCAGCCGCCCTGTTCGCCGGCCTTCATCTGCATCTGCTGTCCCTGATGCATCATCATGCCGCCGCCCATGGGCTTCGTCATGTCTTTTTTCTCGAGATACTTTTCCGGGTTCTTGGCAAACTCGGTCTTGCAGCCTTCGCCGCAGAAATAATAAGTCGTGCCTTTGTAGTCATAGGTGTATTTTGCGCTGGCAACCTTCACCGACATGCCGCAAACCGGGTCTTTCGCCGTGTCGCTTGCTGCCTGCTGGGCGACCATGGCCGTGGCGGCCTTCGGGAGATATTTGTCCGGGTTCTTGGCGAACTCGGTTTTGCAGCCTTCGCTGCAGAAATAATAAGTCGTGCCCTTATCGTCATAGGTGTATTTTGCGCTGGCTACCTTTACCGACATTCCGCAAACCGGATCTTTCGCGGTGTCGCTTGCCGCCTGCTGGGCAAGGCCGGCCAGGACGAAAACGAATGCGGCCGCCAGCATGAGAGCCAGAAACTTCGAGTTTTTAAGCATAAGAACCTCCGTTAGAATTTTCTCGAGACCTGACCTTCTCTTTTGACAGTCGATGATCCCTGAGGATCACATCTCAAAAGGCCAAGTCTAACCTTATATATTCTACTTAAATGATAAAAATAGTCAAGTCATAGGGATAGGGTAAGTAAGCATTTCCAGTCGTGTGATTCCACTCGGCACAGGAGGCCGCCCTGAGGCCCCCGTAGCGGAGGGGGGGCCCGTCGGCTTCTCCGACGGGGGGAACCGCCGGGACTGGTTCCCTGGGGTCCGGGGGCTAAGGGCGGCCTCCTGCGCCGAGTGGTCCGGCCGCGAGCACGGCCGGGGAAGAGCCGCGACAGGACTCCACCCGTAACTGGCCTAAGACCGGAAAAAGAATTGCTTACAGTTATCCGTTCAGTCTGATCCTTCGCAGCCGAAGCGAATTCGAGACGACGGAGACCGAGCTCGCGGCCATGGCCGCCGAAGCGATCATCGGGTTGAGAAGCACCCTGAAAAAGGGATAGAGGACGCCAGCCGCCACAGGAATGCCGATGACGTTGTAGATGAACGCCCAAAACAAGTTCTGCTTGATTGTGCGCATCGTCCGCCGGCTCAGCTCGATAGCCTTGGACACGCCGAAGAGATCATTCTTGATTAGAGTGATGTCCGCGGCCTCTATGGCCACATCTGTCCCCGAGCCGATGGCAATGCCGATGTCCGCCTGGGCCAAAGCGGGAGCATCGTTGATCCCGTCGCCGACCATGGCGACCTTTTTTCCGGCCTCTTGGAGCTTTTTGATCTCCCTCACTTTATCGGCCGGCAGGAGTTCGGGGACGACGGAATCGATCCCGGCCTGAAGAGCGATGGCTTCGGCCGTCCTCCGGTTATCGCCCGTCAGCATGATAACCTCCAGGCCGAGACGCCTTATTTTATTCACGGCCTCAACGGAATCTTCCTTGAGCGTGTCCGCGACAGCGATGAGCCCCGCCGGCCGGCCGTTCACGGCCATAAAAACCGGTGTCTTTCCTTCCTCCGAAAGGATTATGGACTTTTCGGCGAGGGCTCCGATGTCGACTCCGCGCTCCGCCATGAGCTTATCGTTTCCGATGACGACTTTTTGGCCTTCGATGTCGGCTTCGATCCCCAGGCCTTCCAGAGCGCGGAAGTTTTCGGCCGCCGGGAGGGCAAGATCCTTCTCGTGAGCCTTTTTCAGGATGGCTTCTCCCAGGGGATGCTCGGACGTCTTTTCGGCGCTTGCGGCCAGCCGCAGCACGTCCGTTTCGGAAAAGGGCGGAACGGCTTGGATGTCCGTCACTTCGGGCTCGCCTTTCGTCAAAGTTCCTGTCTTATCAAAGACGATCGTCGTGATCTTGCCGGCCGTCTCCAGGCTCTCGCCGCCCTTAATGAGGATCCCGTTTTCCGCGCCTTTCCCCGTTCCGACCATGACCGCCGTGGGCGTGGCCAGGCCTAAGGCGCAGGGGCAGGCAATGATCATCACGGCCACGAAATTCAGAAGGGCAAAGGTCAGAACGGGCTTTGGCCCAAAGATAATCCAGGCGATGAACGTCAGGACCGCGATCGAAATGACAACCGGGACGAAATATCCCGCGATCACGTCGGCCAGCCGCTGGATGGGGGCCTTGGAGCCCTGGGCCTCCTGGACAAGGCGGATGATCTGGGCCAGGGCCGTATTTTTGCCGACCTTCGTGGCGCGGAACTCAAAACTTCCCGTCTTGTTCATCGTGGCCCCGATGACTTCGTCGCCACCCTTCTTCTCGACCGGCAGGCTTTCGCCGGTGATCATGGATTCATCCACGGCCGATCTTCCCTTGGTCACAACACCGTCCACGGGGATTCTCTCGCCGGGACGGACGACCACGATATCGCCGACAACGACGTCCTTGACGGGAATATCGATCTCCGCGCCGGCGCGAATGACGAGGGCGGTTTTGGGCTGGAGGCGGATGAGCTTTTTGATCGCTTCGGACGTCCGCCCTTTAGCCCGGGCCTCGAGCATCCGCCCGAAGAGGATGAGGGTGATGATGACCGCGGATGTATCGAAATACACTTCAGGCTTGATCCCTCCCGCTTTAAAAAACGAGGGGAAAAGCGCGGCCGCGGCGCTGTAAAAATACGCGGCCGACGTGCCGACCGCGACCAGGGTGTTCATGTCGGCCCGGCCGTGTTTGCCGGCCGCCCAGGCTCCCTTATAAAAGCGCCGGCCGATCCAGAACTGGACGGGCGTCGCCAGCGCCCAGAGAAGAAAATGGTTGCCCAGAAGAGACGGCACCCAGGGAAAGAAATGGGGCAAGCTGCCGACGAAAACAACGATGCTGAAGGCGAGGCCGGTCCAGAATTGCCGCTTGAGCGTTTTGAACTCACGCTCCCGGTCCGTACGCTCAGCATCTTCCGCATCTTCCTCTTTCTCGGCCTTCAGGACACCGTAACCCGCCGAAACGATCGCCTTTTCGATGTCCTCAGGCTTAAGGATCTGCGGCGAGAAAAGGACCGTAGCCCTGGCCGTGGCAAAATTGACCGTGGCGTTTTCAACGCCGCCC
>Ga0256868_10000067_pt1 | contig 60241 bp, 58 predicted proteins | sample RVTome_13_FD_187341 | JGI IMG/M metagenome (GOLD analysis project Ga0256868, IMG submission 187341) | Soil microbial communities from uranium-contaminated site in the Upper Colorado River Basin, Wyoming, United States - RVT92D227 HiSeq ...
GTCTTATCTATACCATATTTGTATTTCAGAAAGCGTGCCCCGGTAGCAGGGTAAAGAGCATAAATGAGGACGTCTTGAATGTTCCTGGCAAATTCCTTCGATTCTTCCCTGGCTTTTTCTAATTCCGGAGCGAGCAGGTCTGCCGGCCGGCAGGTGATAGGCTCCTTATCTCTAAGTATGGCCTTCTGGATGTCGGGGTCAATTGGAGCCGGCGGCCTGCCATAACCCCCGGATATATATTCCCTGGCCTCCTTGGAGACAAGCTTGTAGCGCCCGATCAGGACGTTCTGCACTGCCTGGACACCGACAATCTGGCTCGTAGGCGTAACTAAAGGTGGATAACCAAATTCGGCCCTGACTCTAGCAGTCTCCTGCCGTACCTCAGCCAGCTTATCCAGGGCATCCATTTGCTTGAGCTGCGCTACCAGGTTCGTGGTCATACCGCCAGGAATCTGATGCACCAGTGCTCCGGTATCTATCACCGACATTGCCGATGTATCCAGAAAGTCTCTGTATTTAGGCGCGATTTGCTCCAGCATCTGTCCACACTTGAATAGTTGCTCAATGTCGAGCCCGGTATCTCTATTTGTGCCATATAGAGCGACCACCAGGGGCTCAACGGCCGGATGTGAGGAGCGCAAGGCAAAGGGAGACAAAGCAGTGTCAATAATGTCAACCCCGGCTTCAATGGCTTTCAGCAGAGACATGGACCCCTGCCCGCTGGTGTAATGAGTATGCAAATTGACGGGTATCTTCAAGTTCTCCTTGAGGGCTTTGATTAGTTCATAGGTATCATAAGGGGAAATAAGCCCGGCCTGGTCCTTGATACATATGGAGTCAGCACCCATGCCCTGGAGGATGAGAGCTTTCTTGACAAAGTATTCCAGATTATAGATTGGCCCACCCATCCTGGGCTGAGTGAGTGAATAACATATCGCTCCCTGATAATGCCTGCCACATTTTTTGATTGCCCTGGCTGCACGCTCGTGATTGCGCTCATCATTCACAGCATCGAAAACACGGAAAATATCAATGCCCACCTCGGCAGCCTGCTCCACAAAGGCATCCACCAAATCGTCGGGATAGTTCCGATAACCCACCAAATTCTGTCCCCGCAGAAGCATCTGTAGCTGAGTATCAGGCATGAGTTTCTTCAACTTGCGAGGCCTGTCCCAGGGGTCCTCACCCAGAAAGCGATGGGCTACGTCGAATGTCGCTCCACCCCAGACCTCCATAGAATAGAAGCCGCATTTGTTCATTTCAGGGGCCATCCACTCCATGTCCTCAGTTCGCATCCTTGTGGCAAACGTGGATTGATGCCCATCACGAAAGGTGGTGTCACAAATCTTGACCGGACTTTTAGCTTTCGGCCTCGTCTTCACCTTATCAGCGGTCAAATCTCTGGCCAGGATGGGACCTTTTCTCAGTGCGTTCACGAATTATCTCCTTTCCGCCATTACGAGCCTTTTGCTGCTTCATGCTCGAAGCAGAGCCACAGATTCGAGCATTCACCGCGCTCCTCGTCTTACTTAGAGCCCCGGGATAGCAAATGTCTGCGACAGCAGCCGTTGATCTTTTACTAAACCCTTCTACACGGGAATGTTCCCATGCTTCTTGGGAGGTCTCGTCTCTCGCTTAGTAGAGAGAATTTCCAAAGCCTTGATTATCCTGGGGCGGCTCTCATGAGGTGGAATAACCTCGTCAACATATCCCCGCGAGGCGGCGATGTAGGGATTATATAGTAAGTCCCGGTATTCCTGAATCTTTTCTTGTTCTTTGGCCCGGGGGTCCGGCGCAGCATCTATTTCCTTGCGAAAGATTATCGGCGTAGCCCCTTCAGCCCCCATCACCGCAATCTCCGCTGTGGGCCAGGCGAAAACAAAGTCAGCGCCCAGGTCTCTGCTGCACATGGCCAGATATGAGCCACCGTAGTCCTTGCGAATGACAAGAGTGATTTTAGGAACCGTGGCCTCGGAGTAAGCCCACAAGACCTTGGCTCCATGCCTTATTATTCCCAGCCACTCCTGGTTCTTCCCCGGCAAGTAACCAGGGACATCGGCAATGGTAAGCAGTGAAATGTTAAAGGCATCGCAGAACCTGATAAACCGGGTGATTTTATCCGCGGCGTTGACATCAAGACATCCGGCAAGATGCATCGGTTGATTGGCAATAATGCCCACCGGTCTGCCATCAAACCTGGCAAAGCAAATAATGGCGTTCTGAGCATAATGATAATGGGGCTCAAGTATTTCGCCGTTATCCACGATAGACGTGATAACGTCCCTCATATTGTAAACCTTGTTAGGCTCGTCCGGGATGATGGTGTCCAGAGCAGGGTCGGCACGGTCCGGGTCGTCGGTAGGCTTGTTTACGGGGGCATCCTCTTTATTACTTGAAGGAAGGTAAGCCAGGAGCTTCTTTATGAGCTCGATAGCCTTTGCATCGCTATCGCAGGCAAAATGGCAGACACCGCTTTTGGTGGCATGAGGCATGGCGCCGCCCAGTTCCTCGGAGGTGATTTCCTCGCCAGTAACCTGCTTGATAACCGCCGGGCCGGTGATGTGCATGTAGCTCGTCCCCTTTACCATGAACACCCAATCGGTCATGGCGGGCGAATAGACCGCCCCTCCGGCACTAGGCCCCATAATTGCTGAGAGCTGAGGAATAACCCCTGAGGCTGCGGAATTGCGGAAGAATATCTGCCCGTAGCCTGACAGGGCATCAACGCCCTCCTGAATCCGAGCCCCTCCAGAGTCGTTCAAGCCTACTATGGGAACACCGCACTTCATGGCTAAATCCATTACCTTGCATATCTTTTTAGCATGCATCTCGCCCAGTGTCCCTCCCATGGAGGTGAAGTCCTGGGAAAAAGCGCACACGAGGCGACCATTCACCGTCCCGTATCCGGTAACAACTCCTTCGGCAGGGACGGTGACCTTGTCCATGCCAAAGAGCGTGGCCCGATGCTGAACAAACAGATCGAGCTCGTGAAAGCTGCCAGGGTCAAAAAGCAGGTCGAGCCTTTCCCGAGCGGTCAGTTTCCCCGATTTGTGCTGCTTCTCTACCCGCTCCGGACCTCCCAGGGCCTTCAGTTTTTTCTCTTTGTCCCTCAGTTCCTTCAACCTGTCGGTGACTCTGCCCATACAAATTCCTCCTCACGAATCAAAACCGTTACGAGGAAAGTTATTTTAGACGGAATTCGCAACTAAGGCAAATCCTTGAGCCGCGGAGTCATTCCTAAGGTATGTCAGTCCATTGCATCACCAGTAAAAGGAGTTTTCTAGTATAATCACGCCAAACATGTTTGACGTACCTCTGGCTGTTTCCAAGTTCTCCAGGAACAAAGCGGGGTAATGGTCAACGTCTAATTATCCCTCGCTTGACGAGAAAGCGACGCTAAACTCAGACTTAGAAGCTTGACAGCCTGGCCTAGAATGATATTATGAGGGAAATTTGAAACCAAAGCTAATCGCTATAGACGGCCCCGTGGCAGTCGGCAAGAGTAGTGTCGGCTCACTGCTATCAAAAAGATTAGGCTTCGTGTTCTTCGATACCGGCATGATTTACCGGGCATTCACCTGGAAGGTCCTCAAATCAGGTGCTTCGCCGGAGGATAAAGAGAAGCTTTGTGAGCTAGCTTCGGCGACTGAATTTGATTTCGTGCCCTCGAAAGAAGGTGTCCTTTCAGTCTTTATTGATGGGGAAGACGTCTCATCCAAGTTACTCTGCCCCGAAATAGAGGGACTGGTCGCTCTAGTAGCAAAAGTAGCGGAAGTGCGCCAGGCAATGGTGTCGCAGCAGCGCAAGTTGGCCGAGCGAGGAAAGGTAGTGATGGCCGGCAGAGACATCGGCACGGTAGTCTTGCCCTGGGCGGAACTGAAGATTTTTCTCACCGCCTCCACCGAAGAGAGGGCGAGGCGCCGCCATAGGGAGCTATTAAGACGAGGTGAGAATTCGAGCCTGGAAACCGTCCTCGCCGATTTGAAAAAGCGTGATGAAATGGATATCAATAGAACCATCTCGCCGCTTAAACCGGCGGAAGATGCCGTAATCATCAATACAGAGGACCTTAGTCTGCACCAAGTTGTGGACAGAATATATAGCCTGGCGGTAAATCCATGACCCTCTCGCAGAAGCTCGTCCTGGCAGTATTCAGACCTTTGCTCAACATTTGTTTCTCCTGGAAAACCGAAGGAAAAGAAAACGTATCATTAACCGGCCCGCTGATTTTGGTCGCCAACCATGTGCACGTCCTCGACCCAATCTTTCTCGAATTTAGTCTTCCACGCTGGATTACGTTCGTAGCCAAAGAGGAACTCTTTCGTTCTCTCTTCCTGAGGCTCTGGCTCCGCTGGGCCGGCTCTTTGCCTCTACAACGCGATGGCAAAGTCAGGGAGAAACACAGGATACTTGAGGGCGCCAAGAAGGCATTGGAAGAAGGACTAATCCTGGGAATGTTCCCTGAAGGGGGCAGAAGTCACGACGGCAAACTCAGAAAAGGCAAAGCGGGCTCCGCAGTTATAGCCTCAAAGACGGATGTCCCTCTTCTTCCCGTCGGCGTCATCGGCACAGACAAGATTCATGGCATAAGCTGGCTATGGAAACGCCCCCGTATAGTCGTCAAGATTGGCAAGCCCTTCAAGCTGCCTCCAACATCCAGCAAGATTAGCAGATCACAAATGCAATTATTAACCACGCAACTGATGAGGGAAATCGCCGCTCTTTTGCCACCCGAATATCAAGGTGCCTATGAAAAGCATGAAGATTGAGAAGGCTGAGAAACTGGGCCTATGCTTCGGCGTCAGACGGGCCATCAAGCTATTGAAGGAGGCGGCTACTGAGTACGGAGAAATCGAAACACTGGGACCCGTAGCACATAATCGCCTGCTGGTGGAGGCATTGGCCGACCTGGGAGTGAAGCCGATAAGTAATCTCGACCGGGCCCGGGGCAGAGTTCTGGCTATCACCACTCATGGCACGAGCCCAGCGGTACTATCTGAGATCAAAGCTCGTCACATCCGCATCATTGACACTACCTGTCCTATAGTCCGTAAGGCCCAAAACGCAGCCAGGGAATTGGCCGAAGCTGGCTTTGATGTCATCATATTTGGAGACGCAGAGCACTCTGAGGTCAAAGGACTATTAGGTTGGGCAGGAGGCAAGGGTATAGCTGCTCTCGACATCGGGAAAACAGACAGGGCGGGAAAATCATCACGTTTGGGCATTATCTCCCAGACAACCCAGACGCAGTCCGCTTTCATCGAATTTGTCAGACAGCTTATAGGGACGGTGGGACCTGAGATTCAGGAAATGCGTCTCGTTACTACGTTATGTAAAGTAACACAGGGCCAACAAGAAGCTGCCATAAAATTAGCTGGCAAGAGTCAACTCGTGATAGTAATAGGTGGAGGTAACAGTGCCAATGCCCAACACCTTGTTGAAATATGCTCTCCTCTGGTGGAAACTCATCTGGTAGAAACACCAGACGAAGTGAAGGCTTCCTGGCTCGCCGGCAAGCACCACATCGGCATTACGGCCGGAGCATCCACCCCCGATGAGGCTGTTGAAGAACTGATAGACAAGCTGAGGTCTTTGTAGTCTCTAGCCGAGCCTGGCGTCCATCTGCCTACCGCCAAGAAGATGAAGGTGAAGATGAGGCACCACCTGTCCCCCTTCAGGACCACAATTTATAACCAGCCGATAACCCTTCCTGGCTATACCTTCTTTCTTGGCCAGATTCTTAGCTATGATTAAGAGGCGTCCGGCAAGCTTTTCCTGCCCCTCGGTAAGTTCAGCCACGGATGCAATATGGGTTTTGGGTATGATGAGCACATGTTTAGGTGCTTTAGGCATGATATCCCTGAAAGCCAGAAAATCTTCATCTTGGTAGACTATATCGGCAGGTACCTCACCGGCAACAATTCGGCAAAAAATACATTCTTCGTTCATAATCCGACTCCCTTAACATACTACGCCTTCCTGTCGTAGATTCTCGATCTCTTCTCGCTTGTAGCCCAGTCCCTGCAGTATTTCATCGGTATGCTCTCCGGGGAGTGGGGGCAGACTTCTCACCCTGCCGGGTGTGCCCGAAAGCTTGGGAGCTATGCCAACCTGCTTGATCTTGCCCAAAGTAGGGTGTTCCACCTCTATCACCATCTGGCGATGAAGTACCTGCGGGTCAGTAAAGACCTCGTCCGGTGTATAGACCTTGCCAGCCGGTATGTCATTGCGAATCAACAATTCAAACCATTCGTCTCTTGTCCTGGTGAGGAAAATTTGCCTTAAGAAAGAGTGGATTTCATCCCACTTTTCGTCCTCCGGTTTATGAAACGTGTGTTCCAGGGCGAAGTGATATGGAATGTATTCTTCTTTGCCTAGGAATCGGCATAGATTCTCCCAGAAATGTGGCTCGAGGCAGCCAATGGTAATGTACTTAGCGTCCTTGGTTTCGTACACTCCATAATAGGGATAGGCGCCATGTAACCATGAGTCACCTCTCTTCAACATTGACCCGTCAAAGAAGTAACCACAATTGAACCAGGTCATGAGTGATATTGCTCCATCCATGTAAGCCGCGTCCACGTATTGCCCCTTGCCTGTCTTGTTTCTAGCCACCAAAGCTATGGAAATACCCAAAGCTCCATACAATGCAGCCCCCGCAAAGTCAGCAACCAGATTTAAGGGGATAACTGGAGGCCTTTCAGCAGACCCAATCAAACCCAGGACGCCAGCCATAGCTATATAATTGACATCATGCCCGGGGAAGGCATGGTATGGCCCATCCTGGCCATAACCGCTAAGCGAGCAGTAAATGATCCCAGGATTTAGTTTACTTATAGTTTCGTAGTCTATCTTCAAGCGTTTGGCTACCCCGGGTCTGAAACCCTCGACAATGACATCTGCGCCGCGGCAAAGCCGGTAGAATATTTCTCGTCCTGCTTCCGACTTCAGGTTAACCACGATGCTTTTTTTATTGCGGTCTGGGGCATAATAAGCCGCTCCCTTTCGCTTCTCTTCCCCTGAAAGCGCTCTCGGCAAGCTGCCAATCCCGATTACCCCTGGCGCTTCAATCTTAAGCACCTCAGCACCCATATCTCCCAGCAGCATGGTGCAGAATGCACCTGGAACCAATCTTGATAAGTCCAGAATCTTGACACCTTCCAGAGCTAACATGTCTCCCCCCAAATTGATTAATTGCCCATTATAAGCTATTCGGTCAGTCTTTTGCATTTTTGACCTAAATATGTTAAATTAGAACAAATATATGTAGCGTAAGGTGGGGTTGACCCACCTTTTTACTAAATGAAAGAAACTAAAGGGGAATGGGAAGATGAAAACAGAGCTTAAGGCTGCCATTACTCAGCTTTCGGCTGAGAGGAACTTACCTAAAGAAGTAGTCCTGGCTGCTTTGGAATCAGCACTGGCCTCTGCATATAAAAAAAGCATGTCTGCCCTGGAACAAGACGTGCTGGTGAAAGTTGACCCTGAGAGCGGCGAGATCAATTTCTATATCCAAAAAGCTGTAGTTGAGTCAGTTACCAATCCAAATCACGAAATCTCCATCAAAGAAGCTCGGAAACTGCGGGCCACGGCACAACTTGGTGATGTAGTAAACATAGAGTGCACACCAAAGAATATTGGCCGTATCGCTGTTCAGGCAGCAAAACAAGTCGTTCTACAGCGATTGCGGGAGGCGGAACACCGCATTGTTTATGAAGAGTTCACCGATAGAGAAGGGAAGGTTGTCAGTGGAACAATCCAGTTCCTCGAACCTAAACGAATTTATGTCAGATTGAATAGAATAGAAGCGATACTTCCTGCGGGTGAGCAGGTTCCCAATGAGCATTATTACAGAGGGCAGCGACTTAAGTTTTATCTCCTTGAGATGGTCCAGAGAGACAAAGAGCCTCAAGTAATAGTGTCTCGCTCTCATCCCAACCTGATACGCGGCCTCTTTGAGCTGGAAATTCCTGAAGTCCATAACGGGATTGTGGAACTAAAGGCCCTGGCTCGCGAGGCTGGACATCGAACTAAAGTGGCGGTGGCAACCGTGCAAGAAAATGTTGACCCTGTGGGTTCCTGCCTGGGCCCGCGCGGCATAAGACTTCAAAGTATCATTAATGAACTGAACGGCGAAAAAATAGACGTAATCCAATGGCATCCCAAAGCCGGGGTGTTTATCGCTAACGCTCTTGGCCCAGCTCAAGTGGCAAATATCAGGATCGATGCAGAAAAAAACACAGCGACTGTGGTCGTTCCTGATAAACAACTTTCTCTAGCTATAGGCAAAGAAGGACAGAATGCTAGACTGGCAGCGAAACTGACAGGCTGGAGAATAGATATCAAGAGCGTCTCTGCTATTGAGGCGGAGAAAACTGCTGTACAAGAGACAGAGATTGTAGAGCAAGTGATTCCCCGTGAAGTTAAGGGGAAAAAGCCACTTGAAGCAGAACCGGCCGAGGAGATTGAAGAGGAGGAGTCAGTTGAGATTCCGGCCATTCCAGAAGCTCCGCCTGAGAAGCGCAAAGAGAAACAGATTCGCTTTGCTGAAGATATCTTGGTGCAGACGTTGAAAGTAAAAATGCCGGACAAGGCAAAAAGCGAAGCCAAAGGCAAAAGAAAGGGAAAGGTGATAAAGTATAGAAAGGAAGACGAGCATTTTATAGATGCCATAGATGATGAGAGTGGAGAGTAAGCATCTACCTCAGCGCACTTGCATAGCTTGTCGACAGGTTAAGGAAAAGAAAGCCCTGATTCGCTTAGTGAGTACAGAGAAGGGCATCGCTGAGATAGATGTATTTGCGAAGAAGCCGGGCAGAGGTGCTTACTTATGCCCCAAAAAAACCTGTTGGGAGTCAGCGTTGAGGGAAAACCGACTGGATTATGCTCTGCGAACAAAACTTCGTGATGACAATCGACAAACCCTACGTGAGTACAGCCGCAACCTGGAGGAAAGCTAAACTTGGATGACAATAAACCAGGATTGAAAAAAGGCCCACCGCAAGTTGAGCTCCCGCCTTCCATAACTGTGAGGCAGCTAGCCGACGTATTAAAAGTAGAGCCTGCCAGAGTAATTAAACAACTCATGCGCAAAGGCATCATGGCCAATGTTAACCAGACCGTCGACTTTGCTACTGCAAGCACAACGGCTGCAGATTTTGGCTATGACGCCAAAGCAGCAAAAGAGCACAAGACTTCGCCTTCCCGGAAAGAAAAGGGGAAAGGAAAAGCAAAACTACCAGTCCGTCCTCCAGTAGTCACCGTCATGGGACATGTTGACCACGGCAAGACCACCCTTCTCGATGTCATCAGAAAGACCAATGTAACTGCTCGCGAGGCCGGAGCAATTACCCAACATATTGGTGCCTACCAAGCCCTGGTGAACGGACGTAAAATCACTTTTTTGGATACGCCGGGACACGAGGCCTTCACTGCCATGCGAGCCCGGGGGACACAAGTAACTGATATTGTAACTCTGGTCGTTGCCGCTGACGACGGTGTTATGCCTCAGACAATAGAAGCTATAAACCACGCCAAGGCTGCCAAGGTGCCCATCGTAGTGGCACTCAATAAGATTGACAAACCTGATGCTAATCCCGAGCGTGTGAAACAGCAACTTGCCGATTTGGGTCTGGTTATTGAAGAGTGGGGCGGCGATACTGTTTGCGTACCCATATCAGCCAAGCAAGGAAAGGGAATATCGGATTTGTTGGAAAACCTGTTCCTGGTTGCTGACATATTAGAACTCAAAGCCGATCCTGATAGCGCTGCAGAAGGGGTAATCATCGAGGCCAAGCTGGATAAAACTAAAGGTCCTTTAGCGACCCTTCTTGTCCAGAAGGGCACCCTCAGACGGGGCGATGTTGTGGTAGCTGGCAGTGCTTTGGGGAAGATAAAAGCCATGTTTGATGATACTGGAAAGCAAGTTCACAAAGGCGAACCTTCTACTCCGACAGAAGTCCTCGGCTTAAATGAGGTGGCAAAATCGGGAGAGCGTTTTATTGTGGTTGCCGATGAGCATGAAGCACGGAGCATTGTTGAAAAACAAAAATATCCTAGGCCACGTCTCACACCAAGTCTGAGTGCTCTTTCCAGCCAAATAAGTGACGGGCGAATGAAGGAACTCAACATAGTCTTGAAGACAGATGTCGAGGGCAGCATTGAACCCATAAAAAATTCTATAGAAAGATTGGGCACAGAGAAGACAAAAGCAAGAGTCATCCACGCTGCTAGCGGGAGCATAGCCGAAAGTGATGTGCTTTTGGCTTCAGCCTCAAAAGGCATTATCATCGGTTTTAGTACTCCTACTTCACCTGGAGCGACACAGTTAGCTGATGCGGAAGGGGTGATCATCCAACACTATGATGTAATCTATAAGCTGATAGAAGACGTGGATAAGACACTGAAGGGGATGCTTGAGCCAACTTATGCTGAAGTGCTCAGCGGGCGAGCTGAGGTAAGGGCTGTCTTCCCCCGCGGTAAGATAGGGAAAGTGGCCGGAGTCTATGTTATGGAAGGAAGAATATCAAGAGATGCCCAAGCCAAAATATTGCGCCAAAATAAAGTCATCGGTAGCTCTCGGGTCTCCAGTCTAAAACGTTTTAAAGAGGACGCCGCCGAAGTCTCGGCTGGCCTCGAATGTGGCTTGGGCATAGATGTTACTATCGATTTTCAGATTGGCGATATCATCGAATTCTACAGAAGGGAAAGAACAAGCTAACTGCACTCTCTGGATAGGAGATTCATTTGAGCAGGCGAAGTGAACGAACAAGTAAACTGATCCAGCGAGGAATCTCTGGACTGCTTGAGCGTCAGGTTAATGACCCCAGACTGAGCAAGTTTGTCTCGGTGACAGAAGTTATCCTTTCTTCTGACCTTCAGTACGCCAAGGTGTATGTCAGCACCCTGGGCACCGAAGTAAATAAAGAGGATTTGTTGGCAGGCTTTAACAATGCTTCAGGATTCTTACGCAAGGAACTTGCAGCGCACTTAAGACTAAAACAGATGCCACAGCTCAGTTTCTATTACGACGATTCTATCGAGCGAGGGGCGAGATTACTCAAATTGATCAGTGAGTTAAGCACTGATGAAGGTGATAAAATTAACTCCCGTAATAGTCTGCACACCAACAAAGGAGGTAAGAATGGAACCAATAAACGTGGCCATAATAGGGGTCGGTAATTGCGCCTCATCTTTGGTGCAAGGAGTTCATTACTACAAGGATGCCAAAGAAGATGAATTCGTCCCCGGGCTAATGCATGTCAACCTGGGAGGATATCATATATCTGACATCAATTTTGTGGCTGCATTTGATATTGATAAGAACAAAGTGGGCAAGGATTTGGCTGAGGCTGTCTTTACCAAGCCGAATAACACTATTAAGTTCTGCGACGTGCCTAACACGGGCGTCCGAGTCGAGCGGGGTATGACTCACGATGGACTGGGCAAATATCTGTCTCAAATTATCACCAAGGCGCCTGGCCCAACCGCCAATATTGTAGATATACTCAAGAAGACCGAGACTGACGTAGTAGTTAATTATTTGCCCGTAGGAAGCGAGGAGGCAACTAAATGGTACGTAGAACAAGTGCTTACTGCCGGCTGCGGATTCATCAATTGTATGCCTGTTTTTATCGGCCGAGAAAGCTATTGGCAAGGCAGGTTTGCTGAGCGCGGATTGCCTGTCATCGGCGATGATATTAAATCACAGGTGGGGGCTACGATCACCCACAGAATACTAACTAAACTGTTTCGCGACCGCGGTGTTAAGCTAGAACGAACTTACCAGCTAAACTTCGGTGGCAACACTGATTTCTTAAATATGCTGGAACGAGAGCGCTTAGAATCTAAGAAAATTTCCAAGACAAACGCTGTTACCTCACAGCTAGACTACGATATCGGCCACGACAACATTCACATCGGTCCCAGCGACTACGTGCCCTGGCTAGCTGACCGCAAATTTTGCTACTTGAAGATGGAAGGCCGTACCTTCGGTGATGTGCCTCTGAATCTTGAGATGAAGCTAGAGGTATGGGATAGCCCGAATTCAGCCGGGGTAGTCATTGATGCTGTAAGATGCTGCAAACTGGCCATGGACCGTGGCTTAAGCGGCACCATAGTAGGTCCATCAGCTTATTTCATGAAATCCCCGCCAATCCAGTATTCTGATGAAGAAGCTCGCATAAGAACCGAAACATTTATCACCGGACAAGACCAAGATGGGCCCATTTCCCTGCCCGAGCTGCACTCAATCAAGGTCAACGGATAAGTCACTCTTATGGCAAAAACGCTGGCTTCAAGCAACATAAGCTACGAGACCAAAGCGAGACTTTGAGTTTGCCCCAAACTCTAGGTAGCAAGTTGCCCGAAGTTTCCCTCTCCACCATGTGGGCTAAAGGTAGATTCAGCCACATGGCAGGATTCACCGCCAAAGCTAGAGAATTGGGCTTTACTCACATAGAAGCAAACACCTCAATTTCCGCACGAATGCTCAGTGAACTCATCAAAACCGCAATCCCTATCTCAAGCATTCACTCCCCCTGTCCAGCGGTATTATCATCCAGAGAAATCCCCATAAGTAACCTCTCCTTAAGTTCTCTGGATGGGAATGAGCGGACGGAGGCTGTCAACTTCACCAAGAGAACAATAGACCTTGCAGCAAACGTAGGTGCCAGGGCTGTTGTCCTTCATATGGGTGAAGTGCCGATTGACTTAAGTCTACAAGATAGGCTGTATAGGCTTCATGATGGAGGCTACGCTCAAACTCAAGAATATGATCAGGTTAAAGAAAAGTTAATCTACCAGCGCATTTCCCAAGCTGCTCCCTACCTCGATGCAGCAAGAAGAAGCCTTCCAGAGCTTGGAGAATATAGCCGGCAAAAGGGTATAATACTGGGACTTGAGACCAGATTCCATTTTAACGAGATACCAAACATGGACGAAATGGCTGAACTACTTAGCGAAGTACCAGAGAGTCTGGTTGGCTATTGGCATGACGTAGGGCACGCTGAAGTGCAACAGCAGCTTGGATTTAGTTTGCATGAAGAATGGCTTTCACGGTTCAAAAACAGGATGGTTGGCATCCACTTGCACGACATCCACGGCATTTCCGATCACCATGCCCCAGGAAAGGGAAATATGAATTGGGAAATGGTGGCCAAATATTTGCCTGCCGGAATAGTAAGAGTCTGCGAAATCGGCGAGTGGAACGATGAGGAGCAGATACAGGGAGTAGTCAAGTTTCTTCGCAAGAAAGGAATACTAAACTAGGCGGAAGAGCCGAATGAATCTAACGGACATTCGACGGAATTTAGCCCATCGTATTACTAATCCCATAGTCGGGATTTTGAGCAAGAGCGGGATAACACCCAATGCTCTTACCCTCGCCAACCTGGCCTTGAACATAGTTGCGGCCTACGTTATCGCCACGGGACACTTCCTTATCGGCGGGGCATTAATCCTGGTTTCAGGTTTATTCGATCTCCTTGACGGAGCTCTGGCTCGCTTCACCAAGCGAACTACGAAGTTTGGCGCTGTCCTGGATTCAACAGTTGATCGCATTTCGGAAGCGGCGACTCTCTGTGGTCTCTTGATTTGGTATGTACCGCAAGAAGGTGCCAGCCTAAAAATCGTACTCATTTTTGTCGTCTTGATTGGTTCCTTCCTGGTGAGCTACATAAGGGCCAGGGCAGAAGGAGTCGGTTGGCAGTGTCAGGTTGGCTTGTTTACCAGAGCAGAACGGGTTATAGTATTAGCAATAGGTTTGCTGATAAATCAGATTTTTGTTGCTTTATGTATTCTGGCGGTCTTTGTCGTCATAACGGTAATTCAACGGCTGGTTTACCTATGGAAGCGAGAAGGAATTAAAGGAGATTAAGTGCCAGTTGTAGCTATTGTGGGAGGGCAGTGGGGTGATGAAGGTAAAGGAAAGATAATTGACCTCCTAGCTGAGAAGGCGACGATAGTGGCTCGCTTCTCTGGGGGAGACAATGCCGGCCACACTGTGATCAACCCTTATGGCAAGTTCCGTCTGCATCTCGTCCCTTCGGGTATCTTCTATCCCCAGGTAACCTGCATTATCGGCAACGGTGTGGCTATTAACCCAGCAGTACTTCTCAGAGAAATAGATGACCTGGAAAACCACGGAGTAAATGTAAGTCGCCTTTTCATTAGTGACCGTGCTCACCTGATCATGCCCTATCACACCATCCTCGACAAACTGGAAGAAGAAAGGCGCAGTAAAGAAGCAATAGGTACCACGCTCAGAGGAATCGGCCCTGTGTTTGCTGACAAAGTGGCCCGCGTGGGAATTCGTGCCGGAGACTTGTTAGACAAGAACATATTTTTGAGCCGCTTGAAGTCGGCTCTGGAACTCAAGAATATCATCCTGACCAAAGTGTACCAAGCTTCGCCTCTGTCCCTAGAGGAAATCTATCAACAATATTGCCATTATGGGGAGCGACTCGTCCCTTTCATCCGGGAAACCAGCTCTATGATTCGCGAAGCGGCGACAAAAGGAGAGATGGTTTTGCTGGAAGGTGCCCAGGGAGCTTTACTTGACCCTGATTTCGGCACCTATCCCTATGTGACCTCTTCCTCGCCGCTGGCCGGGGCAAGCTGTATCGGAGCAGGGCTGGGTCCCAAGGGAATTGATCGTGTGGTGGGCATATTTAAGGCGTATAACACTAGGGTGGGCGCCGGGCCCATGCCCACAGAGCTCAAAGACAAGACTGGTGACTTGATACGGGAAAAAGCTGGTGAGTACGGCGCTACCACAGGAAGGCCACGAAGATGTGGCTGGTTTGACGCCGTGGCGGGTCGCTTCAGCGTTCAAATAAATGGCCTCAGCGACATAGCTCTAACTCACCTCGATATCTACGATGGTTTCTCCTCAATTAAAATATGCACCGCCTACAAATCTGAAGGCGACGTGCTCACTTCTTTCCCTAGCGACATCTCCATATTAGAGAGATGCCAACCTATCTACGAAGAATTGGAGGGCTGGCAAGAGTCAATAAGTGGAATCCGAAGTTTTGGAAAGCTGCCGGCGGAAGCTCGCAACTGTATGTCCCGGCTTGAGGACCTCCTTTCTTGCCCCATCAACCTCGTGTCGATAGGGCCAGATAGAAGACAAATCATCGAAAGAAATCCTAAATCCTAGAACGGGGAAGAATTCAAAAGTCAGTAGCCAGTAGAAAGGCGGCGGCTTCTGATTACTGGATCGCAAATTCCGGCTGTTTTCGGTGTTCAGAGCTTAGTAATTATGCTTCAGAGTCCGCCGAGGAATAGGTAAATCTATCTTGTAGCTCTTCAGCGTCGTCTTGATAAGATCGGCTGATTTTGCATCAGGCTCAACTAGAGGCAGGCGAGGTTTACCCGCTGGAAAGCCTATGTAATTGAGAGCCCACTTGACAGGTACAGGATTGGAAACAATGAACAGGGCGTTTATCAGAGGTAACAAGTATCGGTGGATCCTGGCTGCTTCTTCAGATTCACCGCTGAGGAACTTCTCCATCATGTTCTTTATCTGGATTCCTACTAGATGGGAGGCGACACTGATCACGCCGTAACCGCCCAGAGCCAGTATGTGAAAGGTATCGCTATCATTGCCGCTATAGACTAAGAAATCTTTTCTGGTTCCCTGAATAATCTCGGCTATCTGCCCGAAATTACCACTGGCTTCCTTCACGCCCATAATATTATCAATCTGGCTCAGCTTGATTAGCGTATCGGCAGCAAGGTTGGTAACCGTACGTGATGGCACATTATAAATGATGCAAGGCAAGGTAGTACTCTGGGCAATGGCTTTGAAATGCTCCCATAATCCTTGCTGGGTCGGCCGATTGTAATAGGGAACTACCAGAAGACAGGCATCAACCCCAATCCTCTCCGCCTCCTTAGTTAACTCCTGGCTTTCTCTGGTGTCGTAGTTACCTGTGCCAGCAACCACTGGCCCGCGGTCGGCTACCGCTGACTTTATTTCAGCGAAAAGCCGCAATTTCTCTTCCCACTTCAGAGTGGGAGACTCGCCAGTGGTGCCCGAGACCACCAATCCGTCGCTACCCGAATCCAGCAAAGACAATGCCAGTTTCTTAGCTTGTCGGTAGTCAACCTCGCCCCGAGCGTCAAAAGGCGTTACCATAGCTGTTAGCAAGCGACCAAGTCCGTGCTTACCTGAAGAATTCACGGAGCTTCTGCAGATTCTGGGCTTAGTCATTTAGCTGGCTAGACTTTCTTTGACGGCTATCCAACCCCTCTCTATGCCTTCCTCAGCAATTTGTACAACATTTAGCGCTGCACCTTTACGTACATTATCAGCCACTATCCACATAACAAGTCCGTTGGGATGCGACACATCTTTTCTGATTCGCCCTACAAATACGTGGTCTGACCCGCTAGCGGCCCACGGTTGAGGGTAGAAACTGACTGTGGGATCGTCGAGCACTCTGACTCCCGCAGCTTGAGCCAAAATCCTCTTTGCTTCTTCAGGAGTGATTGGCGAACTGAGTTCCACGTTAACTGCCTCGCTATGTCCAAACCAGACAGGAACCCGGACACAGGTGGCCGAAATAGCTATGTCTTCAGTGTGCCATATCTTCCGCGCCTGTTCAGCTATTCTTTGTTCTTCTCTAGTATATCCATTATCCAAAAAAACGCCGATCTCTGGCAATACATTGAAGGCTATTTGATGAGAATAGACATGAGGACAAATACGGCGCCCCTCCAAAACTAACCGTGCCTGATTTGTCATTTCTTTCAGAGCAGCACTGCCGCTACTTGATACCGACTCATAAGTGCTCATCACAATCCTCTTCACGGGATTGACTCTGTGCAAGGAATGAAGCGCTACGACCATTTGGATTGTGGAGCATTTCGGGCTGGCGATTATCCCCTTATGCCATTCTATATCCTCAGCGTTGACTTCCGGGACTACCAGAGGCACTGCAGGGTTCATATCAAAGGCACCGCTATCATCGATGACTACTGCTCCAGCTTCGGCAGCCAAAGGCGCCAACCTACGGCTGATATCAACACCAGCAGAAAAGAAGGCGATATCAACATCGCGAAACACTGCTGGCTTCGCTTCCCTGACCTCGATTCTTTGATGATTGAAGAGTAGTCTCACTCCAGAGGAATGCTGAGGTGACAGCAATTGGATGGAAGCTACGGGGAACTTACGCTGCTCAAGTACCTTGACAATTTCTTGCCCCACAATGTCAGTAGCGCCAACAACAGCTACGTTGAATCCTTCCATGATATTTCCTATAGCTTCAGCAAGGCATCCAACCCGTAAGTTAGTCCCTTGCGTTTTGTCACTTCCTTAATTGCCAGGATAACGCCAGGCAGATAACACTCCCGACTTATGGCATTATGATGCAAGCTTAGAGTCTCACCTGCCCCGCTAAATACAACTTCCTGCCCAGCCATAAATCCCGGCAACCTCAAACTATGGATAGCTATGCCATCCATCTCTCCTCCTCTGGTATTGCTGAGCACCTCGTGTGTAGCTTTGGGATAGATGAATGGTTTACCGCGGGCCTGCAACATCGCTCTGGCTGTGGCGATAGCAGTCCCCGAAGGAGCATCAGCCTTTTTATCATGATGCATTTCGATGATCTCGACGTGGTTGAAAAACTTAGCAGCGAATTTGGACAGATGTATCAGAAGTGCCGCCCCCAGAGAGAAATTAGGTGCTACTACCGCTCCGACCTTATATGTCTGACACAGATTTTCAATCTCTGCCAGATTCTCCTCAGAGAGGCCCGTCGTGCCTATAACCATGCTGACTTTCTGTTTGATAGCAACGCGGGCGGCTGCCATCGAAACCTCGGCATTAGTGAAATCTACCACCACATCCGCATCACAGCTCTTCAAAAGTGAGTCCAAATCGGAAGAAAGAGGTATTAGTTCGGGAGCCTCAGTCAAAGGAAGATATTGCTGAGTTACTTCCTTTTCCACGGCACCTACTGCCCTTAATCCGGGCTCGCAAACCACAGCTTTAGTTATCTCCTGCCCCATCCTACCCAAAGCGCCATGAATAACTACTCTTATAGGTTCTAAAGAAGAAGTCATGTTCCTTTCTCTCCCCCCGTCAGCAAAGCAGTCTATTTACTACGTCTGTCACGCTGTTCACCCCTGCCACGAGGGTGAACAAATTTCCTCTGAGGCTCCTCAGGAGCCGAGGAATTACTAACTTTAGCACTAGGGAGATTGGAAAGCCCTTCCAATATTGCCTTGCGCGATAGATTTATCCTGCCAGAACCGTCAATGCCAATTACCTTTACCATTATTTCATCACCCACTTTGACCACATCTTCGACTTGAGGTACATGATAATCGGCAAGTTCGCTGATATGGACGAGGCCTTCCTTCCCCGGCAGGATTTCTACCATAGCTCCGAAATTAAACAACCTGGTTACCTTCCCGGTGTAGATCTCTCCTTGTTCCACTTCCCGAGTTAAGTCCTGAATTATTTTGATTGCTTTCTGTGCTGCCTCTGCGTTTGGAGAGCCAACAAGGACTTTGCCGTCGTTCTTTATATCTATGGTAGTTTTAGTTTCCTCTATAATAGACCTGATAATCCTGCCCCCAGGACCGATGACGCTCCCAATCTTGCTTGCATCAATCGTTATTTCATACATCCTGGGAGCATAGGGGCTGAGTTCAGAGCGGCTAGCACCAATAGCCAAGCTCATCTTCTCCAGTATTTCCAACCTTGCCTCACGAGCCTGATTTAAGGCTTCTGCCAGGATGTCATAACCTATCCCCTGCAGCTTGATATCAAGCTGCAAAGCCGTAAGGCCACGAGCTGTGCCAGCAACCTTGAAATCCATGTCACCATAGGCATCTTCCATACCCACAATGTCAGTTAGAACAACATAGCCCGCATCCTTTCCGGTAACTAACCCCATGGCTATCCCAGCCACAGGCGCCTTTATAGGCACACCCGCATCCATCAGGGAAAGAGTCGAAGCGCAAGCGCTAGCCATGGACGTGCTTCCGTAAGAGCTAAGTACCTCGGAAACCAAGCGTAAGGTGTAAGGAAAATCCGCCTCCGATGGCAATACTGGTGCGAGAGCCCGTTCCACTAAAGCGCCATGTCCAATCTCGCGCCTCCCAGTGGTTCCTATCCGTTTCACCTCACCGGTAGAAAAGGGAGGAAAATTATAATGGTGCATGAAGCGCTTAGTTTCTTCCAGCCCCAAGCCATCCAATAACTGCTCCCGACTTGTAGACCCCAGAGTAGTGATAGTCAACACCTGGGTTTCTCCACGGGCAAATAATCCTGAGCCATGAGTTCGAGGAAGGATGCCAACTTCACAACTGATAGGACGAATTTCCTTAGTCTGCCGACCGTCCAAGTGCCGCTTGGTCTGCAGTATTTTTCCCCTCACGGCGGCTTTAAGCTGGGCCTCAAGAGTAATATTGATATCATTTTCCGGGAAAGAATCAACTAATTTACTCTTTATTTCTTCCCTGACAGACGTCAAAGCCTTATCTCTTTCCAGCTTCTCTGGTCTCTCCAGAACCTGGCTCAATTTCTCATTGAGCATGGAGGAGATTTGAGACGAAAGCTCAGGAGCAAGTTCCTTAGATTTGATCTCTACCTTGGCTTTGCCATACGTTCGCTGTACCTCTTCTTGAAGCTTAATGACCTCCTGATTCGCCTCGTGTCCCAACTTAATTGCCTCGACCAGTACTTCTTCGGAAATCTCTTTGGCGCCCGCCTCCACCATCACAATGTCTTTACCAGTGCTCGCAACGATTACGTCAAGCAAGCTATTCTCGATTTGAGCTAAGGGAGGATTCACAACTAGAGCATTGTTCATATAGCCGACGTGCACTGCCGATATAGGACCGGAGAACGGGATATCCGATAACGTCAAGGCTGCGGAAGCCCCAATAAGGGCACAAATATCAGGATCATTTTCCTGGTCCACAGATAGCACTGTGGCCACAACTTGAACATCATAATTAAACTCCTTAGAAAGGAGAGGGCGCAGGGAACGATCGATGAGCCGACTGGTTATAACTGCTTCCTCAGTAGGGCGCCCTTCCCGCCTGATAAAGCTGCCTGGTATTTTACCCGCGGCATAGAGCCTTTCTTCATAATCTACTGTTAGAAGGGCAAAATCCGTCCCCTCTCGGGGTTCAGAGCTTGAACAGGCGGTGACCAGGACAACCGTGTTACCATATTGAACGGCGACAGCACCATTGGCTTGGTGAGCGAATTTCCCTACCCGGATGCTAAGTGTTCTGCCAGCTACTGAACGCTCAAAAACATCAGACATATTATTCCCTCAAGCTCAGTCTGGTAATAAGAGAATAATATCGTTCGGGTGCCGTTCTGTTCAGGTAGCCCAGAAAACGCCTCCGCTGGCCTATCACCCCGTGGAGCGCATGCCGGGAGTGTCGGTCCTGAGGATACAGCTTAAGGTGGTCCGTTAGCCGATTTATCCTCTCGGTAAGCAAAGCGACCTGGACCTCGACAGACCCGCTATCATTTTCCTTAAGTCTGAACTGGGTGATGATTTCTCCTTTTTTTTCTTTATCCACTATCACAGACTCCCTAATTTAGTAATGCCGTATATCATATCACGACAAAAAAAACTTGTATAGAAATTGACCTGAAGAGCGAGATGCCTTATAATTGGCCAGTAAAGGCAACTTTTTATGCACGAAAGTTGCGGCGTTTTTGGTATTTATGCCCCAGGCATAAATGTAGTTCAAACTACGTTTTTTGCCCTCTTCGCTCTACAGCATCGTGGCCAAGAGAGTGCCGGCATCGCTGTCACCGATGGCAACGGAATAAAGGTACATACCCGTATGGGATTAGTCTCCCAGGCATTCACGGAAACTGACCTCGCTTTGCTCCAAGGATATATTAGCATCGGCCATAACCGTTACTCTACTACAGGCTCAAGCAGACCTGTGAATGCCCAGCCCCTCATGGCGAAAGCAGATGGGATGACCATTGCCCTGGCGCATAATGGCAATATCATCAACTCCAAACCGCTCCGTGATGAACTCCAGGAGCGTGGCTATCAGTTCAGCACTAGCAGTGATTCTGAAGTCATCGCCAATCTGATTTTGGCCTCCCCTGGCCAGAACTGGCAGGACAAAATAGAATACGCCATGCACCGCCTTCAGGGAGCTTATTCCTTGGCAATACTAACTGAGAATAAACTGATCGGAGTTCGTGACCCCTTCGGTGTTCGTCCTCTTTGTCTCGGAACTATCGACGGCGGGTGGTGCATCGCCTCCGAAAGTTGCGCCCTGGACCATATAGGTGCCCAATTTATAAGGGAAATCGAACCCGGGGAAATTGTCACCATTGATAACCAGGGAGTGAAGAGTTTCAAGAAGGAAAGTGATAGAAAGGCTTTGTGCATTTTCGAATACATCTATTTTGCCCGTCCCGACAGCATCATCCAGGGCAAACTACTCTACCCGGCTAGAGAAGCCATGGGTAGAATACTTTCTGAAGAGTATCCTGTCGATGCTGATTTTGTCATGGGTGTTCCTGATTCGGCCACTGCCGCCGGCATTGGCTATTCTCATGCCTCGGGTATCCAATATTGCGAATGTTTGTTGAAAAACCGCTATGTAGGACGTACCTTTATTGAGCCCGAACAAAGGATACGGGAGCTTGGTGTCCAGCTAAAATTCAACCCCCTTTCCCGCATAATTGCCGGGAAAAGGCTGGTAGTAGTCGACGACAGCATTGTTCGCGGCACCACTACTCCCCGTGTAGTTAGTATGCTCAGAAAAGCCGGTGCTACTGAAGTTCATCTCCGTATCTGCGCCCCTCCCATTCGCTACCCCTGCTTCTTCGGAGTGGACATGGCCACTAAATGGGAACTCATCGCCGCCAGGAAAACCGTCCCGGAAATCAGGGAGCACCTGGGTGCTGATTCTCTGGGATACCTCAGCCTCGATGGTCTGATTCGAGCTGTGGACCTGCCTAAAGAAATTTTCTGCCTGGCTTGTTTCACTGGAGAATACCCAATTCCAGTCCAAATAGAAATGGACAAACTGGCTTTGGAAGCTCTTCCCCAGGAGGACCTAATTGGAGCCGACCACTAAGAAGGCTTATGCCCTCGCTGGTGTAGACATTCATCTTGCTGACAGAGTTAAGAAAACTATTGCCCAGCAAGCTCGAACTACCTTTCGCCCCGAAGTCATTGGCTCAGAGTTTTTCGGCAGCATGTTTGAGCTTAAAGGATATCGGGAGCCAGTTCTGGTCTCCAGCACTGACGGAGTAGGCACCAAGCTCAAAATAGCCTCGCTTCTGGGCAAGAACGATACCGTAGGCATGGACATCGTTAACCACTGCGTGAATGATATCCTCTGTTGCGGCGCCCAGCCTCTCTTCTTCCTCGACTATATCGCTATGGGCAAACTTGTACCTGAGCAAATAGAAGCCATTATTTCGGGTGTAGTCCAGGCCTGCCGAGAAGTCGGCTGTTCCCTAATCGGCGGTGAAACTGCCGAGATGCCCGGCATATACCCTCAAGGAAATTATGACCTGGTAGGTTTCATTGTCGGAGTGGTGGAGAAGAAGAATATGCTTGATAGCAGTTCCATTGTCCCAGATGATGTAATCCTTGGCCTGCCTTCATCCGGCTTACATACCAACGGTTACTCGTTGGTGCGAAAAGTCTTCGGCATAGATGCCAACCCTTCATGCCTAAACAAATTTTATCCTGAACTGGGGAAAAGCCTCGGCGAAGAACTGCTCCAGGTCCACCGCTGCTATTATTCTCAACTTAAGCCGGTCTTGTCATTAATCAAGGGTATGGCTCATATTACCGGTGGTGGCTTTGTAGGCAACATACCTCGCATCCTGCCTGAAGGGATTGCTGCCCACGTCAAAAAGCATTCCTGGGACGTCCCGCCCGTCTTCAAACTCATTCAAAAAGAAGGCAACCTAAATGAAGCCGAAATGTATCAAGTGTTCAACATGGGAATAGGGATGGCCATTGTCTGTTCCCCCAGGCAGGCAGCCAAGATTGTCAGTACCTTGCCCCAGGCTAGAGTCATCGGCAAGACAATTAAGAGAGAAGAGAAGGAAAGGGTAACAATAGACTAAACCGCTGCATGAAAATCTTGCGATTTTCATGCTAACCTTGTTTAATTTAGAACAAAATCTGTCCAAGGTCCCCAAAAGGGCACGAGACTTTTGGGGGTTGGGTTAAAGGAGGCTCAATGCGTGCAATAATCAGTGTTTCGGATAAATCAGGGGTGGTTGATTTTGCCCGAGGTCTCAAAGAGCTGGGCATCGAGGTATTCAGCACCGGTGGCACCAAGAAGTCTTTAGAGGCTGCTGGAGTAAAAATACATAGTATCTCAGAGCTCACTGGCTTTCCCGAGATCCTCGATGGCCGGGTGAAGACCTTGCATCCCGCAGTGCACGGAGGCATCTTAGCCCGACGCGACCTTCCCCAGCATCTATCCCAGCTGGCCCAGAACCGTATCCAGCTTATTGACATGGTAGTGGTCAACCTTTATCCCTTCGTGGAAACAGTGACCAAGGCTGAGGTTTCTTTAGACGAGGCGCTCGAGAACATCGACATTGGCGGACCAAGCATGATTCGCTCCGCAGCCAAGAATTTCCCCTCTGTCCTCGTGATAGTTGACCCCGGGGATTATGACGCAATCCTACAAAAGCTGCGCCGGGGCAATATAGGGTTAACATACAGGAAGCGATTAGCCCAGAAGGCCTTTCAGCATGTGGCTCTCTATGATACAGCCATCGCTCAATACCTTAACGAAGAAGCGTTTCCCGAAGAGATGACCATAGCGTTAAGAAAGGCTCGTGGCCTTCGCTACGGCGAGAATCCTCATCAGCAAGCTGCTTTTTACATTGAGCAAAATGTCAGGCAGAGACAAAACGGTCTGGGATCTCTGGAACAGCTTGGCGGCCCCGAGATTTCCTTTAATAACCTCCTCGATTTAGATGCTGCCTTGAATCTGCTGGCCGACTTTAGCGATCCCACCATGGCCATCATAAAGCATAACAATTCCTGCGGACTCGCCTCACATAATGACTTAGCCGAGGCTTACCGACGAGCTTTAGCTGGCGACCCTGTCGCTGCCTTTGGCGGTATAGTTGCCAGCAATCGAATTATCAATCTAGCTGCCGCCCGGGAGATAGATAAGACCCACTACGATGCCATTGTCGCTCCGGGATATCAGAAGAAGGCTCTGGAACTACTGAGACGAAAGGAAAGCCTGCGCCTTGTTAAGATCGCCCCTTATCGTCCCTCGTCCCCCAAATCCCACCTCGATTTTCGCCGCGTCAGGGGCGGCCTTCTAGCCCAGACGCCGGACACTTTGGCAAAATCCGAGCTAAAGCCTCGCGTGGTAACCAAGCGCCAGCCCAGTAAGGCAGAGTTGTCAGACCTGCTCTTCGCCTGGAAGGCGGTTAAAGGCATAAAATCCAACGCCATAGTTGCCGCCAAGGACAAAACGTTGTTAGGCATGGGAGCCGGACAGCCCAGCCGGGTCGTCAGCGTTGAGCTAGCTTTGAAAAGAGCCGGCAAGAAAGCCAAAGGCAGCGTCCTGGCCTCAGATGCTTTCTTCCCCTTCCCCGATGGCCCAGAATTGGCAATCAAGCACGGAGTCACTGCCATCATCCAACCCGGTGGCTCGGTAAGAGACAAAGAGGTAATTGCGCTGGCAAATAAGTATAATGTGGCCATGGTATTTACCAGCGTCCGCCACTTCCGACACTGAAACGAGAAATACGAAGCACCGAGCTCTAGATCCCGGACTTGAGGAATTAGGATTTTGAATTTGTTTAGAATTTAGATATCAGGATTTATGTTTTTCTATGTAGGGGGTGGGAAATGTTCATGATTAGTAAAGAAACTATGAACAGCGTTATGTCACTTAGAGAAAAGATAGGTGACCCCAAAAAAAGGGCAGAGTGTATTGCCGAAGTGGAAAATATGGTAAAGATGAAAGAGTCCCATCTGGCCAGAGCAGAGTGGGGTTCTTGCTGCGGCAATATCCGCAATCTGGCGCCACAGATAGATAGCGAATTACAGGTACTTCAGAACACTCTAGAGGCCTTAAAAAAGAAAGACAGCCCGAAGGCAAGCTCCCTGTTAGAAGAGTACATTGCTTCACTGCAGAAAAACTACACACCAGAGCCTGAGCACTGGTGATTCATGACCAGAGCAGTAATTGTCTCAGATATGTTGCGTGGCTTTCTTGAAGAAGGCCATCCCCTTTATTGCGGCCTCGAGGCCCGTAACATCATACCCAATGTCCAGAAGTTACTGGACCGAGAGCTAAAGCAGGGCTCGAAAATCTTCTATTTGTGCGACCACCACATACCCGATGATCCCGAATTCAAAATGTTCCCGCCCCACTGCATTGAAGGTAGTGAGGAGACTGAGCTCGTCTCCGAGCTACTGCAATATCCCGGTGAAGTAATACCCAAAAGGACTTTTAGTAGTTTCTACAACACCCCTTTAGACAAGAGGCTGAAGGCAATGAAGCCCGAAACCATAGTTGTCTGCGGCGTAACCACCCATATTTGTGTTCTGAACGCAGTGATCGATGCCCGGAATAGAGGTTATGAGGTGGAAGTGCCCGTCGATTGTGTTGCTTCCTTCGACAAGAAAGCCCACTCCTTCACCCTGGACTATATGGAGAGGGTGCTGGGAGCCAAGCTTGTCAAACCCTCGGTTAAGGTTCCTTCGCCTCGTTTCGAAATTCCCGACTCATGGCTAAACGGCGAAACTGCTGACGTCTATTTTCCTCGCACCGTGGAGATACTGAAGAAAGAGGGGATTAACCCCGTAGCCACCATGGAGGTATTTCCGCGCCGGGTTGGTATCCTGTGCGGCATAGAGGAAGTTAAAGCTTTGCTCGCCCAAGTGCTTCCCAGGGATAACTGCGAGGTCTGGGCGTTATCTCAAGGCGAGCATTTCGACAGAAAAGAAGTGGTCCTGCGCATAAAAGCTCCCTATCAAAGCTATGGGACTTATGAAACAGCTTATCTAGGCATACTCTCTCATTGCAGCGGATGGGCCACTGCTGCCAGAGAATGCGTTGATGCTGCCCAGGGCATTCCCGTCATCAGCTTCGGTGCCCGCCACGTCCACCCCTCTGTGGTCGGCATTATGGAATACTCCGCTATAGTCGGAGGCTGCGCTGGCTGCGCCAGTACTGCGGGAGCGAAACTTGCCGGCATCCAGCCCACAGGGACTATCCCTCACGCCCTCATCATTATTATGGGCAGCACTGCCAGGGCCGCTCTGGCTTTCGATAAGCACATGCCTCCCGAAGTGCCGCGTATTGCCCTGGTGGACACTTTCGAGGACGAGGTCAGGGAAAGTGTCACCGTGGCCAAAGCGCTGCGAGGAAAGCTGCAGGGCGTAAGACTAGATACACCGTCAGAAAGAGGTCGAGTCACTGCCGACCTGGTCAAGGAAGTTAGAGCCTGGCTGGACCTCGAGGGATTCAAGGATGTGAAAATAGTTGCCAGCGGTGGACTTGACCCAGAACGAATCAGATATTTTATTGATGAAGGGGCGCCTGTGGATATCTTCGCTGTTGGCAGCTATATCAGCGACGCCAAGCCCATTGACTTCACCGCCGACCTTCACGAAGTCGAAGGCAAACCCATCGCCAAAAGAGGCAGAATGCCCGGCATCACCCCTAACCTCAGGCTAAAGAGAGTGATGTAAAACTCCCAGAAGAGCTTTAGGCAGTATTACGCTCGTTCATGTAATTAGCGATACATACATTAGCTTTGATGCTTTTATATTTGGCAACTATCCCTCAAAGGCAAGTAGTGACAAATTCTTGTTTATTTAACTGACGATATATCCTATCATATGTAGAAGGACTACAGAATGAGCGCTGATAAATCAACAGTTGTAGTTAAACGGATGGATGCCAAGATTTATCCAGGTATGTATAGTACAGAAAATGCACTAAAATGACAGATAAAGAAATTATTTTGATAGAATGGGTAGATAGCAAGGGCACGGAAAGGTGGGAATATCTTGATGAGATTGAGTCTATGCCACCTTGCATTTGTTATTCCGTAGGTTTTATAATTGAGGACAATCCTGACTATAAAACCATAGCACTTGGGCTGAGTGATACCCAAGCGCTAGGTCGGACGACCATTCCGTCAGGCTGTATTAAAAGCATCAAGAAGCTGACTATTTCTTCTTGTTTCTAGCCTGAGTTAAAGCGGATCCTGCAACACTCTTTTCCCGCTTTGTGGAATGTGGGTCTCTAAGGACTTTACTAGCCTTAGATGCGGTCTTCTTTGATGTATACTCGTGTTTTGCCAAACTATTTACCTCCTTTCTCTAAATTACTAATCGGACTATTTTTTCGACCGTCCAGATAAGTAAACTTTTGCTGGACATGACTTATGAGCCTATATTCGCCAGGTGCTATTCTCTCAAATTCGCCGCTTCTACTTATTATGGTATACAGCATAGACAGTGCATTCTTAGGATTGCGAATCAATCCTGCTTCTGACATCAAACGCTTCGCATCTGTCACTCTAAGCCTACCACCACTTCTTGATGCTATGTGCCTAAGGGCATCAATATGGGTTCTTCCTTGTAGTTGTGGCACAATAGATTTATAAGCTTCAGGTTCATGGATTTTCCCAGCCTTTCTATAAAGGCTTATAGTGGTTTCTACTGCCTTTATCTCTTCATCCAATTCGTTGAGTTGTTTCTCAATGTCGTCTCGTTCATGGCGTAGCTTAACAATAAGGTTAGACAATCCATCAAGCAGGACGCCTCCATTATTAGCCATATTTACCTTCTTTCTTATAATGTAACACTTGATACACTGATACTATTTTAGATAAGGTTGACAGCTTATATAGCATATATGCTAAAGCTTTAGCATAGACGGGGGCTGGGAGATTCGAACTCCCGAGGGATGAGTTAGCATCCGTGGCCATTCTTAAGACGGCTGCGGTAAACCACTGTGCCAAGCCTCCAATATAAAAATAGGTGGGGGTTACGGGAATTGAACCCGTTTCGTCCCTTTTAAGGACGGTAGTTCTAGCCATTAAACTAAACGTCCACTATAACTGAGGAGCGGAGATGCTTCGCTGGCGACTGCTCCTTATCATTATCATACAACATGTGATACTGATTGTCAAGTTTTGGGGGGATATTTTGAAAGGGAATAATCAACAAAACAATAAAGTTGATACTAAACGGCCTAAGCGCCCTTTCGCAAAGAGTGATTTAGAAGCAGTACTCAAGGCTGCTACTAAGTCCTTAAAGAAGGAACAAGGCGAGAAAGAATCTGGAGAAACATCGGAGTCTCATCATCTTATGTCTTTATGCTTTTCTCAGCTCTTCCACTATCCTGGGCAATATCTCACCTGTCTTTCCCTGAATTAAATAGTCTGATACGCCTTCGTGGGTGAGTGGCGTAGGGTCCGCATTTACCTCTATTATCTTGACATTGGTCTCATATCCCACTGCATCCAAACCTGCCATGAATCTGCGCGAATGGAATCTTGCCATCCTGGGCAGATTGGCAAAAGGATAAACAACTGCTGATGTCCCGCAGATGAGCATCAAGTCACATCTCAAAGCTTCTTTCTCCGATTCCTCCATGACATCCGAAGGTATTGGCTCTTTGAAGTGAACCACATCATCCTTCAGGACAGCACCGCATTTGCAGTGAGGCGGAAGCTCATCCAGGGAGACTTCTTCCCAGGCAAACCTCGAACCGCAAGAAACACACCTCACCACATTGACACTGCCGTGATATTCTAAAACCCTTTTACTCCCCGCCTTCTTATGCAGACCATCAATGTTTTGTGTGATAACGCACTTTAGTATCCCCAGAGCTTCCAGTTCAGCCAGAGCATAGTGACCCGGATTGGGTTTAGCCTCCCCGATCTGTCCGTGGAACTTCCCGTATGTCGCCCGCAATTCTACTATTTCCTCCCAATATGCCTTAGGGTTATTCAGGAAAAGCTCATATCTTTCATAGGCCTTAGCCTCTGCCTCTTTATTCAGAGTCCATATGCCCTTTGGACCCCTGAAATCGGGTATGCCTGACTCGGTGGACATGCCTGCCCCGGTCAAGGCAACGGCATGTTTGCTTTCCGTCAAATCCCTGGCTGCCCGCTTGATCAAGTCCTCCATCATTTACTCCAAAATGACCATTACTGTGGCAAAATCCAGCCTGTCTGCCAAATCCATGTTTCGGTATTTAGCTAGCTATAGTCTTTCACACAACTTCATACAAAATACCTCACCGTCGAAGAGGGATTACATATCCCAACTCTCCTCTCCCTCAATGGGAGAGGATTAAGGTGAGGGTGAATTTCCCCCTCCCTCTAACTCCCTCCCTCGAGGGGAGGGAGGATTATTAGGAATAAGCCGAGAGTAAGATTATCAGACTTGGTTGCGTCGCTCAGCACTTAAAGCCAATCCCTTTTATCTCCAAGAGACTGCCACTAATTTTTGTTCTGGCGCCGAGAAATTCCTCGATAAGCCACAGGTTTGTCTCTACATGTTCCGTAATGCGAGGGACTGAATACCTGGTGACCCCCTCGGCTAAGCCAGCATAGATTATGAGTTGGTCTGCGATATATCTATCAACTGCAGCGCCAGTTTTAACATCTTCTACAAACCTCTCAGCCACATATCTTCCTATGGATTCCGAGCTTCTGCCTGGCCTCCCGGCCCTGTCGGAACCTATCCGGTTACCCAGGCTCATCTCGGCATATATCGCCAGGGCTGCTCCTTCTTGAAGGGAGCTTTCGTCCTCGATTTCTTCAATTTCTGCTTTATACCCATAAGAGCTCAATACCCTCTGGCACTCCTGTGCCATCCTCTGGCTTACCCCCCTTTTTTTCAAATGCGAGGAAAGCGCTATGCCTTTGATACTGAAAACCTCTCCCTGCTCGGTAAGATTTAACGGCTTCAATTTCCCCGCCGGTTCAATTCTAAGTTCTATACTCCCACCGCCTCTTGGCACATAGCCAGGACGGATTATGTCAAGTTCAGCCCAGACACCCATTTGCTTTAACAACGGAAGCAAAACAAACTTCATATGATAAGCCGAAGGGGCAAAATCCTGAAACAGGCCGCCTTCCAGCCTGAATTTGGAAGGGTTTCGGGCAAAGCAGGCCAGAGGCAAAAGCGTCTGGGCCATCATGGTGGTTGAGCCCGCCGTCCTTATATCCCAGCTATACTCTCCCCCATTGAACCTTCCTCTGGGTGTGTAGGTAATCTCCTTAGAGCCCACTGATGCATTTTCCACCACCCCATGGCACATCTCCTGGCAAGCCTGCACCACTTTAAGATGCTGCGCCCTCAGCCCCGGCTTATCCCTCCCAGCCCTGACATTTTCTATCCTTATTTCTTTACCCAGCAGGCTGGCCAGCGCCACAGAATAGCGAACTATGGTTCCACTTCCCGACTTCGCTCCACCGTCTACGGTTATCACGATTTCTATTTGTGTTAGGTCAAGAATGGCAAATAGCTTATTATCTTTCTCACCTCTCCCGCCTCTTTAGGAAGTTCATAGCCAAAGACTGTTATCGAGCCAGAGGTTATTTGAAGCAGCGTGGCAACAGTTCTCAATACGGTTGTCTTTCCCGCACCATTAGGACCTATCAGACCAAATATCTCCCCCTCGTTTACTTCGAAAGAGATTCCGTTTATTGCCCTGAAGTTCCCATAGTCCTTGACTAAATCCTTAACTTCTACTGCTTTCATTTTGTAAGCTCAAAAATCTTCGCGACCAAATTAGTATAATATCTCCAGCACGCAAGAAGTCTTAGGGAAGCAAAAATTTGAGTGAGACCATCAACCACGAACGTTTTATGCTGTGCTAGATGAAGCGGTGTTACGTTTTAACTGTCTTACCTTTTGAACGGTCATCTCGGCTAGTTTCTCAACCGAAGTCTCTCTGAGGTCTATATAGCCGATCGTCTGTGGGATACCTGGTATTTCTGTATCGTCTAGTCTAACAGGCAGAACATACTCTCTATTTTCTTGCAGCGCGCGGGCCTGGGCAGATTTACGCTCATGGTTTGTCCACACCTTCGCTGCATAATGCTTTGAAATAAAGATTACACAGAATAGCGCTTTGGTTCGATAAACCTCGTCAAGCTTATCGTAAAGATTTGCTCCCCATAGACCAATTCGCTCGTACTTGTCGTAAAATACTTTTAACCTATTTGAGGATAGAATGTCACAGTATTGCTGCACCACTTCCCGATCTTCACCTGCGAAGGAGACAGCGATATCAAAATCATAGCGCGACAAGCGTGGCGTTTGGGGGATGCTAACTTCATTTGCTCCTGTTTCTTCTCTGCCAACTGTTGGTCTTTCGATGACACCTACCCCTTTGCAGGCGGGACAAATCTCCGTTCCTCCAAGGAGGCTGACCGGGAGGGTAGACTGTACGCTACCACTGCCCCTACAGAATTTACAAGTAGTTAGTTTCTTGGAAGGTATAGTGATTTCAAACTCGCCTGCCCCCTTGCATGCCGGGCACACTCTACCTTTACTGAAAAGGTCAAGTGGTGCCTCGGAGATGCGTCCTGAGCCCTTACAAATTTTGCACTTGACAATCATCTAACCTAGGCCTTGCTCTTAGCACCTTTTCGCCTAACATTTTGTGTGTTTGCGAAGTACCGAAGGCATTTGGGTGAGCGAAGCGAACCTTTTATGCCATGTTGTGCGAAGTTCTGTCATTTTTTGGGGATTATTTAATTATTCTCTTTGGCACTTGCGTTATATTGAAGCGAGCAGTTAACTGTTTTTCTTTGCTTTTGAGTTTCTTATAATTATCTCCCCCTACAACAATCATAGGGATCTCAAGGTAACTCTTTTGCTCACCTGGGATGCTTCTTCCGCAGAATTTGTCGAGATCTACTATCGCATCACCGTAACCAGCTTTTTCTACCTCGATAAGAACTGGAGTTGATAATTCAATATCAGTGCCCAGGATAGCAAATTCAACCTTTACAGTAAGAATTTCATCCGGGCAACCTTTTCCTCCAGCATAATTGGGTATAGCATCCAAGGTTATAAGTATCTTGCCCCAATCAGTTTTAACCTCATATTTGCCCTCAATTTCCTGCATTTTCCTATGAAGTTCCATTTCCTCGCTTTCTTTCATTTTTCCTCCACTGCCTTTATTTCAATAAGACCATTGCGCAAAATAACCTCTAATGCTTTAATGAACCTTTCAAAATCCCAGCCTTTCTTCCTTCCCAAATCTTCAATGATTTCAGGCTCTTCAATCATTGAGATGGCGTCTTCACTTTGTAGTTTGGTGATAAGTTCTCCTCGTAGTTGCTTTCTTAGTCCATCCATTTGAGATAGAACTTCAGAAAGTAATTCTAAATCAGGTTTGTTCCAGTTGATGCTTCCTATTTTCCCTTCTAAAGAAGTAACTTCCTTCTTCAGATCATCTTTCTCTGCACTCTTTGACATTCTTTCAATTCTTATAAGAGCACCATCTATTTCTCTTTTACGAGCCCCGCGCCATTCATTAGCTCTTTGCTGGGTACTTTTTAATGCCTCGGCGATGCCTGCCAAATCATTCTTTTTTATTGCTGTCTGCTTTTCACTCCGTAACTTGTTGTAATCTTTAAGGTTAGCAAATTCCTTTATCCATTCCAGAACGATTAAAAGGTCCCTAATTTTTCCCACCTCTACACTTATGGTAGAAAGGCTTTCTTCAATTTCCTTTCCTGTCTTGTATGTTTTCAGAATGGCTTTTTCCTCAATTTCCACTGGCTTATTTTTAACTACATTTTCGGATTTATCTATTAGTTGTTGGCATTTATTTATCGCCTCTTTATTATCCTTATCAAAACTATTCACCTTCAAAAGTTCTTTAACAGCGTCCTTTTTTACCTCCTGTGCTAATTTAGATTCCGCTGCTTTATTTTCGAGTTCTTTTAAACCATTAGCAAACTTATTAGCATTAGTTGCCCACTTCTCTGCGCGTTCTATGTCCTTTTCAGTAATCCTAGTAAGAACCCAGGTTGAGATTTTCTTCTTGATAGCCTCGTATTCAATATCTTCTATTTGCCTATGAATCTCTTTTATTTCCTCAACGCTATCAGAAAGGAACCTCCAATCCTTTTCAACTTCCTCTAAAGAGATTTTCTCCGGTGATTCTGACCATTTTTTAAGATCCGATAGATATCTTTTAGCTTCAGATACAGGCGGTTGACTTAGCCACTCTTCCAAATTAGTAGTGAATTCTTCCAAGTCCTTTACATCTTCAGTCCACAAACGTAACTGGGGGTTCGGATACTTTTCTTTCTCAGCAGGTTCAATTTCTTCAAGCCCACTGAAGCACACCTCAAGTTTTCCTTTTACTCCTTCGATTTTCTCTTTAAGCTCAGCGTAGCTTGATGACATTTTATTTTGCCTCCCATTTTCTCAGCTTCTCATTAATTTCCTCTGCCTTTATTTTACACTGTTTCATGTTGGTATCTATCTCTCCCAACGTTTTTAGTTCATCTGCAATTTCTCCTACACTCTCAATAAATGCATCGACATCGGGAATATTCTCAAGACTTATTTTGCCGCCCTTCGTGAACTCCTGGCAAACCTCCTTAAATTTTTGTTGGAATTCCTCTCGGATTTCATCTTTACCTTTATTTATCCACTCAAAGGTATCCTTGTCAAAGGCTTCAATGTTTTTGAGATTACCTTTATACCTCTTTATCTCATCCTCCATGCTATATAGGAATACCTCAGTGTTTTTGTCGATTTCGTTTAACTTTGCTTCCACCACCTCTCTAGTTCTATCCACGAATGTAGAGAGGAGAAACTTTGTATATGGGGAAATTTTAGTTTGATATTCGTCTAAAATTTTCCCAATGCTTGCTATCTTGCCTTTATCTGCCTCTAAACTGTGGGTCAGGCGAATATTTTTATCTACAGACTTCTCAAACACTCCTATTTTCCCTGAAAGTTTATCAATTCGTTTTATAAGAGCATCCCAGTTGGATTTCCCTTCTTGGAATTTTTCTCCAGCCTTACTCAGGTCTTTCCACTCTTTAAGATAAAGATCAATCCCTTCAAATATTAGTTTAGAATCCTCGTCTGCAGGAATTGTTGCGAACTCGTCCTTGCTTATTTCCTCCACAACATCCCTTAAATCTGGAAGGTGCTTGCCGAAGCTATCGTTTACCCTTTTTAACACAGCTCCTGTTGAAATGGCTTTTGTCTTTCTGTCCTCAATTACAAGATTTTCAAGGGCAGTTGGCACACCGGTTTGCTTCTTAGTGCTTTCTGCTCGCACAAATCCCGTGCTTTCAAACTCCTGCCTGAATTTATGTATAGCTTCCCAATCATTCTTATTATCTACGAAAGCAAAGCCCATAACTTCTGAGGCAAAGCCTATCTTAGGGTCGAAGCCAGTCTTATCTGTCAATACATATTTTAGTGCAGGAGATTTCGGCGATTGACTATCAAGGTATTCTTTAACCCTGGAGCTATAATATGTTATCTTTCTTGCTTTATCTCTTTCCGGAATCGATTGATTCTCTCTCAGTTTCTCGGATAGCCCGGCTATTGGGAGGCTTTCTCCCCCTTCGCTTCTTATCCAATAGAAAAAGCTGGCAAGAAAATCTGAAAGGATTCCCCGCGGGGTAATTACCCTGAATCTTCCCTCTTTTCGTAGCCATTTTGCTAACTTAGGCACATCAAATTCCTCTTTTTCACCCAAGTTTACAGCAAGTAATGCCTTTATTTCCTTCAGAAAGCTTCTGCTTTCTTGAAGCAGGTATTCTCTTATCTTATCCTCGTTCAAGAAGAACAACACAGAAATACCATCACGTTCTTCTCTACCTAAATAGGTTTGATCCCCCAAGTTTTCCCTTTGCTCTTTTATTTCCTTGCTTGTAAGATTGGGAGAACTTATTGGAAAAGGGAAGAGGGTTCGAACAAAATTGGGAGTTATGCAATAACCTTCTTTCAACGGCGCTATATTCTGTGCATCGCGGCGAATATTGAAGACAAAGTCTGAATCACCTCGGAGCTTCTCCAAGTCTTGCAATGGCAGCTTCCTTTCCCCTTCAAATTCAAGAATGATATCCCCAACCATATCAAATAGCTCCTTCCAGTCATCGGGATCCGTGAATAGGGGCATTTCACCATCGCAAGTGCAAAGGGCATCAAGGATGATTGAAAGATAATGAGCAATATCTGTTACTTTTGAAACTTTATAGCTTATAAGGCACCTCTCAAGAAGATTATTCAGATTGTGTTCCCGGCTGCAAATACGACATTTCTTCACGATTTTGATATCCCCGCTATATATTTCTCCTCCTCTTTCCTTTGGCTCTAGGTGGGTAAGAAAGTCTCTAAAGCTGTTGAAATCATCGACTCTTTCGATATTTTCAAAATCTAGAGCCGGAACATCACCAATTGAGCCAACATTACGACAGACATCGAGAAGCTCCTTTTTAGAAATCTCATTAATGTTTGAAACATTAGCCTTGAAAACATCCTGCGTTCTCGATACGCCTCTATATCTTCCCTTTCCCATCCACCAGACAAGGTTGCCAATTTCTCCAAAAACCTTTCTGAAGGTCTTAGGTTCTACTATAGGTAATACTATAGGGAGAGATCTACCAGTTTGAGCTTCCCCTTTACTAAATTCATAAAAGGAAACTGGAGCAAAGACAAGAACCATGTGAAAACCAGCATCTCCTCTATTAACCCTTGCCATAACCTCCCTCATTGGACTATGGTCATCTGTCCTGACTCTCCCGTCTAATAGCTTATATTGCTGTTCAATTTCATCGACAAAAAGGATGGCCGGATTATCATTACTACTCATTTCCCTTATGCGACTAGCGGCATAGTCTCTTACTTTGCCTATCATGAGTTTTGACTCGCCTTTTCTGAGTAATTCTATCTCCTCATTCACAAGCTCTCTAAGATAATCAGCATAGCTTGAGGCACCCATTTCTTGGCTTGGGATGATTTTCTCTAAGTGTGTGTATATGCCAATACCGCCATTTTCCCAAGTAAACTTCAATAGATGATACAAGAGCTGAGTCTTACCCGAACCATATGGACCTTGAATAGTAACTGGCTTACCCCTTTTCTTCTTTAAATACGATGATAACGCGTTTTCCAATTGGGATTCTATGGTTTTATGTTTCTCTGTTAATGTCTCATACTCTTGGTCAAGGTCTGCTTCGTAACTTATTGTCTTATCTTCCATTTTTACCTTACCTCCTCAAGGATACTATTCCTTTCAACCTCAGCGGAATTGCGTTTAGTATATACGAAATTAGTTTTTTTGTTCAGTGGTTTGCCACAGGTGCTGGATGTGCTGACTACCCAAGGCAACTTACCTGTTATGCCATCTTTAGCGTCAATACTCCAATGGCGTTAAGATAACTCTGTTGTATAATAAGCCCTGGGGTAGGACATGCTTGGCTCGGGACAGAGGACCGGGATTGCTAATTTGCCTTTGCATTATGGCAAGGTGCCGTCGTGGCTGTTCGGGCGGATGTGCCAGCTTGCCCGGGAGATCGCCATTGTCACGGTAACGGAGCTTGGCGCTGCGGAGATGCTGCGCCGTCTTTCCGACCCCTACTGGTTTCAGGCTTTCGGCTGCGTCCTGGGCTATGACTGGCATTCCAGCGGCGTTACCACCACCGTCTGCGGCGCATTGAAAGAAGGACTGCGCGGTCTGGAAGAAGAGCTTGGCTTATTTGTGGCCGGGGGCAAGGGCCGGACTTCACGGAAAACCCCTGCCGAGATAGAAAACACCGGGCATCTGCTGAAGGTAAATCCGTCATCTCTGGTCTACGCCAGCCGGATGTCAGCCAAGGTAGATAATTCCGCTCTTCAGGACGGCTATCAACTCTATCACCACAGTTTCTTCTTTACCAAAGACGGCTCCTGGGCAGTAGTCCAGCAGGGGATGAATGAGACCAACCGCTATGCACGTCGCTACCACTGGCTGGGAGAGAAGGTCAGCGATTTCGTCTGCGAGCCGGAGGCGGCCATCTGTTCCCAGACCAGAGGTAAAGCTCTGAACCTGGTGGCTTCAGAGAGCGCCAAGGCCAGACAGGTCATTACCCTGGTCGCCTCCGAAGAGAAGCCAAACAAAATTGTCGGCCAGCTAAACAGGCTAAAGACATTGAACCTGCCCCAGCGACCTCATATCAGCCTCGAAGATATTCACCCCGATAGGCTGGGCAAGATTTTCCTCAGCGCCTATGAGCATAAACCAGAGGATTTCGAATCACTGCTAGCCCTGGAGGGCATAGGACCCAAAACTCTCCGCGCCCTGAGTCTTATTTCGGAATTGGTCTATGACACTCCCGTCAGCCTGCGCGACCCGGCGAGCTACAGCTTTGCCCATGGCGGCAAAGACGGCTATCCTTATCCTGTGGACAGGAAGACATACGATAGCAGCATCCAATTTCTGGCCCAGGCGCTGGAAAAAGCTAAGATCGGAGATAAAGAGAAGCTTGAAGCCTTCAAGCGACTCAAGACCTGGAGGTGAAGGGAGATTGCTTCGGCCCGATAAGTCGGGCCTCGCAATGACGGGTGGTTCGAGAGAGGGCAAATGCACCTCGCACCGACATAATCATGGTGAAGTTATTCTCCCAACAAGATACAATGGTGAGGTAGGCAATGGGTGACTTTGACATCGCATCTTATGTTTCCCGCATTGAGGCGAACCGATCGATCAAGGATGCTTTAATGCAAAGCTTAAAGACGCGCCGACCTCCATATCGCATCTCCGTGACTGACCTGCTTAACCTCAAGCAGGCTTACTTCAGGAGAAAGTATCCGGAAATCACCCCGCCTCTGGAGAAACAGCAGCTTATGTGGGCCGGCACCGGCTTTCACAAGACCTTCGGCTCAGCCGTATCCAGCGAAGAATATCTGGAGCAATTTGTAGAGGCCGAGGGCATAGTGGGCAAGATTGATATCTACGAAAAGATTCCCGTAGAGGTCAAGACAACCTCCACACCTCTAGATACGAAGGATTTATTGCAGTACAGGCCAACTTATGTCGAGCAACTGGGCATGTACTGCGCCATGGTCAATGCCCACGAGGGAGAAATCATCATTTATCAGCGCTCCATAGAGGAATCGCCCTCTCCTTCTCCTCTGGTTGTCTATCACGTTACTTTCCCGGACCTGGAGGCAATTCGAGATGAGATGCGGCGGAGACGAGACCTTTTGGTGCAAGCGCTCATTGCCAACGACCCCAGCAATCTCCCTGTTTGCCCCTGGCTCCACAGGCAGTGTGATTATTCTCAGGTTTGCGACTGCGCAACCACATCCGTGCCTGCATCGCACGAGATAGCCGATTTAGCCGGGGAAATCTGTGTCGATAGCCTGACCTGCGAGCAACTCCTCAGCAAAATGGCTGGGTCTCAACCCCCCCCAGCTGTTTGCCATCAACGATATTGTTTTCCCCCGCAAAGCATATTTTGAGCGCCTTAAGTTGCAGGAAACTACTCGAGGCGAAGAAGTCCGGGAGGAGAAGGAAGGATATCTTCGCTCCGCGGACGAGCGTGGCTTCATTGACGCACTCCGCGATTCGCTATACTTCGGTGCCCCGGGCGAAGCGCAGAGGATTCCTGTGAAACATGCGTCGCTAGCCGACCTGGTCCGAACCTGGCAGAACTTGCCTACCATTCTGCGCGACCCGAAACTCTCCTCACTCGTGGAAAGAGAGCGTTTACCTCGAATGTTCCCTCACTACTTCCTCCGCCTGGGATTTGACTGTGCCTTGACAGAGAACACAAAAGGCAGATTGCTGCTCTATTATGTCAGAGTTCCCAAAGAGGATGCCAAGCTGATGGTCTATGATGTGAACTTCAGGAATTTGAATGCTGTTAAAGCTGAAGCATTACGGCGGCTTGAGCTTTTGGAAAAGGCGACATCGCCACTACAGCTCCCCAAATGCCCCTCCTGGATGTGCCCATATTGCGACTACAGGCTTGAATGCGGCGAGGCATAACAGGAACATGAATCCAGGAGTAGTCTGATCTATCAAGCACAATTAAGTCTGTTGGGGGGATGAAAATGCTAACAGGAATACATTTTCTCTTGAGCTATAAATGCGATTCGGAATGCGACCATTGTTTTGTGTATAGCAGTCCAAGAGCAAAGGGAACCTTCACACTGAACCAGATGAAGAAAGTCTTCAAGGAATTAAGCAAAATTGAAACAATAGAATGGATATATTTTGAAGGTGGTGAACCGTTTCTCTTCTACCCTCTGATGTATGAGGGCATTAAGATGGCTCATAGCATGGGATTTAAGACTGGACTGGTAACTAACGCATACTGGGCGACATCAGAAGAGGACGCAGAATTGTGGCTAAAGCCACTTTACGATTTAGGAGTGTCCGACATAAGTGTAAGCGATGATGAGTTTCATTATGAAGACAAGGAGACAAGTCCTGCCAAACATGCCCTGAATGCCGCGGGAGGGTTAGGTATGTCCTGTGGATCGATTTGCATTGATAAGCCCACGGTTGAAGAGGGCGTGGGCAAGGAGCATGCTAAGGGAAAACCGGTTATCGGTGGTGACGCCGTGTTTAGAGGGAGAGCAGTCGAGAAATTAATAGAAGGTCTCCCCCGGAGACCGTGGCAAGAATTCAGAGAATGTCCCTACGAGGACCTTAGAAATCCCGGGAGGGTGCACCTCGATGCATACGGCAACATCCACCTTTGCCAGGGGTTGAGTATGGGTAATATGTGGGATGTTCCACTATCAAAGATAGTCAGACAGTATGATGCTGATTCGCACCCAATTTGTAGATTACTCGTCAACGGAGGGCCTGCTCGCTTGGCTAAAGAATACGACGTTCCGCATGAGGCTGGATATGTCGATGCCTGCCATATGTGCTATCTTATTCGCCGGGCATTATTGAACAAGTTCCCACAATACCTAGCGCCGAGGTCAGTCTATGGATTACAGTGAGAACTGTCAGCTTCATATGACATTGCATAACGAATTCACGCCCTGTCATAGTCACCCAAATCGTCCGCTAGCGCTCAGGCCTTCTTTAATGTTTAATGCTAGAAATAGTACGCAGAGTGCCGAAAGAAAGGAGGCAAGAATATGAACGTATCTGATGAACAGAAAATTGTGTCCATAATGAAGGACAATTTTCTCCACGCGTCTCTCGCCACCTGTGATGGCGACCAGCCAAGAGTCCGTACGGTATCACCGATAGTCGAAGATGATATGTCTATGTGGGTCACAACCCGTAGCACTTCCAGAAAGGTAAAACAACTGCGAGAGAATCCCAAGATTTGTCTTGCTTTTGTGGAACCGCCTGACGGAGATAAGGCCGCCACTGTCATCGGTGAAGCCCAGATAATCCCAGATATAGAAAAGAAAAGAAGAGTGTGGAGCTTGGCGCCATTCGATTTATACGAACATTTCCCCAATGGTCCGGACTCCAGTGATTTCTGTGTGCTGAAGATCGTCATTAAAAGGATCGAATGGAGAGACAGCGGGATAGGCGGACCAAGAATCTACGAGCCGGCGCAACAATAAACAACGACGCCAGATATCAAACAAGGTTACTGTTCCTACTCCGGCGGAGCGTACCTTGCCTCGTACTTTCGGCGCTGTGGTCAATTGCCTATCCGGCGCGAACAGATGATTTCACGGAAACAGATTGATGGAACCAAGGAGTATAACTATTCCTATACTTAAGCATAATGAGGTCAAAAAGGACATCGACCGAACAGGCGGTTATGTTATGATACAATAAAGGATTGGGGAGGTGAGCAATGAATTGGTTAGACATTGTCATAATAGTCGTGGCAGTCTTCTTGGGTCTGGCGGGCTTGCGGCAAGGAATTATCAGGACAGTATTCGGCATTGCCGGGTTAATAGCTGGCATCGTGTTAGCCGGGCGTTATTACGACGAGCTTGCGGCACTGCTTTTTCCGAGCGGCGCTACTTGGGCCCACATAGCTGCTTACGTAATCATCTTGTTGGCTACCTTACTTGTAGCCGGTGTGGTTGGCTGGCTTATAGCCCGGCTGGTTCACTTCGCCATGCTTGGTTGGCTGGATAGACTTGTGGGCTTCATCCTCGGTGTCGTCATAGGAGGCTTATTATGCGCTGCCGTTCTCGCTATTGTACTCAAGTATTACCCAGGTGCGGAGGCGGTTATCACTCAATCGGGACTAGCCAGATTCTTGATGAATGGATTTCCCTTGCTACTGGCACTTCTGCCTGCGGAATTTGACTTCATCCGCGACTTCTTTACTGCGAGCTAGCGTATAGTTTAGGCCTCAAGAACGCTGTCTAATAGCTTCTGGAGTTCTTTCTTGGGCTTGTAGCCGATAACCTGCTGAACAGGCTGACCGCCTTTGAATACAATCATAGTGGGAATAGAAGCTATTCCGTACCTAGCAGCCAGAGGACCATTGGCATCCACATCTACCTTAGCGAAGTCTATTTTGCCAGTATAGTCTTTCGCTAACTCCTCCAGAACGGGGGCAGTAGCCCGGCAAGGGCCACACCATTGCGCCCAGAAATCTACCATGACCGGCGACTTCGCCTCCAGAACAGTCTTTTTGAAGTTATCTTCACCTGCTATCGGTTGTATCATGGGTTTGACCTCCTTAATTCAGAATTCTATTTCTAAAGAAAAAAAGCCGATGGCATTTCTCGTTGTCTGCGCAGCAATCGTAGCTTCATCAATTTCTTTGAGTTGGGACACTGCCCCCATACTTCTTAAAACATCAGCGGGCCGGGACTCATACCCTGCTGCCCTTCCATAGGTGACAGGGCAATCTGTCTCCAGAAATAATCTCGGCAAAGGCGTTTCTTTGACTGCCCTTCTGTGCTCTTCATGATACTCAGCAGCCGGCGTGGCCGAAACAAAATAACCGCCATCAATTATATCTCTGAGAACACCGGAAAAGCCAGTGAACCAGTGAAAAACGGCCTTATCCATGCCGGCGTCCTGAACCATCTGCAAGGCATCTCTCCAGGCATATCTACTGTGGATTATTGCTGGCTTGGCATAGTCCTTAGCTATGTTCAGAAGCCGACCAAGAACCTCTTGCTGCAATTTCTTAGACGCCACCTTCACCACCCTCTTGTCATAGTCCAGACCTATTTCACCCACAGCCACGGCTGAAGCAATATTCCGCTCAATAAATCGCAAATTATCATCTATCTCAAGAGTCCCCAGATTAGCCAGCTCCCAGGGATGCAAACCTAAAGCAGGATAGACAAAATGGCGATGTACTTGCGATATTTCCAACGTTCTTATGTTGGATTTGTTGTTCGACCCCACAGCGACTACGGCAATAATGCCGATCTTTTTAGCTTCCTCGAGCGCCAAGCCGAGATTTTTCAGTTCGTCAAGATGGGCATGAGTATCGATGAGGTTATACACTAGATCTTCTTCTCGTCAAGCATCGCCCTGTAATACTTAAGCCCCGACTCAGTCGGCTTGTAGCCATACAGGGCAAACCTATCTTCTCGCTCCTTAGTGATTAAATTTGCCGATACTAATGCCCTTAAAATTGCCTCGCCAAAGTACCCACTTAGATTAAGGTGATGGTCGGGAACCGCTTTGCCGGTCGCTTCATACTCCCGGCAAATAGCAGCCAGGAGCTTGGCCGGCTCTCTCTCCAGGCTCTGGAAGAGGGCTTGCATAGTCTCTGTCTTCTTTACCACTTCAAGAAAATCTTCAAAAGCACCCATGTCCGCTAACTCCTAATTCTAACAGAATAACAGTCCTTGGTACCGTGATATATTTGTCTGAAATGATATTTTAGCGACCAGAAGTCACCGCGGCAACTGCAGCAACACCACTATTACCACCAGTATTGACACTCTAGATAGGCAATGCTATAGTGAAAGAGAGGTAACATATTGAATGAGGTGCCAGGATGAACTACGGGCGTGAGTTATTGAAGGGAAATACCGATTCTTTACTGCTGTGCTTAATTAGTCGCCAGCCTACCTATGGCTACCAGATAGTAAAGGAACTGGAGAAAAGGAGTAACGGCTATTTTCAGTTTAAAGAAGGCACTCTTTACCCTGCTCTCCATCGGCTGGAGCGAGACAACCTTATCAGAGGTAAATGGCAGATACTGCCTAACGGACAGCAGAGACGTTACTACTACATAACTGAAAGGGGACAGCAGGTTCTGGCCAAAAAGTTAGCTACATGGCAGGATTTTTCTTCGGCAGTCAAGTCAGTTATACAACCGGAAACAACATAGGACCAAAATAGTGAGTAGCATAAGCCACTATCTAAACAGGTTTAAGTCCAGCCTCAAGATTGACCATACTATAAGGGACGGCGTGGCCGAGGAGCTTCACGCACATCTCGAAGATAGAATTCGGGAGCTAGAAGAGAAGGGGCTAAGTAGGGAGGAAGCAAGCAAAATCGCGGTACAATCTCTAGGCTCCCCTGAATTAATTGCCGAGCAAATCTATGAAACACATGCTCAAGGTAGCTGGAAAGAAGCCATTTTTAGCGCCTTGCCTCACCTTCTAGTTGCTTTACTCTTCACTTCATATTACTGGCAAAATATTGTGTACGCATCAATTATATTGGCACTAACCGTGGGCATAGCAATCTATGGTTGGCATCGAGGCAAGCCAATATGGCTTTTCCCCTGGCTGGGATACTATCTTCTGCCAGTAGTAATCAGCGGTATACTGCTGCTTTCACTCCCCGAAGGTTGGGGATGGATAGCAGCGCTCATCTATATCCCTCTGGCTCTGTTTGTCTTTATCCATATAGTGAGACAAACTGCAAGGCGGGACTGGCTATACGCATCGCTGATGATAGCTCCTATGCTTGTAACGTTCACCTGGTTTTCATCCTTGGGCAAAGGAAATGAGCTTCTGGCAAGTGACTGGGCAGCAAGGTTGCAGTCGAACGCACTTTGGATAGTTATTAGCTTCGTTGCTTTAGCAGCCGCAACTATCGCCTTCATCCGCCTCAAGCAGCGCAGGTATAAAATCATCAGTTTGCTGATCCCACCGCTTGTGGTCTTGTTCGCGGTAATCACGGCAAGCGGAGGGAATATTGGATCCTGGGGTTGGCTGCTATTGCTCTTCTCTTTATCCGCCTTTGCCATCCCACTATGGATGCAGGCCAAAGCCTACGAATAGCCACCCCGGAAAGAACTGAAAATCCAAAATTCTAGACCCTAGACAAGCTAAGAATTCAAATCTCAAATGTTCAAGCGATCCTGGATTTTGAATTTGGTCATTTGAATCTGTTTAGGATGTAGTGCCTAGGATTCTAGAGATTCATGCGGTCAACTATGAATAGCCGAAGATTAACTCTGTTTCTGACTCCATAAGCCGGGCCGGGACTGAATATCCCTTTTGTAAGGCAGCCCTAGATGTTCATAAGCAAGCCTGGCAGCTACTCTACCACGAGGTGTCCGTTCCAGAAAACCCAACTGAAGAAGGTACGGCTCATAGACATCCATAATGGTATCGGCGTCCTCGTTAATAGAAGCAGCGATGGTGTCCAGACCTACAGGACCGCCATCGAATTTGTCAATTATTGTATGCAACACTTTATGGTCTACGTCATCCAAACCCGCAGAATCTATCTCCAGCTTTGAAAGTCCTCCCAGAGCTACTTCCTTGGTGACAACTCCATCTGCCATGACCTCGGCGAAATCTCTTATTCTCTTCAAAAGACGATTGGCCACTCGAGGAGTACCTCTAGCACGTTGAGCAATCGGGACCAGACCCTCTTTCTCCGCTTTCACCTTAAGGATAGCCGCTGACCTCTCCAAAATTGTCTGGATTGCTGCCTCGTCATAAAAATCAAGATGATACGGTACCCCAAATCTATCGCGGAGGGGAGGGCTCAGTAGAGAAAAGCGCGTCGTGGCCCCAATTAAGGTGAAGTGTGGCAGATTTAAGCGCAAATTTCGAGCAGCCGGACCTTTCCCTAAGAAGATGTCAAAAACAAAATCTTCCATCGCCGGATATAGTTTTTCCTCAATCGTATGATTAAGCCTGTGTATCTCATCAAGAAAAAGGATATCCCCCTCATGCAGATTAGTAAGGATGGCTGCCAAGTCTCCAGTGCGTTCTATCGCCGGCCCGGAACTAACTTTGATATCAACTCCCATCTCAGCGGCGATGATGTAGGCAAGGGTGGTCTTTCCCAGACCGGGAGAACCATAAAGAATGATATGGTCTAGCGGCTCGCCTCTTTTTTGAGCAGCGAGAATAGCTATTTTCAGGTTATCTTTGATTTTTTCTTGACCTATGAATTCACTCAGGCGTCTGGGACGAAGGCCAGAGTCAATAAAGCTATCCTCGGTTGCAATTTTACCTGAAACAAGCCGCATCGCTAACCTTTGCCCCGATTCAATCGGGGAAATCTTACCGGCTCTCTAATTCTAAAGGCGCAGTCTCCTTTTCATCAAGCCCACCCCCCATCAACTTTTTCTCATTATCAGGACTCGAATAGAGAACCCGCGATGGGATGAGCTTACCGAGAATAACATTCTCCTTGAGGCCACGAAGCCCATCCACTTTGCCTTTGATAGCGGCATCAACAAGAACACGGCCGGTTTCTTGGAACGAAGCAGCTGCCAGCCAACTGTCCTTGCTCAAGCTAGCCCTGGTTATCCCGAGAAACGCAGCTTGAGCCGTCGCCGGCTCACCGCCTTCAGCCAACACCTTGGCATTTCTATCTTCGTAGTCAAATCGATTAACCAACTCACCGGGTAAGAGTTTCGTATCTCCTGAAGAAACAATTCTCACGTTGCCCAACATCTGCCGAACAATCACAGCAATATGTTTATCGTGTATAGTCACCCCTTGTGTGCGATATACTTTCTGTATTTCATCAATCAAATACTGCTGAACCGCATCCTTCCCCATAATACGCAAGATATCATGAGGGTCAACGGGACCTCCAGTAAGCCTATCCCCTGCTTTGACCTTGTCCCCTGACTCAGCAAGCAAATACGTACCACGAGAGACACTATATTCCCTCTCTTCCCTCTCTTCATACCTAACACAAACGCGATCACGCTCGATGACGACTTGACCAGCTACTCTAGCTGCTATAGATGGAGATTGTCCTGCTTCACCACGACTAACAGCCGGTAATTTCTTGCTGGTCTTCTTCTTTTTTGGCAGAGAAAGTAGGATGCTCCCGGCATCTACCGATTGGCCGTCAGTCACAGCTAGCTCTGCTCCTGGTGGCACAGGGTATTCATCCAAATAGAATTCAGAGCTAATGACCTTGATTGTGCTTGTTCCATCGTTATGGGTCACTTCAACGGCACCATCAATCTCGGAAATGACGGCACTGCCATCTGGCGTTCTAGCCTCGAAGAGCTCTTCTACACGAGGCAGTCCGGTGGTGATATCAACACCTACTACACCCCCTGTATGAAACGTGCGCAGAGTAAGCTGAGTTCCGGGCTCACCGATGCTCTGAGCAGCAATGACTCCTACGGCAGTGCCAATCTTCACTAATCTCTTCTTCCCCAAGTCCCTTCCATAGCAGTTTTGACAAACGCCAAATCTAGACCGGCAGGTAAGAGGCGACCTCACATGTACCCGAGTAATACCGGTTGCCATAATCTGTCGCACTTTATCTTCGTCGATTTCTTGATTACGATCAACGATGACTTCATTTGTAGTCGGGTCAACAATACTGCTGGCCGCTGAGTAGCCGGTAATCCGGTTTTCAAACGGGGGAAGGGACACTTCTTTAGTTTCCCGGGATATCCAGACCCCATCGGCGGTACCACAATCTGTTTCAGTTACAATGACATCCTGAGCTATATCAACAAGCCGCCTGGTAAGATAACCACTATCTGATGTCCTCAAGGCAGTATCAGCTAATCCTTTACGAGCACCATGGGTAGAAATGAAATACTCCATGGGTGTCAGTCCATCACGCAGGCTCGATTTAATGGGAAAATCTATTATTCTTCCTGAGGGGTCGGTCATCAACCCGCGCATCCCCGCCATTTGTCTAATCTGAGAGATGTTCCCCTTGGCACCCGACGTAGCCATCATGTAAACACTACCATAAGGATCTAGCGCCTTGGATATATCCTCAGCAACCTTATCTGAAGCCTCCATCCACACTTGAACTGTGCTTTCATACTTTTCACCCTCGGTGATCAAGCCACGGTTAAATTGATCCTCAATAAGGCTAACTTTTTCATCGGACTCTTTAAGAAGTCTGACCCTCTCCGGAGGCTCTTCGATATCATCCATAGCGATGGAAATGCCCGACTTTGTAGCATAGTCAAACCCCAATTCCTTAAGCCTATCGAGGACGCCAGCGGCACCCTCGTTGCCCAACAGATCAATGCAATCAGAGACTAACGCCCTCAAGGAAGCCTTATCTGCTGTTTTGTTGCAAAAGCGAAGCTGCGGAGGCAAAGCATCATTGAATATGATTCTACCCACCGTGGTATTTATCCTCCCTCCATCTGAACGAAGCGAAGGATCTCGCACAACAATTTCGGCCCCAAGTTCAATAATTCCCAGTTCGTAAGCTAGTTTAGCCTCGTCAAAACTGCTGAAAAATTTCCCTTCCCCTCTGGCTCCAGGCTTCGAAATGGTAAGATAATAGCAGCCCAGAACCATATCCAGGGTGGGTGTTGTAGCAGGCTCACCAGAACTTGGCAGCAACATATTATAAGGACTAAGCATGTGCTCCCTGGCTTCCTTCACCGCAGCCCTGGACAATGGCACATGAACTGCCATCTGGTCGCCGTCAAAATCGGCATTAAAGGCGGTACAAACTAAGGGGTGGAGCTGAAAGGCATCGCCATCGATTAACACGGGTTCAAAGGCTTGAATGCTAAGCCGATGTAAAGTGGGAGCACGATTAAGCAATACAGGACGCTCCTTAACTACTTCATACAGTGCATCCCAAACTTCAGGGCTACCTTTTTCCACCAAGCGCCGGGCACTCTTCAGGTTATTGGCATACCCATTCACTATGAGTTTGTGCATAACCGAAGGCTTAAATAACTCTAAAGCAACGTAGCGTGGCAAACCACACTGATGAAGTTTGAGCTTAGGACCAACAACAATGACCGAGCGACCACTGTAGTCTACTCGCTTACCGAGAAGATTTTGCCGAAACCGTCCTTGCTTGCCCTTCAGAATGTCAGCAAGAGATTTCAAGGCATGCTTATTACCAGTGACAACTGCGCGCCCTCTTCGCCCATTGTCAACCAGAGCATCAACGGCTTCCTGTAACATGCGTTTCTCATTTCGGATAATTATTTCCGGCGCACCTAATTTCATAAGACGGCGGAGACGGTTGTTACGATTAATAACCCTCCGATAGAGGTCGTTAAGATCGCTAATAACAAAGCGACCACCATCTAACTGAACTATAGGACGAAGCGCCGGAGGTAATACAGGAAGCACAGTTAAAACCATCCACTCAGGCTTATTGCCACTGAGCTTAAAAGCTTCCACTAATTGCAGCCGTTGACTGACCCTTTTACGGTACCCTCCCGAGGTGCTACGAACCTGGTCACGAAGCTCCTGGTGCAAAGCATCTATATCAATTTGTTTCAAGACTTGTAGAATAGCCTCAGCTCCCATGCCGGCTTCAAAAATATCGCCACACTTATCTTTGAGTCTCCTGTATCCTTCCTCGTTAAGCAATTTCAGTGGCTGAAGACCTTCGAGCTCTCCCATGCTTGTCTTTAGCTCTTGTTCAAGTCTCTCCCTCTTCTCTACAAATTTAGCGCGAAGGTCGTTTACCTCTTGTATCTTAAGCTCTTCTTGCAGGTCTGTGGCTTCCAATTCTTCGATCTTTTTGTTCAGGCGCTCCTCTTGCTCAGCAATTTTTCGAAGCCCTTCTTCTTCAACTCGGCGAAGTTTCTTCTGTTTGGCCTCTTTATCAACAGATATGACTATATACCGGGCAAAATAAATGACGCTCTCCAGGTCTCGTGGAGAAAGATCAAGTAGCAGCCCAACCCGACTAGGTACCAACTTAACAAACCAGATATGGGTGACTGGCGCAGCCAGCTCAATATGTCCTGTGCGTTCCCGCCGGACACTGGAATGAGCTACCTCAACACCACATTTATCACAAATAACCCCCTTGTACCTCGCCTTTTTGTATTTCCCGCAGTGGCATTCAAAGTCTTTAACTGGGCCGAAAATCTTCTCACAGAATAGACCGTCTCTTTCTGGCTTCAGAGTGCGGTAGTTGATCGTCTCCGCCTTAGTCACTTCACCATGAGACCAGCTCCTGATCTGCTCTGGCGAGGCAAGACTTATTCGAATACCATTAATGCCATCAAATTGAGACATTTTCCCCCTCGCTAAGTAGTTCGACAGCAAAACCTAAACTACGTAGCTCCATAAATAAGACCTTGGTCGATTCTGGAATACCGAGTTGTTGAATATCTTCGCCTTTAACAAGAGACTCGTAAGCTTTAGCCCGTCCCATCACATCGTCCGACTTTATAGTGAGCATTTCTTGGAGTGTATGCGCGGCACCATGCCCTTCCAATGCCCATACCTCCATCTCTCCAAATCTTTGGCCACCAAATTGAGCTTTCCCTCCCAATGGTTGCTGAGTGATGAGTGAATATGGACCGGTGGAACGAGCATGTACTTTATCACCAACAAGATGAATCAATTTCATCATATATATATTGCCCACAGTTACCGGCTTGTCGAACGGTTCGCCCGTCCTACCGTCTCGAAGTTCCATTCTGCCAAAAATAGGAGGATAAAGCTTTCGCTCTTTATAGACTTTTCGTGCTAGCTGTTCCAAATCTTTATCGCTGAGAGCTCTGAGCTGGTGATTATCACCCACGCCCAGTTTCTCAAGCCACAGACAGAGGGCAGCTTTTCTTGCCGCGCCTTCATATCCATCATTCATTATTTCTGAGGCATCAAAACCATGAGTAGAAAGCCATTCTCCGACCTTTTCCAGATCGGTCCTGGCATTTCCAAGGTCTTCAGGGCTAAAGTTGACAGCACCAGCCTCCCAAGCTATCCAGGTCTTGGCTAAGGCATCCTCGATAGTCAGGGCATCAGCTCCGTCAAAGATTGGATTAACTGCCTCAAAACCTAGTGTCTGCGCCGCCCATCCCAAATGGGCCTCCAAAACCTGCCCAATGTTCATACGGGAGGGAACACCGAGAGGATTAAGGATAATATCTACAGGCGTGCCATCCGGCAATAATGGCATGTCTTCCTCCGGCAATACGATAGAAATGACTCCTTTGTTGCCGTGCCTCCCTGACATCTTATCTCCCACTGAGACTTTGCGCTTTTGAGCAACCCACGCCTGTATAAGCTTGTTCACTCCAGCGGGTAATTCGTCATGGTTTTCACGAGAAAAGACTATAGTCCTGATCACCCTTCCCCACTCCCCTGATGGCATTCTGAGAGAGCTGTCCTTCACCTCCCGTGTCTTTTCACCAAAAATGGCTCTTAACAATTTTTCTTCTGCTGAAGGTTCAGTTTCACCCTTAGGGGTAATCTTCCCAACTAGAATGTCATTGGGCTTCACCTCAGCTCCGATACGTACAATGCCTATTTCATCAAGGTTAGAGAGGCTCTCTTCGCTTACATTGGGTATGTCCCTGGTGATTTCTTCGGGACCGAGTTTGGTATCACGTTCCTCTATTTCATATTTTTCAATGTGAACCGACGTATAGGCATCATCCTTGACCAGTCTCTTGCTGATGATGATGGCATCTTCAAAGTTATATCCTGCCCAGATCATAAAAGCACAAATGACATTTTGTCCCAAAGCGAGGGCACCGCTATCTAGAGAAAAACTATCTACCAACACCTGCCCTTTCTTAACCTTGTCACCCTTGTTCACAATAGGACGCTGATTAATGCACGTCCCTTGATTAGTTCTGGCAAACTTCGTCAAATTGAATATGTACTCTTTACCCTTCTTATTTTGGATTACGATTTGTGAGCTTGTCGCCGAAGTGACAACACCATCATCAGGGGCAAATAGCACCTGCCCACTATACTTAGCCACCTCTCTTTCCATACCCGTGGCCACCAAAGGACACTCGGGACGTAATAATGGCACCGCCTGTCGCTGCATGTTGCAGCCCATCAAAGCCCGATTAGCATCATCGTGCTCAAGAAATGGAATAAGGCAAGCAGCTATACTAAATAGCTGTTTCGGTGAAACATCAATAAAGCTCACCCTGTCTATTGATTCCTTGAAATATCTGTCTCCCCTCTTGACTTCAACCTTGTCATGAATAAACTCACTTCTTTCATTGACAGGAGCATTAGCTTGAGCAATGGCGTATTGACCTTCCTCGTCGGCTGTCAGGTAAACCATTTGGTTGGAAACAAAAGGAATTACCTTAATATTCCGAGTTGAAAGAGAAGACAATTTTTGGGCAAGCGTCTTCGTGATTGATGTTCCAGCCTTGGCCACAAGTTTGCCCTTACTTTTTATGTCCTCCCCGACTGTCCTTCCCGCCAAATCTTCTACAGTATTGGGAACCTCGTGGACAACTTTGAGATACGGTGTCTCTATGAAACCAAATTCATTGACCGAAGCGTAAGTAGCGAGAGAGCCAATGAGACCGATGTTTGGCCCCTCGGGTGTTTCTATAGGACAAATCCTACCATAATGAGAATGATGGACATCACGGACCTCAAACCCAGCCTGTTTTCTCGAAAGGCCTCCAGGACCCATGGCAGAAAGACGACGCTTGTGAGTTAGCTCAGCCAGCGGATTGGTTTGATCCATGAATTGAGATAGCTGTGACCGACCAAAGAACTCTCTCACAGCGACTGCTACAGGGCGAATGTTTATCAAGGCGGCAGGCGTTGCCACTTCGGGACCAAGAATACTCATCCGCTCTTTAATAGCTCTTTCCAGCCTCAATAAGCCGATACGAAACTGCTTCTGTATTAGAAAACCTACTGCCTGGGCCCTGCGATTGCCTAAGTGGTCAATATCATCGGGAGCTTCATTGCCAAGGTTAACCGAAATAATACGGCGGACTATTTGCACCAAGTCTTCAGGGGTTAAGCCAGTACAATTGCCAGGGATATTAAGGCCCAATTTCTTGTTAAGCTTGTAACGACCGACCTTGCCCAAGCTATAGCGGCGAGGATTAAACAGGAAATTATTCAGCAAGGCTTGAGCACTACTGAGACTGGGAGCTTCACCAGAAGATAGCTTCCTATAGATATCGAACAGGGCATCAGACTTGCTCTTGACCAGGGGGTCTCGGTCTATTGTAGAGCGGATGAAAGCGTGCTCGGGCGAGTTATCTACATCTTGAAAAAGAGAAAGCAAAGTCTCATCGCTTTCAAAGCCTATGGCACGCAACAAAGTTGTAACCGGTATCTTCCGTTTGCCACTCACTTTGACCGAAATTATGTCTCGATTAGAAGTGTCAAAATCAAGCCATGCCCCATGTTCAGCAACAAGCTTAGCAACACACAATTCCCGCCCACTTGAAGGATCCCTATCTAACGTGAAATAAACGCCAGGAAAACGAGTTAACTGATTGACTACTACCCGCTCTACCCCGGAAATAATAAAAGTGCCGGCATCCGTCATTAAAGGGAAATCACTAAAGTATAATTCTTGTTGCTTGATCTCTCCCGTCTCCTTGACCACTAGTTGTGCAGTGACATGAATGGGAGAGGAATAAGTCAGGCCCCGCTCAAGACACTCGGGAATAGAATGCTGAGGCTCTCGAAATTCATAATCAACGAAGTGTAATTCTAGCCTGTTGCCAGTATAATCTTGAATTGGTGAGATTTCCCCAAACAGCTCCCTCAAACCTTCTTCTTGAAACCAGCGGAAGGAATCACGTTGACCCTGAATAAGGTCGGGTATTTCTAAAGTCTCGGGCAATTTAGCGAAAGACTTCAGTAACTTGTGCTTAAGCATAGAAGAAACGACTCTGATTCTTCAAAATAATTTCTTGAAGGCATTAACTGGGAAAATTTAGGATAATAAGACCAAACAGAGAACGGGAACATAACACAAACTAGTAAGTATAACATCATGCCTTAATTTTGTCAATACCCCTGACCACCCACATAGTAATACAGGGTAGTTATTCTGCAAGTTTCCTCTCAATTTACTCTACGGGCGCAAGATAGCCAAGACACGGGTGCAGACGGTTGAAACTACACTCACGGCTAGAATACTTGGTTCACCAACCAGACCTTGTACGAAGGTCCGCAGAAGAAGGGTGTCTGGATTCAACCGGTCAAAAAGCCTTCTTGTCCGGCAAAACTAGAGCCCCAGTTCAACGGCTATCACTTCCCTGTGCAAGTCAGTATCGCCGGCAGCAAATTGTGCCGCCTTGACACGACGATAGTAGAGACCAAGATCATGGTCCATGGTATATCCGATAGCTCCATGTGCAGCAACAGCTTCGATGCAAATTCGCTGGTAGGCTTCGTTGGCTTTAGCTTTGGCTGCAGAAATCTGCCAGGGCGACGGTGAACCAACGCTTATTCCCCACGCTGCTTGATAAAGTAAATACTGAACCGCCTCCACATCAATCAACATGTCAGCTAGTTTGTGCTGTATAGCTTGAAAAGAGCCAATCGGCCGGTCAAACTGAATCCGTTCCCTGGCATAGCTACTGGTCATATCTAAAACAGCCTGACACGCTCCCGACATCTCAGCACACTTCAGCACAGCCGCCCGCTGCAATATGAAGTCCACTATATTCCAGCCATCGCCTATTTTGCCCAGGATATTGTCTCCGGGCACCACCACCTTATCAAAGCTGACTTTGAACTGCCTGTCGCCGCCTATGGTCGGGATCGCCTCCATCCGGACATTTGGCGCCCTGGCATCAACAATAAACAGTGCGATTCCATCCTCGGGTCTTTCACTCTCCCTGGTCCTGCCCACTGCCAGGATATAATCAGCGACATGGGCATCGGTAACAAAGAGCTTGTGCCCCTGGAGAACATAATTTGTCCCCTTCAATACAGCATGAAGCTTTACCTCAGAAGCTTCATATTTGCCTGATGACTCGGCTAAAGCGAAAGTCCAGATAGCCTCACCCTTAGCTACTTGCGACAGAAACTTAGTTTTTTGCTCACTGCTTCCATGTTCAAGTAGAGGCAGAGCACAAAGGGCGATAGTGGAGAAGAAGGGCCCGGGCAGGATGTTCCTTCCCATTTCCTCCATCAAGATAACCAGATCCATAAAACCAGCACCCATGCCGCCGTATTCTTCCGGAAAGACAAGCCCCATCCAGCCCAGTTCCGCCATACTTCGCCATATCTGCGGGTCATAGCCTCTTTCATCCTTGGCTATCTCCCTCACTTTAGCTTTGGGACATTCTTTGGCCAGGAAATCTCTGGCCGAAATCCGCAGCATGTCCTGCTCTTCCGTAAAACCAAAATTCATGACAACCCCTTAAAGAGTCTACTCCACATAACTTCAATATGATTTAGGTAATCCCAATCTAAATTGCGCAATAATGCTTTTTTCGATTTCAGCGGTGCCCGCTGCGATCGCCTGACCGGGAAATCCCAGATATGCCCCCTGTATGGCGCCATTGAGTTTAGCCCACACGGAATCCGGGTCAACCTGAGAATATATCCCCAGAATCTCTGCCCCAGTGATAGCCCCCTGTTTCATCAAGTCATCACCCATTATCTTGTTCCTGGAGGACTCATAGACGGGAATTTGACCCTGACTTATGCGCCAGGCAAGTTGAAAGGCGAACATCTTCAGCACTTCCAGGTCGATAGCCAGGTTAGCTAGCTTGGCACGAATCATAGGATTCTTAGACAACAGCTGGCCTTCATACACAGTTTGACCAGCATACTTGGCTAGCTCTTCTAGAATCCTTTTCAGACTACCGTAGGTGGTAGGCGCTATGCTGCGTCGCTCAAAAGCCAACGACTGCATAAGATAATACCAGCCTTTATTCTCCTCTCCCACCAGATTGGAAGCCGGCACTTTCACATTATCGAAGAATACTTCATTGAAGTGATGCCGCCCATAATAGTTCAAAATAGGATTGACCGTAATGCCTGGGCTCTTCATGTCCACAATAAATATACTGATTCCGTGATGTTTTTTGGCCGCACTGGGGTTTGTTCTGGCTGCCAGCCAGCACCATCTTGCCCGGTGAGCAGCACTTGTCCACACCTTTTGCCCATTTATTATATAGTCATCTCCGTCCCTGACCGCCCGGGCCCGGATATTGGCAAAGTCCGAGCCTGCGTTCGGCTCACTATAACAGGTACACCAGACACCATCTTTTTCGCCTGAGGCAATCAACGGCAAATATCGTTCTCTTTGTTCTTCAGTACCAAACATCATCAAGCAGGGTCCGACCCATTGTATCCCGCTTATGCCCATCCATGCCCCCGGTATTCCCCAGTAGGCTATCTCCATTTCATATATCGTCTGTTCCAGGAGAGAGGCACTGCGTCCGCCGTACTTCTCTGGCCAGCTCATAACAAGCCAGCCCCTCTGTGCCAGTTTTCTGGACATGGATATTTCGAACTCAAAATCTCTGAACTCGCCGTCAATTACAGTATTGCGCACCAAATCCGGAGGCAATTCGGCTTTGGCAAACTTGCGAATTTCTTCCTTCAATGCCAGTTCTTTTTCGCCCAGTCTAAAGTCCATTCCTACCTTCCCGAAAACTAATCACCGAAAGAAACGTCTCCGTCTTGATTACACTGCGAGCGATGGTTCAAAAACAAAGCACATTAGTCAGCTGCATAGACCAAATTGTAGTGATAACCGTATTGTCCGGGCTTTCACACAACCAGCTAAAGCACCGATAATCGCATACAGTACGCCATCACTTGGGTTGGGGCGGGTCTGGATTGACCAGGTCCTTGGTCATCGCCACCGGCATGAACATGAATAACTCATCTATCGTCCATGCGCCAACTTTAGCCAGTTGCTTCTCCAATACTGGCTCTGAATAAAGTCCGATCCGGCCTGTTTCCGCATAAAATGTCCGCCCATTGACGTTAGCAGCGGCGTCAGAAGCGAGCCATACCACCAGAGGAGCAATGTCTTCAGGCTTCATTTGCTCAAACCTCGCAATAGCTTCTGGCCGAGCTTTCTTCATTTCGTCGCTAATGGTAAGCCGGGTCCCGGCGTTAGGCCGAATACAATTACACGTCACACCGTACCTGCCCATGTCCCGCGCCACTTTTCTTGTTAAGCCAACGATTCCCTCTTTAGCTGCACCGTAGTTGGCCTGCCCGTAAGTAGTAGCATTCAGACCTGCCACCGATGCGGTATTTATTATTCGTCCGTATCTCTGCTGGCGGAAGAAGGGACTCACTGCCCTGATGGTATGGAAATGACCATACAAATGCACCTTGAGCACTAAATCCCAGTCTTCCTCGCTCATGTTGAACAGCATTCTGTCGCGTAGAATCCCGGCATTATTGACCAGAATATCAACTTTACCAAAGCTGTCTATGGCAGTCTTTATAATGTTCTCGCCGCCCTGCTGAGTGGCCACTGAATCGTAGTTGGTGACTGCTTCTCCGCCCAGCTTCTTAATCTCTGCCACTACCCCATCCGCTGCCGAAGTTGCTGCACCGGACCCATCAACAGCACCCCCCAAATCATTTACCACTACTTTGGCCCCTTCCGAAGCCAAAGCCAGAGCTTCTCCTCGGCCAATGCCTCGTCCGGCACCAGTAACTATAGCTACTTTACCTGCAAGCCTCTTTGCCATCATCAAACCCCCTATGCGTTTGTTCAAGATTCCCAGATAACCGACACCTTATGTCCGACAAATCCCTGGTCATGACGGAATCGAACGCTCAGACCTACATATAAATGCCAGCAGAAACATTCAGCACATGCCCTGTAATAAAAGCAGCGTCATCTGAAGCCAGGAATAGAACGGGCTTGGCAGCATCTTCGGGCGTCATGGGCTTAACTTGAAGGAGCATCAGATCCCTTACTTTCTTTGGTATACCCACTGCTTCTCCAGCTACCTGTTCCTGCTGTGTCTCTTTTTCTCTCGTCAACCGTGTATCTACAAAGCCGTAGGCAATGACATTGCAGGTAATGCCGTATCGTCCCCATTCTCTGGCTACGGTTTTGGTCAGCCCGATAAGACCTGCCTTGGCAGCAGAGTAGTTAATTTGACCGATGTTTCCCATCAGTCCCGCTACGGAAGCCACATTGACTATCCTGCCATTGTGTCCTGTCTTCATCATATACTTCGAAGCTGCTCTAATACAGTTGAATGTCCCCTTGAGACTAATATCAACACATATATCCCACTGAGCATCCGTCATCCTGTTTATCAAAGCGTCCCTGGTAAGTCCGGCATTATTGACCAGAATATCTATCTTGCCGAATTTCCCCGCTGCTTTGTCCATGACTTTCTGACAATCTTCCACCTTCGTCACATCGCCAGCGCAACCATCGGCTTTGCCTCCGGCAGCTGCAATTTCTTTGACTACCTCCATAAGCGGCGCCTCATCAATATCACTCACAAAAACAGCCGCCCCTTCTTTGGCAAACAACAGAGCATCAGCTCTGCCTATGCCGCGCGCCGCCCCTGTGACAACCGCTACTTTCCCATCTAGTTTTCCCATTTTTACCTCCTTGAAGTTTGTTCCCAGAACGCAGGCTCGATTTAATGTTTCCGACAAGCTATCCTAAGACAGCCGCTCTGCTTATTTCCTCTTTCGTGCGGGTAAGGCAGCAAGGGCTGAACCGGGCGTTGTCTTTTCTCCCTTTCCGTTCTCCACCCAGATCTCACACTCAACAAGGTGCTCACCGCCTTCTTCATACTTCTTGGTCACGTTGCCTTTACACCACCAGGTTTCGCCATCACGAGGCTCTTCCATTGTCTTCATTTTCCGGGGATAATCCATACCGCGGTACTGGCAGGACAGTTTCTTGAGTTTCCCCTCGTCTCCAATCCAATCAGTCATCAATTGTCCCAACCAGGCACGCTTAAGTGCGCCATGTACAATAGGGGCACCCACGCCCATGGCCTTAGCGAAATCTTCATCATAATGCAAAGGATTGAAATCACCCGATGCCCCTGCCCATTGTACCAACATACGAGTCGTGGCAATCTTAGCCAATGGTGTTACCTCAGCGCCTACTTCAACGTCCTCATAATAAACTTGTTTAGCCATTTTCCCTCCAAAAACAAAGCGGTTGGCAAACTAGAACTGGAGTATTGTTGCCCAGCTTTTAAGCATCACGTTGCCCTTCTGGTTCACAAAAGTGACCTCCGCTGTGGTGAACATGGTCTTGCCCAGTCTGGTCTCGCGTTCGGCCACCTTGGCAATCTTGGTCGTGGCAGTTAACACATCGCCAGCGCCAATGGGTTCAATAAACTCGAACTCAATACCCCCGTCGAGAATCCTCGGAGGTGCTCCAGCTTTCACCAGAAACGCGAACAGTTTTTCCGTAGGGCGCCCAGCCTTGGCTGGCCAGCCAGTGAAACCAGGAGGAGCTATCAACCGTCCGTACTTAGTTTTTCTGGCAAAATCCGGGTCATTATACAGAGGGTTTGGATCACCTATGGCCTGCGCATACCTCTGAATCGCTCCTTCCTCGACTTTGAAAACGATAGTGTCCAGGGTCACACCTATCAATTTGCGCAGTTCATCCGTAATCAAACTACCATTAGCCATAGCTAGCCTCCCAGATTCAGTTTCTTTTACGATCCGACGATGGCAATACTAACGATGTTCATGGGTGGAAAACCGCCTAAATTGTGGGTTAGCCCCAGCTTGGGATTCTTGAGCTGTCGTTCTGGCAACTGGGCTTTGCCCTGCAACTGTTTGTACATCTCGTATATCATCCTGAGACCAGATGCCCCAATAGGATGCCCGAAGCACTTCAATCCACCGTCAGGCTGAATAGGCTGCGGGCCATCATGGTTAAAACGGCCGGCCTCGATGTCTTCCTTGACTTTTCCCCTCGGGCTGAACTGCAAATCTTCCATGGTCACTGCTTCCGTTATGGAGAAGCAATCGTGCACCTCAGCCATACTTATCTCTTCACGCGGATTCTTTACGCCTGCCTCCTTATAAGCCAGTTTGCCAGCACGGTAAGTGGTCTCAACATGAGCCCCATCCCATTTGGTATACATTAATTCCTCGCCTGAACTTAAAGCCACCTGCAGTGCCTTGACATATACGGGGTCCGGCCGAAATTTCTTGGCCATGTCAGATCTGGTTACGATTGCAGCCGCTGAACCATCACTAACTCCGCAGCAGTCGAAAAGCCCCAATGGCCAGGCTATGATGGGTGCATTTATTATCTGTTCCTCAGTCACCTCGCGGCGCAAATGCGCCTTCGGGTTCCGGGCTCCATTATAATGGCTCTTGACTGACACTTTGGCCAGCATTCTCTTGCCTTCTTCCGGCTTAAGACCATAGACAGCAAAGTATCTGGTCGCCATCATGGCAAAAGCCCCGGGGGCAGTCAACTTAGGCATAATCAGCGCGTTTTTTGTCCCCATAAGACCAGGGCCGCCGGGAAGCCCCCCATATCCCGTATCTTTGAGCTTTTCGACACCCAAAGCCAGAGCAATGTCATAAGCTCCTGAAGCTACACCGTAGCATGCCCCCCTGAAAGCTTCCGTGGCAGTGGCACAGAAATTTTCCGTCCTGGTGACGGGAATAAAGGGTAGCTTCAATGTCAAAGCCAAAGATGTAGCCCCTTTTCCTACACTCTGTTCCTCAAAATGCACGCCAAACCAGGCTGCATTGATGTCCTTCTTTTCTATACCCGCGTCCTCGATACATTCCTTATAAGCATCCACCATGAGGTCCTCGGCACTCTTATCCCATAGCTCTCCAAACTTAGTGCAACCCATCCCAATAATAGCAACTTTGTTTTTAATACCTTCTGCCATTTTTGCTCCCTCCGTAAATTCTGTTGTCGTTTACCGCAGTCAGGCACGTATAGGCGCTGCCTTCCACGAATAACCGTGAACACCGCTTGACTCATCAACATATCGTCTGCGGAAGGTCATCTCCACCGGCATGCCTACTTTAACCGAATCCAGGTCACAGTCCGCGAAATCAAACCAGAACCTGCCGCCACCATCAAAATCCACCAGGCCATATATTGAAGGTGGGTCAATACTGGCGGCTAGATTATCACCGGTATAAGTAAATACGACACCTTTCTTGTCCGAAAAGCGATAATCTTCCATCTGGTCAATGGCTCCGCAGTCAGGATTTACACATACTCTTTGATATGGATATTGCGGCGTGCCGCATTTCTTGCACTTCGA
>Ga0256868_10000070_pt1 | contig 59141 bp, 52 predicted proteins | sample RVTome_13_FD_187341 | JGI IMG/M metagenome (GOLD analysis project Ga0256868, IMG submission 187341) | Soil microbial communities from uranium-contaminated site in the Upper Colorado River Basin, Wyoming, United States - RVT92D227 HiSeq ...
AGACAAAATATGCAGGCTCTCAAGGTCCCCCCTTATCCAGGCCTCTTTTCGGTCCAAATAAGAGGAAGTCCTCAGGTTTTTTCTCGCCGTGATCGGCGAGAATATGAAAAACTTTTAATGAGTATAGGGGGCAATTTGTTTAAAAGCGTTTTAAAAGATGGATAAATTTATCAATTTTAGCAAGCCAATAATACCCGCCAATACAAAAAAGTATTTAGAAGAAGTTCTTACAACTGGAAAATTGGCGGGTGATCACAAATTCACCAAGAAATGCAGCGAATGGCTTGAGATGCAAACAAAATCAAAAAAGATATTTTTAACCACGTCATGTACACATGCTTTAGAAATGGCGGCAATTTTATTAAATATTAAAGAAGGAGACGAAGTCATTATGCCCTCTTATACTTTTTCCTCGACAGCAAATGCATTCATTTTAAGAGGAGCAAGGATAATTTTTGTTGATATTCGACCAGATACTATGAATATTGATGAAAAACTTATTGAGGCGGCGATTACAAAAAAAACTAAAGCGATTATTCCTGTGCATTATGCGGGTGTTAGTTGCGAAATGGCCCCAATAAAAGAAATTGCGAGCGCCTATAATATTTTTATAGTGGAAGATGCTGCACAGGGAATGATGGCGACATATAAAGGCAAATCATTAGGAACATGGGGAGAAATAGGTGCTTACAGTTTCCATGAGACAAAAAATTATACATGCGGCGAAGGTGGGGCTTTGCTAATAAACCATGAAGATTATATTGAACGTGCTGAGATAATAAGAGAAAAAGGGACGAATCGAACGAGTTTTTTTCGAGGTGAAATAGACAAATATTCTTGGATAGATATCGGATCATCATATCTACCGAGCGAATTAAATGCTGCGTTTCTTTATGCTCAGCTTAAGATGGCAGAGAAAATTAAAACAAATAGATTAAGAAGTTGGAATTTGTATTTCCACAGATTAAAACATTTAGAACATCTTGGGTCGATAAAACTTCCTGTTGTGCCGAAAGAATGTAAACATAATGCCCACATCTTTTATATAAAGGTCAAAAGCCTAACTGAGAGAACGAAATTATTAATCCGCTTAAAATCAAAAAATATCAATGCTTTATTTCACTATGTTCCTTTACATAATACCAAAGCGGGCCGAAAATACGGCCGCTTTTTGGGAGTAGATAGGTTTACCACCAAGGAAAGCGAAAGGTTATTGAGATTGCCTCTTTATTACAATATGTCAAAAGGTGATATAGATTTAGTCTGTAATACAATTGAGGCTTTCTATAAGCAATGAAAACTCCCCGGCCTAAAGGCCGGGGTTTCAGGCCATGAAGATGACTGGCCTTCGCTTCGCTCCGGGTGCCATTCATCCCCAGGCTTAAAAGCCTGGGATTTTCTGGCATAAATATAAACATAAGAGGAAATGTTATGAAATACGGTTTTCAAGCTCATTTAAGCCCCGACTTTCCCTCTCAGATTATAATCGATGTCACGGAAAACTGCAATCTTGCATGTGTCCACTGCCCGCATAAGAATTTTATAAATTCCAGGCATTTTAGAGGAAGAGATTTAGACCCGAAGCTTAACCAAAAACTTGTTAGTGAAGTCAGGATAGATGGTAAGGGGCATTGTAAGTATTTGCGTTATACTGGTCTCGGAGAGACACTCCTACACCCCCACTTTATAGAGATGATTAAATATGCTGGTAAATATAGCAATGTTCCAATTAACGTCACTACCAATGGCATTATTCTCGATGAAGAAAAAGCAAAGAGTCTTCTCGATGCAGGTGTTAATGTTTTTGATATAAGTATTGATGCTTATTCGCCAAAAACATATGTAAAGATCAGAAGGGGTGGCAACTTTTACAAAACACGCTTGAATGTTTTAGGGCTAATTAGTTTAATTCGTAAAATGAAATATAATGCCAAGGTAGTTGTTAGTTTTGTTGAGCAGCCGCTTAATCAAAACGAAAAAGAAGATTTTGAAAAATGTTGGAGAAAGGCAGGGGTAGATTGCGTCGTGATAAGACCATTTCATTCTGCTGGTGGTGCACTAGAAAAAGTTGCTAACTCGATGAGAAAAAACCAGATAATCGATAGGAAGCCGTGTTTGTACCCTTGGGAGAGGTTGGTATTAAGCCCTGCGGGCCGGATTGGCTTTTGTCCGGCAGAATGGAGGTATCAAGCCAGCATTGCCGATTTCAAAGATTTTACTATAAAGGAAATTTGGAAAGGTGAATTTATGCAAAAGTTGCGAGATGCGCATCTAAAAAATGATTTTTCCCATCATTCCTTTTGTGGACGGTGTCCGGATTGGATAATGACGCGATGGCCAATTGAAGGAAGAAGTTATTCAGACCTAATGCAAGAAATTACAAGATGATTACGCATTCATCTCCTTCTTTAAGTTGCGATATTTTATCTGAAATAAAAGATGTATTGCATACAAAAATGATTGCACAAGGTCAAGTGGTGGAATTGTTTGAACAACAAATTTCTAAATATATTGGTGGACGTTCTACTATTTGTGTTGGAAGCGGAACAGCGGCAATTCAATTATCACTAAAAGCATTAAAGGTAGGCATAGGGGATGAAGTTATTTTGCCTACTTTGGTTTGCAGAAACGTACTCGAAGCTGTATTAAGCAATGGATCCACCCCGGTTTTATGTGACGTAGGAGATAATTGGGTGGTTACTTACGATACAGTTAAACAATGTGTTACGCGAAAAACAAAAGTTATTATCGTGCCACACCTATATGGCATAAAAGTGGATATACAGACTATTAATAAAATAGGTATTCCGATAATTGAAGATTGTGCACAAGCATTTGGTCGTACCATCGATAATATAAGAATTGGTAACGAAGGAGATTTGGCAGTATTTTCTTTTCATGCGACAAAGTGCCTAACTACTGGGGAGGGTGGGGCGGTCATGGTTAACAGTAATAATAAATTACTAATTAGACGTCTCTTTCAGTTAAGAGATGGGGGGAACGAACTTTCAAGGCGGATTTTTTCGCCAATGTCAAATATTTCCGCAGCAATAGGAATTGTTCAGCTCAGAAAATATGATTATTTTTTAAAAAAACGCTTTGAACTTGCGCGTCTTTATAATCGCTTTTTTAAAAATAAAAATGATGTCCAAACACTCGATAATAAAAAGAATTCTTCAATGTATTTTCGTTATGTTGTCAAAACGCGCAGAACATTTTCATCGAATGCAAAAAAATTTGAAAAAGAGGGGATTGTTGTGCGAAGAGGGGTGGATTTGTTGCTACACCACTTGATAGGAAAAAAGGCTTATGAATTTAAAAATGCTGATTTTTTATTTAATCATACAATATCGTTACCAATATATCCTGCCCTAAAACAAAAGGAAATAAGATGTATTTGCAGGGCTATTAATAATGTATTTGTTTAATAAGGAGGTTTTAATGTCAGACATGTCATTGCGGCATACATCCGAAAGGTTACAAAAAGATAAGTTGGAGAAACTATTCAAACGCACTGGACTCAGTACATTTGAAATGTTTCGGAACTTTCCTGTTTTCGTCCCTAGATTTAATATTGCACGGTTTTTAACCCACTACGAAATTTTTAATAAAATATTTAATTTACCCGGTGTGATAATCGATTTGGGTGTTTTTCGAGGTGCTTCTGTATTTACATGGGCAAAGCTTTGCGAAATATTTTGCCCTACCGATATTCGGAAAATTGTCTATGGTTTTGATACCTTTAAGGGCTTTCTAGTTTTATCAAAAGAAGATGGCGACGAAGATCTTTTACAGGATCGTAAGGAAGGTGGTTATTTTGCTGGAGATACTATTGAAAAAGATTTAAAGTTGGCACAAGAGGCAATGAATTACGATCGACACATCAAAAACATAAATAGAATACAATTTATTAAAGGAGATGTTAGAAAAACAATACCCCGATTTATAAAAAGCAAGGGTAACGGCCTTAGAATAGCTTTGTTAAATCTCGATTTAGATCTATACGAGCCAACAAAAATTGCTTTAGAAAATTTTTTTCCGCTGATGACTAGGGGAGGGATAATTATAGCGGATGAATATGCAGTAGATACTTTTGGTGGGGAAACTAAAGCAATAGACGAATATTTTGTCAAGCATTTCAGCAAAAAGCCCAAGGTAAAAAAGTTTCCTTGGCATAGTAATCCTTCTGGATATATAGAGGTAGACTGGTGAAGATAGGTCTAATTCAATCGAATTTTATACCCTGGAAGGGCTATTTTGATTTCATTGATGATGTGGATTTGTTTATTTATCACGATGACCTGCAGTATACCAAGGGGGATTGGAGAAACAGGAATAGGATTAAGACGGAGAAGGGGGCGACGTGGATTACCGTGCCTGTTTTGTATAAAAGGGTAGATCAGCTGATTTGTGATACTTATGTAGATTATTCGCAGAATTGGATACAAAAAATAACTAATAAACTATGCAACTATTATAAACGTGCTCCTTATTTTAGGGTTTATGCTAATGATTTTTTTGCTATCTTAAACAATAAATATAAAACTATCTCGGAACTGAATATTAATGTCAACAATTGGGTGATGGGTATTTTAGGAATAAAGACAAAAATTATAATGTCGTATGAGTTAAATCCTGTAGGTACAAAAACCGATCGAATTATAGATATATTGCTAAAAGTTGGGGCCAATAGATATTTATCAGGGCCTTCAGCTAAAAACTATTTGGAAGAAGACAAATTTGCCAAACACCGCATAGCCTTGGAGTATAAAAATTATGAATACAAGGAATACAGCCAGCTATTTGGTGAATTTGAACACAATGTAACCATCCTTGATATGATCTTTAATATCGGAGTAGAAAATAGAGAATATTGGAAAAGCAGTAAACCAAACGTGAAGGAGCTGTAATGGACGATAATAAACTATTTTCCGTTGTTGTACCTGTTTATCAAAATGCAGATAATCTTAACGATACTGTTCCTGTGTTACTGGGTCTTCAAGAAAAATTAACCGGATATGATCTGGAATTAATATTTGTTGATGATGGGTCAACGGATGGTTCATATAATATTTTAGTTAAGTATTATGAAACCTATAAAGACAAAATAACGATTGTAAAATTAACAAAAAATTTTGGTCAAAATTCTGCAATTTATGCCGGTTTACATGCAGCACATGGCGATGCTATAGGTATAATATCGGCTGATTTGCAGGATCCCTGCGAATTATTTATAGACATGCTAGAAAAGTGGCAGAGTGGGAAGAAGTTAGTTATCGGAGAAAGAAAGAGTAGAGAAGAAAATATCGGGAAGAGCGTTCTGCCTAAATTGTATTGGAAATTAATAAATCGTTATGCTGCTAATGATTTTCCGATTGGCGGCTTTGATTTCTGCGTGATTGATAAACAAATTGCCGAAGATTTAAGGCTGATAAGTGAAAAAAATTCTCACATATTCGTTCTAATATTTTCGTTAGGCTATCCCTATGAAATAATTTATTATAAAAAAAGGATGAGGGTTTCCGGAAAATCGCAATGGACTGTTTCAGAAAAAATAAAGTTATTTGTTGATACTTTTGTTGCCTTTTCTTATATGCCGATTAAAAGCATTTCATATTTTGGATTGTTTATTTCAGTAGCGAGCTTTGTTTTTGCGTTATATTTAGTTATAACTAGAATTATCAAAGGTAGTATCTATACCGGGTGGACTAGCATAGCGGTATTAATCTCATTATTTGGGGGGTTAATACTATTAACATTAGGAATTATTGGTGAGTACTTATGGCGATTACTGGAAGAGACCAGAAAAAGGCCGCTTTATGTCGTGGATAGCATTTTGAGCTGCAGAAAAAAGTAATAAATGATCATTTGCCCACAATGCCAAGAATACATACTAAGTGAAGAAAGCGCCGGGTATTTTTGTAAAACCTGCGGGCATGAAGTGTTGATTGAAAACGGAATTGTATTTTTCCACCCAGAAGAGAAAGATTCGAATATTGGTATGGAAGCATGTATTTTTGATGATGTGGTTAAGTTTGAAGAAAAACACTTTTGGATGTCGGCAAGGAGATTTTATCTCAGAAGGATTTTTAATGAATTTGTAAAGTTAGAAGACGCTATACTGGAAATAGGTGCGGGCACTGGTTATGTTGCCAAGTATTTAATTAACCACGGATATCGAAATTATGCTATTGGAGATATACATAAAAGAGGTCTTGTACTTTCTGGTGATTATGCGTATCGGCATAAATATCAATTTAATCTGATGAGAACGGTTTTTACCGAACATTTTGATGTTGTTGGCATGTTTGATGTGTTGGAGCACATAAGCGATGATGACTCAACGGTTAAAAATATCAATAAAATGTTAAAGAAGGGGGGTAGAGTTATAGTAACTGTTCCGGCTCATATGTGGTTATGGAGTAAACAGGATGCAATAGCCTATCATAGAAAGCGTTATGAAATTAAGGAGTTAAAAGAGCTATTTTTGAGAAACGGTTTTAATATTTTAAAAATCAGCGGTTTTTTCTTTTCTCTCATCCCATTCATGTATCTAAGGAAAATCATTAATTGTGATGATGGAAAAATAAGCGATGGGGATTATAGGGGTAGATTTAAAGTTAACGTTGTTTTTAATATGCTTCTAAAAATGATGTTACATATTGAAATGGCAGTATTTAAAAATTGCTCTAGTTGTTATGGTGGAAGTATAGTCTTGGTAGCAGAAAAATTAACGGATTTAAAACAGAAAGAATTAGTTTTAAGATGATATTAACTAAATAATGCCAGTATCTACTATCTATTTTTTTATTTATCCTAATAAATGGATTTGGGATCCTGCACGCGACTAAGGGTATCGATATCACAATTTCAGAAAAGAATAAAGAAAAATAAGTAATATTTTTAAAATGGAACAAGTGATTAAATATCGAAGCAAACTTTCAAGATACTACTTTATAATCGGTATTCTGATTATTTGCTTGTATATGGCACCCTATATTATTTTAGGGCAAGATAGCAAGCTAAGGATTCATGATACCTTAGATGTGGGCATATCCAATTTGGTCGCAGTCGCTCGAAGTGGAAATGTTTTTAAATTAGATGGTGTGGTAAGCAGCATCATGAATGGCCTCCCCCGCTCCTCATTTGTAAGTCCTTTTTATATAGTCCAATGGTTATTTTTTTTATTCAGGCCATTTACCGCCTTTGTAATAAATGCATTTATTGTTCATTTGATTGCTTTTATTGGAATGTTCTTGCTTTTGAAAAAACATTTTTTTCAAAGTGAAGAAAAGACTTGGATAGTATTTGGTTGTTCACTTTCTTTTGCGCTTTTACCCCATATGCCAATATTAGGGCTCTCTGTTACTGGCCAGCCGCTTTTATTATACGCTTTTCTAAATTTACGCAATAAACAAAAGCGGTTTATGAATTATGCCATTATTGTAATTTTCGCATTCTACTCCCTATTAGTTTTATCTGGTGTTTTTATTGTTTGCGGTTTAGGGATATTGTTAGTTGTGGATTATTTGAAAAATAAACAGGTAAATAGACATTTTTTATTAGGCTTTTTTGCTCTAATAGCAGGCTATGGAATAATGGAATATAGCTTGATCAATGACATTTTCTTTAAAAAATTTATTTCTCATAGAACGGAATGGAATCTATATTGGCCAGCTTATAGTTTTAAAGAGGCTGTAAAAATAGCTTTCTCGGACTTTATCCATTTCCAAACTCATGCATATAGTCTGCATACCCCTATCTTGGCATCTTATTCAATAGCTATGATAACTCTTGTTTTTAACAGGGACTTCCTCAGAAAATATAAAACAATCCTGTTGATGGCATTGCTTGCGGCTTTTGTTTTATCTTTTCTCATCTGTTTCTACATTGGGAATGGATCAATACCCTCGACGCCCATAAGAGAAATAGATGTGGCATTACAATCATTGCCGCTTTTTAGTTCATTATTAGATATTTTGCATAAATATGTCTATTTTATTTTGCTGTTAATTTCGATTCCTTTAATTGTGTTTTCTATTGTTTTGTTTTTCCTCACGAAAAAAAACAGCTCGCCGGCGCAGGACTCAAGGCTGCTGTATCTATTATCAATAATCGTATTCAGCATATCCCTGTTTTATGGTTTTTATACTTGGATTGGTTTAATACCCATAAGAGAAAAGATGGCATTGTTAAAAACTTTCCAGACGGACAGGTTCTATTTTTTGCATCCTCTTCTTTGGTATATAATATTCGCACTATCGCTGGTGATCATTTATAAAACTAAACCCGGAAAATACATTGCCTTATTTTTTTTAGTATTCCAAGCTTACTATCTCTTGATTAATAATAACGAAAATTATAACCAATGGCGATACAACGTTAAAGCAGCATATTATAAAATCGTTGGCAAGAGCTTTGAACCTAACGCTTTGACATTGACATATAAAAATTACTTTTCCGAAAATCTTTATAAAGAAATAAAGGATTATATTTCTGTTCCGCAAAAGGATTATCGAGTTGTGAGTATCGGTCTTTACCCTAATATCGCTACATATAATGGTTTTTATACTCTTGATGCGTATGTTGCCATTTACCCGCTTGAATACAAACATAAATTTCGAAAAATTATTGAAAATGAATTAAATAAAAGTAAATACTGGCAAAAATATTTTGATTATTGGGGTAGTAGATGCTACGTTTTTGTCGCTGAACTTGAAAACCTGTGGTTTGAAAATAAAAAGGACGATTCAAGAAAAATCAATAATTTAGACATAAATACGGGACAACTAAAAGAGATGGGAGGAGCATATATTTTCTCGGCTTTTGAGATAGTGAATGCAGAGCAAAATAAACTATCATTCTTAAAAGTTTTTGAGCGAAATGATTCGCCATGGAGAATTTATTTATATAAGATAAAATAACTTTTAAATAAACTATTCTACTCCTTTAGTGCGTAAGAACTGCCTCCATAAGGCCAATTCGTTGATAGTTCGGAGGTTCGCTGTCTTCGCCACCATACAATAAAAGAGCCTTTGGGCCGAAGAAGAAAAGAGCTTTTGGGTTGAAGAAGATCAGCTGCGAAGGATGGACAGAGTGGTTTCTGCCTGGCCCGGCAGAGTCAAAGTTATCTTCGGGAGCTTGATCGAGCACGGGATAATTAAGAGGAAGCCAGTTTACGCCATCAGGACTAGAGGCCGCAAACATGACCCATTGCTGGTTGACGACTGTCGAATAGAATAAAAGATACCGATGACCATCAAAATAAACAGATGGACCTAATTGTTCTTCCCCTAATAAACCAGAAACCGGCCGGCCCCCGTTTTCTTTTGTCCAATGGATGCCATCAAAGCTAGTCGCTATGCCAAGCTTATGTTGACCACCATAAGCACCATACCACATAACAAATTCTTTTTTAATCATGAGAACATGCATCCCTGTGGCTTGGACACTGTCAATCGAGCCCGGGGGTCCAATATCCAGAACTGGATTCCCACCGTTGGCTCGCTTCCATTGGATACCATCTTCACTAATCGCCAGTCCTATGCGTTCTACTCTTACATTCCCGCGTTCTAAACCCAGGTCTTTTGCCAGGGTGCCGTCAATCCCTCCATACCACATCAAGAATTTCTCGCCAACGCGCAGGACATTAGGATGCGTCACTCCTTTTCGATCAAATCCATCCATTTCCTGAGGAGTGAACACCGGCTTGCCATCATTGGCAACTGTCCAGTTGATCCCATCTAAACTAATTGCGAGCCCGATTTGTTCATAGGAACCATACGGAATGCTAGGATCATCTGTTTTTGCCGCTCCCGTGAACCACATACGAAATGCTTTTCCGTCAAAATCTACGGTCGGGAGCGATACGATATCGGAATACCAGCTTTCCGGACCACCGACATCAAGCACAGAATTTTTTTGCGCATTTCCCTTGACTCGAGTGAATTGAGCTTGGAGAATATTTTCAACAGGAGGAAATAATTTAGCAAAGTTGGAAGCCGTATCTATGGGAACAGATAAGCATGCCCACAACCATAGGCCTGCGAATATGAATACAAGCCTAATAATGAATTTCGCGGACGGCCTATTGTTTTTCATGGAAACTCAGGCATAATTATAGCACATTTCTCTGTAAACCCCTTAATTTAGAATGAAATACGGTATAACGCAATGATGTTACGCCACAATTGAAATGTCGCATTTTTGCCACTTTCAAAATGTCGCATGGTGAGATGGGTTGGAAGGAGAGACCATCCGGCATCCTGAGCGATATGAGTTAAAAAAAACGCCATCCTAGAGCTGATTCAGGGCAAGACAAGATAAGAATCCATGAATCAGATAAGAGCAATATCAAGACGTCCCAAAGAACCTACTCTAAGCACCCCCTTCCCGATGCGACATTTCTAATGTGGCAAAATGCGACATTTTGAAAGTCGCATAACAGCCGATCCTATGTTGACAACCTCTCAACATTTGAATAGAATTATATTCTCTATTTATTTTATTAATATCAAGTTACAACAAATTTATTAACTGATAAATAAAATTTATAAAGGGCCAAAATAGCTAACGGCGGTAGCTTATAATTCAATAAAGGACAGAAAAATGTTGAACGGAAAAACAATATTAATTACGGGCGGAACCGGCTCCTTTGGGAAGAAGTTCGTCCAAATTGTTCTTCAGAATTACAAGCCTGAGAAGCTGATCATTTTTAGCCGAGACGAACTGAAGCAATACGAGATGTCCCAAAGATTTAATACGACAGAATACCCGTGCATTAGATATTTCCTTGGGGACGTCAGGGACAAGGAAAGATTGATGCGCGCCTTTCATGGCGCAGATTACGTCATCCACGCCGCCGCCCTCAAGCAAGTCCCTGCCGCGGAATACAACCCAGCCGAATTTATCAAAACAAACATATTCGGCGCCATGAATATCATTGAAGCTGCGTTGGTGAATAACGTAAAAAAGGTTATCGCTCTTTCAACGGATAAAGCCTGCAATCCCATCAATCTGTATGGGGCAACGAAATTATGTTCAGATAAATTGTTTATCGCGGCAAACGTCTATCGACAAGTCGGGAAGGACAAAATTTTTTCCGTGGTCCGCTATGGCAATGTCCTTGGAAGCCGCGGTTCGGTGGTGCCGTTCTTTAAAGAGCGGGCCAAAACTGGCGTTTTGCCCATTACGGACTCTCGGATGACTCGCTTTTGGATTACGCTCGATCAGGGGGTGCATTTCGTCCTGAAAGTGCTCGAACTAGCTAAAGGCGGCGAAATCTTCGTCCCTAAAATTCCATCCATAAAAATCAAAGAGCTGGCCAAAGCCATTGGACCGCACTGCAAACAGGAAGTCGTGGGAATTCGTCCAGGAGAAAAAATCCATGAAGTCCTCATCAGCGAAGATGAAGGCCGCTTCACCATTGAATATCAAGAATGCTTTGTGATCCAACCCTATGCCGCGGCCACCCAAATGCCAGCCAAGCTCGAAAACGGCAAACTCTGCCAAGAAAGTTTCAGCTACAAGTCAGACAGCAATCCTCATTTTATGAGCGCCCACGATCTGATCCCGATCCTGGAGCGTATTTCGGACGATTATAAGATAGAAAAATCCCGGTGGTCCATGCGAGATATTCCCCAATGAAAACTCCCCGGCTTAAAGACCGGAGTTTCATTCCATAAAGATGAAATACCCCCTCATCGCTACGGGATACCATTCATCCCCCGGCTTGAAAGCCCAGGGTCTTTTGGCATGATTAATAAAGTCCTCATAACCGGAATCAGCGGATTACTTGGCAATAATCTTGCATTCTACCTGAAAAATAAATACAACGTTCTAGGACTTTTTAATACCCATCCGGTCATTATCAAAGGTATTAGAACAGCCAAACTTAATCTTCTCGATACTCCTTCGGTGATCCAGGTCATTTCGGAATTTGATCCGTCCATCATCATCCATTGTGCCTCCCTGGCCAATGTCGATGAATGCGAGAAAGCGCCGGAATTGACATACAAAATTAATGTCCAGGGGACAAAAAACATTGTTGAGGCAATTCGAAACAAGAACGTCCTTTTAGTGTACATTTCGTCAGATTCCGTTTACAACGGAATCAGGGGGGGCCATGTTGAAACGGACACGATTGATCCGTTGAATATGTACGGCCGTTCAAAATTCCAAGGTGAAGAGGAAACGCTCAAAACAAAAAGCCTGATCTTGAGGACGAATTTCTTCGGATGGAATATCCTGGAAAAGAAAGGTCTCGCCGAATGGATCCTAGCTGAGCTCGAAGCCAGCAGACAGATCCGCGGGTTTAATGATGCCTTTTTTTCTTCCATGTACACGTTCGAATTGGCCAGAATCATCGCTATGGCCGCCCAACAACAATTAACAGGCGTATTCAATTGCGGAAGCTCGGATTCGTGTTCAAAATACGAATTCGCCCGAAAAATAGCGGAGCGATTCGGTTTTCAGAAAGATCTCATCCAAGCTACCTCAGTCGACGATTTTCCCTTCATCGCGAAGAGGGGGAAAAACCTTACGCTAAACGTCCAGAAGCTCCAAGCTGCTCTTTCTTATAAGTTGCCGACCATCGACCAATCGATCGATGAATTTTACAAAGACTATCGATGCGGCCTCCCCGAAGAAATCAAACAAGACGCCGTCGAAGGCCGTAAAGCATCCCTTTTTATCCCCTACGGAAGACAAAAGATCGACGAGAATGACATTCAAGCCGTGACCGACGTTCTTCACTCCGACAGAATCACCCAGGGGCCGGTCATAGAAAAATTTGAAAGCGAGTTGGCAAAATATTGTCAAGCCAAATATGCCGTAACGGTAAATTCCGGAACGTCCGCTCTCCATATTGCGTGTCTGGCGGCCGGTGTCGGGCCCGGCGATCAAGTGATCACGACGCCCATTTCGTTTGTCGCTTCCGCGAACTGCGTTGTTTACTGCGGGGGAAGGCCGGTGTTCGCGGATATTGACCCAAAAACGTATAATATCGATCCCGACGAAATCCGGAATAAAATCACGGAAAAAACCAAAGCGATTGTCCCGGTCCATCTCGCCGGACAGAGTTGCGACATGGAAGCGATTCACCGTCTCAGCAAAGAAAAGGAAAACGGATTTCATCATAAAATTTACGTCATCGAGGATGCGTCCCATGCCTTGGGTTCTGATTACAAATCGACCAAAGTCGGATCCTGCGCCTTCTCCGATATGGCCGTTTTAAGCTTCCACCCCGTAAAGCACATTACGACCGGAGAAGGCGGTGCCGTGTTAACGAATGATGATCATCTCTATCGCCGGCTCCAGCTCTTCCGATCTCATGGAATAACTCACAATCCCGCTGAATTTCGGTATCCCGATCGAGCTTTTGAGCCTCCGACCACGTCTGTTCCATCGAGCCCGAATCCCTGGTATTACGAACAATGCGAATTGGGATTCAACTATCGGTTGACGGATATCCAAAGCGCGCTCGGCCTTTCTCAGCTAAAAAAACTTCCCGGCGTGATAAAAAGGCGGCGCGAGATCGTCGAAATGTATCATCGAGCGTTCCGCCCCATCGCCGGCCTTCAAACGCCTTATGAGTCCGAACACGGACAGATAAACTTTCACCTTTACATCCTGCTGTTTGACTTTGACCGGCTTGGCCTCACCAGGGCTCTATTGATGGCGGAGCTTAAAAAAGAAAATATTCAGACCCAAGTCCATTACATCCCGGTCCACACTCAACCCTATTACCAAGATCATTTCGGAACAACATGGGGCGACTTCCCGCTCGCGGAATCCTATTATCGAAAGTGCCTTTCGATTCCTTTATATCCAGCCATGACGGACCAGGACGTCAATAGAGTTATTCAGGCCATTCAAAAGGCGTGTGATTCTTCAGGCTGTTAAGCTCTATCCGGCGATTTCCATCGCGGACACAATGATTGAGTACGTTCGCAAAACAGTCTTAGGATGCGCCCAGCTTGGCCGTCCCTATGGCATCGCGAACACAACCGGGGTCCCGTCCAGAGATGAATCTTACCGAATCCTCCAAACGGCGTGGGAATCGGGCATCCGCCATTTTGACACCGCTCCCAGCTATAACTCGGAAGCCGTTCTCGGTGAATTCGTCCGCGCCGAGGGCCTTCAGGACGAGATCCAGATTTTGACGAAAATTTCCAAGCTCGGTTCTGAGCCTAATTGGAAGGACGCCATAGACAAATCCGTGGCAACGTCTCTCGGCAACCTTCACTGCGGCCGAATTAAAGTGCTTCTTCTTCACGACCCCAACGACGTCCATTTCCTCCTCACGGAACCCGAATATTTCTGGGGACTCTTATCCAAATTTCCGATTAAAACACTGGGGGTCTCTGCGTATGAACCGGAAGACGTCGACCGGGTCAAAGATTGCGGAATCGCCTTGGCCTTTCAATTCCCGTTTAGCCTGCTCGACCGCCGTTTCGAAACGAATGCCATTGCGACCGGCAAAAGATACGCCCGGTCCATTTTCCTTCAAGGACTTCTGGCTTCATCAAAATTGATCGAATCCGCCCCCCGAGAGCTAAAACAACTCCACAAAATCATTGGGGACGATTGCCAGAAACACAATATTTCATCCCGACAACAAGCCTTAAAATTTGCCGCGGACTCCAAGAGCCTCGATTTCTTCCTAATGGGCGTGGAATCCGTGGCTCAACTCCGCCAATTATTAAAGACGGACTTAACTCCAGAAATTGACCTTCCCCTGGTTCAGAAATGGCGTTCGTTGGTAAATCCCAACTGGCTGGACCCGAGAACATGGAATTCACAAAAAAATTAGGATTCGTCATTGAAGAAAAGCCCGGCCTATTCAGATCTCTGAGGGCGGAAGATGTCACGGAAGCATATGTTCAGGCTCTAAGAAAACAAAGGTCTTACTTATGCAATAATCCCGAAGATATTACGATCCACTGGCAGCAAGATTACATAGAAAAGATACGGTCTTCTCCTCACAATGCCATTTGCGGATTGTTTCTCGGTTCCAAATTGATCGGAACGGCGGGAATGCAGAATATCAAACGAGGCGAGACAGCCACTTTCGGGATATTCATTATTGATACCAAAAGCCGGGGAAAGGGCTATGGCAAGACTTTGGTTTGGTCAAGCTGTTACCTTTTAAGCCAAGTTTATCTTATCGAGAGTTTTGGGGCGGGCATGGAAAAAGCGAACATTCCCTCCCTGAAATCTTTTTTTGCCTGCGGCTTCAAGATCGTGGAGGAAGACGCAAAATTCTTTAAAGTCGGGTTGAACGCTCAGGAATTGCACACCCCTCCATTTATCAAAGACGTGGTTCTTGAGTAAAATGAAAACCCGTTCGAGGTGATCAGGATATGATCGAAATTATTGCCGAGATTGCTCAAGGGTTCGAGGGATCTCCGAAATTGGCCGATCTGTTGGTCAAAGGGGCCATCGCCGCTGACGCGGATTCCATCAAATTTCAGCTCATCTATGCGGATGAATTGGCCACGCCTGACTATACGCACTACACGCTCTTTAAATCCTTGGAAATGGATGAAGAGATTTGGCGAAAAATCGCTGACGAAATTCAAAGCCATCAGAAAAGGCTGTATTTTGACATCTACGGAGATCGAAGTTGGGCCGCCGCCAAAAGGCTGCGGGCGGACGGCGTCAAAATTTCTTCGACAGAATTTTATAATGAGCCTTTGCTCGCCAAAGCCTTGGAGACTTTTGAGAGGATTTATATCTCCATCGGCGGCATTCCCGTCGAGGACATCGATTCCTTGGCCGCCAAAATCGCCTCTTCGGCCGAGAAGATTTGTCTGATGTACGGTTTTCAGTCCGAGCCCACGCCCCTTTCTCAAAGCCATTTAGGGAAAATTGCGGCCCTCCAAAAACGATATCCGCAATTCAAGATTGGATTCATGGATCATTCCGCCGGGGACGAGGAAGATGCGCTTTTTTTGCCCATCCTGGCCCTCGGTTTTGACATCTCCTGCCTTGAAAAACACATCACTCTGGACAGGCTGCTCAAAATCGAGGACTACGTCTCCGGCATTGAGCCTGAAAAATTCAAAGAATTCGTCCGTTTGATGAGAAAATTCGAACAGGCCCTGGGCCGCTCGACCCTGGAACTCACCGAGGCCGAAATCGCCTATCGACAAAAAGCCGGAAAAGTGGTGGTCGCCAGCCGTCATCTAAGATCCGGCGAAATCCTCCGGAGGGAAGACCTCGCCTTGAAGAGAGTCGGATCCAAATCGTCGGGAACGGAGATAAAAAGAATCCAACAGGCTCTCGGAAAAAAGACGCGAAAGGACGTCCCCGCCAACGCCGCCATCAGGGAGGAGGATTTATGCGAAAACTAGCGGCGGCGCTCGCCTGCCGAAATGTCGGAGCGCGCCTTTACGGCAAGCCTTTACAAAATATCGACGTGGATTCGGGCATCACCATCTTAGATCAAATCCTCTCGACATTGAGAACGCTTCGTTGTCTCGATGCCATTGTCCTCGGCATCTCCGAGGGCAACCACAATTTGGCATTTATCGATTTCGCCCGGGCTAACGGGTTAGAGTTCATTGTCGGCGACGAAAAGGATGTTTTGCACAGGCTCATCCAATGCGGAGACAAAGTCCAGGCCACGGATATTTTCCGAGTCACGACCGAATCGCCGTTCCTGTATTTTGAACCCGTGGCGGCCTCGTGGAAGGATCATGTTGATCGGAACGCCGATGCGACGTTCATCGATCATATTATCGACGGCACGGGCTTCGAAATCATCAAGCTCGACGCCTTAAAAAGATCCCATCGAGAAGGAGAGGATCGGCACCATTCCGAACTATGCACTCTCTACATCCGTGAAAACAAGGATAAATTCGCGATCAATTTAGTGAAAGCGCCGCCGGCGCTCATGCGGAAAGACCTGAGGTTGACGGTCGATTATCCTGAAGACCTGATCGTCTGCCGGGCCGTCTATAAGAATTTTCGGCCTAAAGCGCCTCTCATTCCCGTCTCGGAAATTATTGAATATTTGGATCATCATCCCAAATTGGTCGAATTGATCGCCCCCTTCTGTGAGGAAGGGTATAAATCCATGTACTTCTAAGACATGAGGACCCCCGGCCAAAAATTCCTATTTTTATTTCACTCATTTTTTCCCAATCCTCTGGTCGTCATTTGAATAGCATCCTTTTTCGGGTGGACGCCTCGGCGGACGTTGGCCTCGGGCATTTTATGCGCTGCCTTGCCCTTGCCCAGCAATTACAGGATCAAGGGAAGACTCCGTTCTTCGTGACCAAAACAAACCTTGTCTATCTTTTGAGCTTGGCAAAAAAAGAAAAGATCAGAATAATCCCGATGAACGCCGATTCTGATCTCCCTGAAGATGCGGCTTTTGTCAACAACATGGCCGAGCAAAAGTCCGCTTCCTGGGTCGTCCTTGACGGCTATAACTTGCTGGACCGGGACTATCAAGAAACTGTCGTCAAGAAAGGCCGGAGCCTTTTATGCCTTGATGACCTGGCCCGGGGTCATTTCATCTGTCACGCCCTCATCAACCAAAATCTTGGGGCGGAAAGCCTCCCCTATTCCTGTGAACCATACACCAAGCTTTTCCTGGGGACGAAATATTTATTGGTGAAGCGCGAATTCCGAAAACTGCAGACATGGGAAAGGGCCATCCGCAAAAAGGCCAAAAATATTTTAATCACGCTGGGCGGAGGTTCATCCGGCTCCTCGGCTTTGATGCCCAAGATCGGACAAGCGATCTGTTCTCTCCGAGATCCCTCGCTGCATATCAAATTGATTTTCGGGTCGGATCCCAAAAACGACCCCGCACTCGGGGAATTCCTAAATCAATGCCCTTCCCAGATCGAGTATTATCCTTTCGTTCCGGACATGCTAGCCCTCATGAAATGGGCCGATTTTGTCATCACCGCCGCGGGAAGCACCGTCTGGGAGCTTTTACTGACGTGCGCCCCGATGATGATTTTCATCATTGCCGAGAATCAAAAAATCATTGAAAGATTCTTAACCCCATATCACTGCGCTAAAGTTTGGGAAGGAGCCAAAGAAATTTCGTCCGATGAAATAGCTTATAACATCAAGGACCTTATTGAATCCCAAAATATCAGAGCTCATTACTCCGCGAGGTGCAAAATTCTTAAAGAAAACGAATTGGATTTTTTTCGTCCCCAACTTATATTTGGAGAATACCATGAAAACCTCAGATAAGGTGAAGCTCATAAACGGCTACTACCAATTAAAGAACAAGCCCTCCAAAGATGAGCTGACGGAATATTATAAAACGAAATATTATCAGGAATCCAAAGGACCTTATCAACAAGACTATTCCGATAAAGAATTGACCTATATCCACAATACGTTAAGAAGAATTCACCGATGCTGCGAATATATTTCCCCTCCGCCCCTTGCCGGTAAGTCATTTTTGGATGTGGGATGTGGAGAAGGTTGGGCTTTAAAATATTTTCAAAATATTGGCTGTCATGTGAACGGCGTTGATTTTTCTTCCTATGGAATAAAAAAGTTCAATCCTGAACTCCTCGCGTGGTTTACCGAAGAAGACATTTTTAAGTTCTTGGACAAAGAAATTCGCCGTTCCCATAAATACGACATCATCAACCTGATGAATATTATAGAGCATGTCCTTGATCCAGAAAACCTTCTCTTAAGCTTAAAAAATATTCTGTCCCCAGATGGGATATTAATTGTCGTATTTCCGAACGATTATTCGCCCTTTCAAGAAAAATTATTAGACCTCGGCAAAACAGAGGAAAATTCCTGGATCGCAATCCCTGATCATATCTCCTATTTCAATAAAGAATCGTTTTCTGCTTTAGCCCAATCCTTGGATTTTTCCATTGAACTCATACTAGCCGATTTCCCCATTGATATCTTCTTGATAAATGACTTCTCGAATTACGTCAAAGATCCCGCCAAAGGAAAGCAGGCCCATTTATCCCGAATAGAGATCATGAATTTTTTGTCTGAATTGAATCTCGACCTTGCGGTAGACGTATTTTTGAACTTTGGCAAAATGGGATTCGGAAGAGCTCTAACGGCGTTCATGAAAGTTCAAGAGGCATAACAGGAATCAAGCACCTTCCCTTTTCCATTTTTCAACAACGTCTTCCCGGGAGCCACAAATGTTCAGGCCCACAGAGAAAGTTCTAAATTTTAACGTTCTGGTGATGAGTCTTTCGAAGAAAATCCCGCTGGTCAAGGCGATTCGAAAAGCCGTTATCAAATTAGGAAGTCAGACGGAGATCTTTGGAGCGGATTCAAATTCGAGCTGTTTGGGCGCCTATTTTGTAGATCATTTCTATAAAATGCCCGAGATCGAGCGACTTCAGATGAATCGCTTCATCTCATTTTGCCAATCCCATAAAATCAAATGTCTCATCCCAACAAGAGATGGAGAACTGTTCTTTTGGGCGTCTCAGAAAAGAACGTTATTAAAATATGGGATTCACGTTATGATTTCTGATCCAGAGACGGTTGAGATCTGCTTGGATAAAATTAAATTTTTTAAGACATTCCAGAATTATGGCTTGCCGGTCATAAAAACGAGTGAACTTATCGATGAGATTAAAGCCAAAAAGTATGTTGTCAAAGAACGCTTCGGCGCCGGTTCAAAGAATATCGGCATAAATTTAGATTATCAAGAAGCCATTCAGCACGCCCAGAAATTGTCTGCGCCTGTTTTCCAACCGTTCATTGCCGGAAAAGAGTCGAGCGTGGACCTTTATGTTGATCTCCAGAAAAATATCAAGGGCATCATCGCCAGGAGTCGAGATCTCATCATCAATGGCGAATCCCAGATCACGACAACCTACCGAAATAAGAATATTGAAAAAATGTGTTCCCTGTTCGTTTCCACGCTTAATTTTTTTGGTCATGTCATTATCCAATTGATGACAGATAAAAACGAAAACCATCATATCATTGAATGCAATAGTCGATTCGGGGGAGCCTCGACTTTAAGTCTCGAAGCCGGCCTTGATACATTCACCTGGTTTTTCCTTGAAAGCCTGGGCAAAAACATCAATCCTTATCCATTCCTTCGGTCAAAATCGAAGAAAAGACAAATCCGATATCCAGAGGATTTGGTGGTTGATTTATAAATGGTCATTGTCTTTGATCTTGATGACACGCTTTATGAGGAATTAAGTTACGTTAAAAGCGGATTCCGCCAAGTTTCTAAATTTATGGAACAAGCGTTCTCCATCCCCGCTGCGAAAGCGTATCCCTTCATGCGGAAAAGACTGAGAGCTGGACGGCATCAGATTTTTGATGAAACCCTGAAAATATTCAATTGTTATTCAAAAAAAAATGTTCAAAAATGCTTAAACGTTTATCGGCAGCATAAACCTTCAATCAGATTATGGAAAAACGCAAATCATTGCCTCAATGCGTTCAGAGACGTTCCCCTTTACCTCGTGACAGATGGGAATAAAATCGTCCAACACAATAAGATCTTGGCCCTCGGGCTCTCCGATCGAATGAAATTCTGCTTTATCACGCATATCTATGGAATAAAGAAAGCCGCTAAGCCATCTCCCTACTGCTTTTTTAAGATCTGTGAACGTGAGAACGTGAGCCCTGGAGACGTAATCTATGTGGGGGATAATCCTGTGAAGGATTTTATTGGCCTTAATAAATTGGGATTCAAGACGATTCGGGTTTTGACCGGAGCACACAAAGGGTTGTCTGGCAAAAAAGGCCATGACGCCTCGGTCTCCATTAAATCCCTGAGAGATCTCAACCGGGCCTTGATCAATAAAATTCGGGACGAGGGGTCATGATGAAAAGCATCAACATATCTCACTTCGAAATCAGCGACACGTCGCCCACATTTATTGTGGCTGAGCTTTCCGCGAATCACAATCAAAAATATGAAGTCGCCGTGGAAACAATAAAAGAAGCCAAAAGAATCGGAGCCGATGCTATTAAATTACAGACCTACACGGCTGATACGATCACGATCGAAAGCGAAAAGCCATATTTTCGCATCAATCAAGGAACTCTCTGGGATGGCAAAACTTTATATCAACTTTATAAAGAAGCTTTTACCCCATGGGAATGGCAGCCGAAGCTCAAGAAAATCGCCGAAGAAATGGGTTTGATCTGTTTCTCTTCGCCCTTCGATAAAACCGCCGTTGATTTTCTTGAACAGATGAATGTCCCTGCTTTTAAAATCGCCTCGTTCGAAATAACCGATATTCCTTTGATTGAATATATTGCCTCAAAAGAAAAACCCATGATTATTTCGACAGGAATTGCCAGATTAGCTGATATCGAGGAAGCTCTCGATGCCTGCAAAAAAATGGGCAATCATCAGATTGCTCTTCTTAAATGCACCTCCGCCTACCCAACGCCGCTCGAAGAAGTGAATCTAAAAACCATACCCAATCTCAAGGAAACGTTTCATACGATCGTCGGTTTGTCAGATCATTCTCTGGGAATATCGATTCCCATCGCGGCTGTAGCCCTCGGGGCCAAAATTATCGAAAAACACTTTATCCTGGATCGCAAGCTGGGGGGGCCGGACGCAGCATTTTCACTTGAGCCTCATGAATTCGAAGTCATGGTCAGGTCCGTAAGGGACGTTGAAAAAGCCTTGGGCCAAGTTCAATATGAACTCACAGAGAAAATGAAAAGAAGCCGAGAACACGCAAGATCTCTCTTCGTTGTTAAAGACATAGCGGCCGGAGAGATTTTCTCTGCAGACAACGTCCGGTCCATCCGGCCCGGGAATGGCTTAGCCCCCAAATATCTAAATGCTGTTTTCGGACGCAAAGCAAAAATGGAAATTAAAAAAGGAACGCCATTATCCTGGAATTTAATGGTCTAATCTGCAACTTGCCCTTAAAAAATATTTTCTTTCCCAGCCGAAACATGGCCGGACAGAGCCCCTGGATAGAAGTCCCGAGCTTTCCCATTGATTAAGAGGAGAGTTTCATGAAATTGCGTATTCTTGCCGGTGATTCAGCCGGAAAAGATCAGGTCACGAGGGAGAAGTTAAAGACGTTTTACAAGTCGGAAAAGCTTTGGATCCAAGGCGACGAAGATGTCATGACCATCGATTTAGCTGATGGACGACAGGCATTTTGCGCCGGCCGCCTGATCGGCATCCGGACGAGCCAGGATGAAATCTTTCCCTGTTCATGGACTTCGACAAATCTTAGAGATTTAATTCGAGACAACTCTATCGAAAAATGCCAAGAAATGCTTGAAGGGCGGTTCCTCTTGGCGGTAGCCGGCCCGGGCAACAACTGCTATCTATGCGCTGACCGCTATGGCCAGCGAGATCTCTATTATCAATCCACAGATCATACGCAAGTCTTTGCTTCTGATCTAGCCCTTCTTCCCTTATCCCTAACCCGGAACGGTTTTGACCAGGCCGGTCTGGTTCATACCCTGACTGTTTATGGATATCGTCCTCCTAAGCGCCACACCTTATACCGCTCTGTCCGCCGTCTTGGCATTCGAGAGATTGCCCATATCAGCGATGAACGCGCGAGTCTCTCAGAATTGCCCTTCCAGCCGATATTCACGGGAAACTATGGGGAACGTGAACTCCATAAATACGCAGATTTACTATTGGATGCAATCCGAGTGCACGGATCGCGCAACGGCAATGTGGTCTATTTATCCTCGGGTTGGGACTCAACCTCAATTTTGGCCTGTTTGGTTCATCTCTTTGGCCCGGGCAAGGTTCGAGCCGCTATCGGACGAATGCAATATGCCGAACGAAGCGGCGTCATCAATCAATTTGAACTGGACCGAGCCAAGGCTGTCGCAGATTATTACGGTGTCAGGTTGGATATCGTCGAATTTGACTATCGCCACCGAATCCCGAGCCTTTTAGATCATTTAAAACCATTCTGCAAATCCCATCATATTGCCATTATGAACATTCTCACCCATGGAATCCTTGCCGATTTCGTGGCGAAAACTACAAATGGAGATGAAGCGGTGTTTGCCGGCGAAATAAGCGATGGCGTTCACAACTTAGGTTTCAGCCAGTTCACGACAATTTTTCATCCCGTGTTAAGTTTCCGCGAATACAGCGATAAAATGGCCAGCTATCTTTTCGGTCCGACCTTTTTAAAATTTTTTCAAAGCGGCCAGTTCCTCACGGATCCAATCTATAACTTGCTCCGCCGACAGGCGGGAGAAGCGAAATTCGATGACCCCGCTCCAGGAGGGTCTATCAACCGGACGCTACAGCTTCTGGCTAGTTTTTTTCTGCGGGCGAAACGATTGCCTTTATGGTCCTTGCGTAACAGCAAAATGCTCACAGACAAAGGAATCACGGAATACAGCCAAGAGATGGAATCCCAATATTTATGGCTGGCCGCAGAAAAGGCAACCCCGGAAACGATCTATTCCTGGTATCTTCATCTTTATAATTCCTTTCATTGGCAAAGTTCTGCCGTCGCAACTCTGCCTTTAACCGCTGAGGTCTATGGATTGAATATGGCCTTACCTTTTTGGGATTGTCGAATCCAGGAATTTCTTTCGGGCATGCCGGAGGAATGGGGCCGGGGATTGGACTTGAATCCCACGAAGTATCCTCTCAAATGGATGCTGAAAAACCGGATTGACTATCCTCTGCACCTTCAGGTGGGTCCTCATTCTTATCTATACGACATCAATCCGTCCTTCAGTCATGCGGCAGAAATCATGTTCGGGTCAGCCTTCGTCCCGTATTTTAAAGATCTCCTTAGGTCCAAATCATACCGGGACTTGCTTTCCCCTGAAATGTTTAACTTAGATTACATAGATGATGTCGTTAATCGCTATCTCCAATCCATCGAGATCAAAGGAGCTGAATTAAGCGACCTGCTGGCGCTTTGCATGCTATCCATGATCGGCTGGTACGGAGAGTGAAACGACGATTCTGGTTTTGCTCCGGAGTTTGCCCTGTTGATTTATTGTGATCGGTTAACGTTGGGAGCCTGTCGGCAGGCGATAAAATTACGAAGAAACCATGGAAAGGAAGCGACATCGTCCAAGATTCAGGTCCTTGATCCCCTGTCTGGCCGCGGTTGGCCGGCTATCTGGAAGGCCGTCCTGTCCCGATGGGGCTTCAAAGTGGAAGAAGCTTCTTTCTTCACCGGCGATCTCAAGATGGCTGACGGGCAATCCGTTTATATTGCGGCCCGCAGCTTGGCCAACGATATCGCCTTCCGCTCCGCAGAAAGAATGGTCGATCAATCTCCGTTCTTAAGGCGACTGAATAACGAATGGGGATCCAATATCATCCTGCTTCACCTGGCGAAATCCATGTGGTTTCCGGCAAACCTTATGATTTTGCGTTTACTTGTCGCTAGTACTCTAGCCCAAAATTTTGGGGAAACCGCCCCCTTCATCGTTCAATATCCATCGGAATTCGAACCCTCATTTCTTTTTAAGCTTGTTCCTAAAATGAAGGTTCATTTTTATCGAACCTATCGCAAAAAGTTCAACCGACATCAAGTGTTTATTGTGTTCTGGCTGCTGCGGCATACATTCCGGAAAATGAAATGGAGGCTTGAGTCTATCGCTGGAAAAACAAGGGAGCTAATTGATACAAAACCGGACCGCCCGTCCTTAATGCTTCTTCAAGATGATGATATTTCACTTGATCGGTCTTATCGAACACAGCCCCATTGGCTCTTTCCGGATTATGTCCCGCCATTTCGAACCCTTATTCTTCAAACGGGATCGAACTATCAGCTTCTGATGCCGCCTGAGGAACTGCAAAAAAAATCGGTTTTTCCTGTCTCTCTGAAAGATTGGAGTCTCTCCCCTCGGGGCCAGCGTGTTCTTCCGGTGCAAGAGCGTTTGCGGAAGGACCTCCGGACATGCCTCTTTCGTACGTTTTTCGGCAGATCGCCTGAAATTTTCGCATGCACCGCTTTAATCCAATTGTTAAAAATTGCGGCTGAGCTCGCTGTCTTTTGCCAGCGCTTTAATGTGAAAGCCTTTATGACCTGCGAAAATTACATTAAACATGCAGATGCGATGCAGCTTATTGCTCCGTCTTTGGACATTCGGACTCTTTCCTATCAATATTCGAATATGTATAGCGTATCCCCCATCATGATGACCACCGCAGACATTATGGTGACTTTTTCAAAAATGTATCAAAGACGCTGGACTTATAAAGGCTGCGCTCCCAAAGAATTTGTGAACGCGGGTTATCTTTTCAGCGGATCCTTCAAGTACCTCCAGGAGCGGGCCATACAATGGCGAACGCAATTAACAAAAGCTGGGGCCAATTTTATCATTTCCTACTTTGATGAAAGCGTTCAGACGGACAAATATGGGTGCATCAAAGATGAAGACCATGTGTCAGAAATATTTGAGCTTTTAAGATTTTTGATCGAGGATCCGTCTTTCGGATTGATCATAAAATCACAATTTATACGAAATTCTCCCCAATTTTTCGACAGGATCGCGGGGGAACGGGCCAAAGCTAAAGCTACCGGTCGATACTTGGAATTGGTCTACGGCACCCATCGAAACATCATTTTCCCCGCAGAGGCAGCGCTCTCATCGGATATGGTCATTGGACATACGGTTGGTGCGACGGCGGGACTTGAGGCCGCGGTTGCAGGCGTCCGCTGCATCCTTTTGAATCCCTATGGAATCAAGGGCGACAACGACGCTTTGTATGCCCAAGCGGATATTGTCTATCCTTCGCTCGGCGCCGCTTTGGAAGCCATCCACGACTATCGCCGGGGGATACCGAGGTCAGCCCATTTAGGTGATTGGTCGCCAATCATCGATCACTTTGACCCGTTTCGGGACGGGCTTTCCGGCCATCGGTTGAGAACCCTGCTCGAGCAAGCCGTTCTCCGCGGGCCGGATCTAAAAGCTGAAAAATTTGTCGGACCGAAGAAATGACGGCGAAAAACCAACAGGTCCAAAACAGTATTATTTATATGTTCCCTATGATTTCGGGATCTCTTCTGCCGTTTATCACCCTTCCGATTTTCACCAGAATCTTGACCAAAGAAGATTATGGGGCTCTCGCCCTGGCCAATATCTACGCGATTTTGGCCACCGGCATCGCCAACTTCGGCATGTCCGTGGGATTCGAACGAAATTATTTCCAGTTCCGTGACGATAAGAAAAAGATGGCTCAGCTTCTGTATTCGACTTTATCGTTCGTCTTAACGATATTTCTTCTCCTGGCGGGGATCACCTATGTCCTCAGAGCTAAGATTTCCACCCTGTTCATCGGCAGTCCGTCCAGCGGCAATCTCGTGTTTTGGGCATTCTGTGGTCATTTCTTCTTCACGATCGCCATTCAGTTTTACTTGATCTTTTATAAAAATGCAGAAAGGGCCACGGACTTTTCCTTATATACAATAGCCAGCGGTGTGATGAATTTTTTGATTTCGCTCTTTCTTGTCGCCGGCCTGCGGACCGGCATCATAGGAATCGTCTATTCTCAGCTGATTTCAGGCGCTCTGATATTTGTGATATTAAGCTATAAATTTTTGAAAATCTTCCCGCTGTCCTTAAATAAAGCGATATTCATGGAGTCATTTAGAATTAGCTACCCGCTGACTCCCCGGGTGTTCTTGGGCGTGATCGGAACCCAGTTTGACACCTTCATGATCAATCTTCTCGCGACCCTGGGAGGGGCCGGCCTCTATCATATCGGCAGGAAAATATCCGAAGTCATTTTTGCTTTTATGAACTCCCTCGAGAATGTCTTCCAGCCTCAGGTTTACAAGAGAATGTTCGATCTGAAGGAAAAGGGAGGGGAATCCATCGGTACGTACCTTACGCCATTTATCTATATCTCCATTTCTTTGGCTTTGGCCGTCTCCCTTTTCGCCGAAGAGCTGATTTTTGTCTTAACCCCAAAAAGCTACCATGAAGCCGCCAATATTGTTGTCATCCTCTCGATGTATTATGGATTCCTTTTTTTCGGCAAAATCGTCGGGCCCCAGCTTATCTTCAAGAAGAAGACCCATATCACTTCTCTTTTAACGTTTGTGATCATCGGGATCAACGTTGCGCTCAACATTCCCCTTATCATGAAATTCGGGGCCATCGGCGCCGCCTGGGGGACATTCCTCTCCGGTATGATCTCAGGCTTCATTTGCATCATTATTTCCCAGCGCTACTATCGCATCAACTGGGAGACGGCAAAAATTGGCGCCATCTTTTTTATCTTTTTCGGCTCAGCCATTTTGCTCACGGTATTCAATTATTTCGCCGTGGATTATCTGATCAAGCTTTTATTTAAGGCGCTTGCTCTTATCGGATATGGCTGTTTAGGCATTAAACTAAAAATCATTTCTAAAGAAAATATCGTTCTGGTCAAAAACATCATTATTTTTAAGAGAGCGGCGACAGCCTAATTTTTTGATTTTATTTAGATTTTATATAGAATTAAGCATCCTTTTGTGACCCCGAAGAATGGAAATAAAGTTATCGGGATATCAAAAGGAATTTAAAAAACCCAAAGGAGGTCAACGATGAAGCCTCTTAAGATTGATTTGAAGAAATCCATGGAGCTTTTCAAGAAAGCCGAATCCCTCATCATGAACGGGACCCAACTCTACAGCAAAATGCCCTCTGTCGGTGTGGAGGGTGTCTCCCCCATCTATTTTGTGAAAGGGGAAGGGGCTCATGCTTGGGATTTGGAAGGAAATGAATATTTAGATTTCACGATGGGGCTGGGGCCGTGTATGCTCGGATATAATCACCCCAAAATTAAAGCGACCGTTCTCAACCAACTGGAAACGGGGACCATCTTTTCGCTTCCCCATCCGATCGAAGTGGAATGCGCCGAACTCCTGACCAAGGTCGTCCCCTGTGCGGAGATGGTCCGGTTTTTCAAGACGGGCTCGGAAGCCACCCAGGCCGCGGTGAGGATCGCCCGGGCCTACACGGGAAGGGAAAAGCTCATCCGCGGCCATTACCACGGCTGGCACGAATGGTGTATCGCCGGCACGGTCAAGGACGGAGGCGTCCCGCGCGTCTACCGGGATTATTGTTTCGAGGCCCATTACAACAAAATCGAAGATTACGAGAGGCTCTTCAGCGCCCATAAAAGCGAGATCGCGGCCGTCATCATCGAGCCGATCGAATTCGACGAGCCACAGAATGATTTCCTGGCGAAAGTGAAGGATCTCTGCCGTCAAAACGCCGCCCTGCTCATCTTCGACGAGGTCGTGACGGGTTTCCGCTTCAGCCTCGGGGGGGCGCAAGAATACTTCAACGTAATTCCGGACATCTGCGCCTTTGGAAAGGGCATCGCCAGCGGCTATCCCCTGTCGGCCGTCGTCGGAAAGAGGGCGATCTTCGAGAAGGCGAAAGACAAGATTTTCGTCTCTTCGACGTTCGGCGGAGATACCCTGTCTCTGGCGGCATGCATCGCCACGATCAAAATACTCCAGAATGAGCCGGTCCATAAGCGCATCTGGGAGATCGGGGGAACGATCAAAGACAAATTCAATAAAATCTCCGAACGCATCGGAAGCAACATCCGGATCATCGGCCTGCCTCCGAGACTGGGCTTTGTCTTCAACACCTTGAAGGGCGAGCCGGACGATGAGTTGAAAACGCTCTTCATGCAGGAAGTAGTGAAGAGACGGGTGTTTTTTGTCTGGAACATGCTGCCCTCATACGCCACGACCGACGAAGATATCCGGTGGGCGTTAGAGGCCTTCGAAGACAGTCTGAACATCTGCCTGGCCGCAGAAAAAGAACATAAAGTCAAAGAACGATTGGAAGGAAACATCCCCATCGTCGTGATCTAGGCCGTCCGAAGGGCATTGTCGAGAGGGCATGAATCGTTAGGAACGTGAACTTGCCGGAACAGAACAAGCCGCTAAAAGCCGCCGTCATCGGATACGGCAACATGGGGGAGATCCGGCGGAACGTGGTCGAGCGGCATCCTCGTTTGGGGCTCGCCGGGATCGATGACGCCAATCCTGCCGTCCGAGAGAAGATCAATAGTTGCCCCGTGTTCGGGTCCTTCGAGCATCTCCTGCGGCAGGGCGTCGATCTTCTCTTCGTTTGCACACCGAACCTCTACTCCCCTCAGTTCTGCATCGAAGGTCTGAACGCGGGCAAACATGTCTTCTGCGAAAAGCCACCGGGCCGGAATCTCGAAGACGTCCGCGGCATCGTCCAAGCCGAGAACGACAATAAAGGCATAAAGCTCATGTTCGGATTCAATCATCGGTTTCATCCTGGGATTATGCGCGCCAGGGTCTTGGTGGATAGCAGAAGACTGGGAAAAATTATCAATATGCGCGGACTCTACGGAAAATCGGGGGGCATGAATTTTCTCGATTTCTGGAGTAATAAAAAAGATATCGCTGGAGGGGGCATTCTCCTAGACCAGGGAATCCACATGCTGGATCTTTTTTTCTATTTCTGCGGAAATTTCGAATCCGTCAAATGCTTCTTAAGCAACTCCTTCTGGAAATTTGACGTCGAAGATAACGTCTTTGTCATCCTTCAGAACAGACATGAGCAAAGTACCCTCTCCATTTTTCAGCGACCATGTTGAAGCATACGTTTCGGCTTGATATCGCCCTCGAACCTGGATACATGATTGTCGAAGAATTTTTTTCCAAGACAGGGGACAGCAATCTTTAAAATCATAAATACATAAAGAATTAAAATGCGAAACTTTCTTTATGGAAAAAGATATTTTATAATAACTTACAAATATGGTAATTAAATGAAAAAAAATCCACTAAAAAAGATTCTTTCTGAAAAGAGACAAACATATGGCTCTTGGATTACAATTCCTCATCCGTTGCTTCCTGAGATCCTGGCTCCAGCCGGTTTTGAGTGGTTAGTAGTTGATATGGAGCACAGCTCCATAGAATTGAGTGACTTACTACCCTTAATTATCTCAATAGAAGCTAATAATATGGTACCTTTGGTGCGTGTAGGGGAGAATAATCCAAATTTAATTAAACGGGTTATGGATGCAGGTGCTTATGGGGTAATAGTACCAAATGTTTGTAATAGAGAGGATGCTGAGGCCGCTGTTAATTCGGTCAAATATCCCCCTGTGGGAAAACGCGGTGTTGGACTTTATAGAGCTCAAAAATATGGAAGAAATTTTGAAGAATATAAAAAATGGATATCTGAAGAGAGTGTTGTTATTGTTCAAATAGAACATATCAATGCAGTCAATAATATTGATGAAATACTTTCAACCCCTGGTATCGATGCGTTTATAATTGGTCCTTACGATTTGTCTGGTTCTTTGGGAAAGCCCGGAGATTTTGATGATTCAGAAGTTATCGATGCTCTGCAAAAAGTTATGGATGCTGCTTCTCGATACAATATATCAGCCGGCTTCCATTCAGTTTCCTCTAATCCAGACGAAGCCCGAAAAAGGCGTGAACAAGGATATAATTTTCTAGCTTTTAGCCTTGATACTATTTTATTAGGTGATGCAGCATGTCAAGCATTGGCGGTGTTGAGAGGAGAATAATTGAAAATCGTAATTACTACGTCTTCATTTGGAAAATATGACCGCTCTCCACTAAACGAACTAACGAATGAGCAAATCAAATATAAGTTGAATCCTTATGGTAGGAAGCTAAGTAGCGAAGAGGTTATTGAAATTGCGAAATCCGCTGATGGAGTTATCGCTGGAACAGAATCATTAAGCGATAGAGTCTTAAAAAAATTATCAAAATTAAAGGTAATTTCCCGCTGTGGCGTTGGGTTAGATAACGTTGATTTAGTTAGTGCAAAGGAACTTGAAATAAAGGTTTTTGCAACGCCTGATGGTCCTGCATTAGCAGTGGCTGAATTGATCATAGGATTGATGCTTAATTTGTTGCGCAAAATATCCATAATGGACCATAAATTAAGAAATGGTTTATGGGAAAAGCAAATGGGCAATCTATTAGGGGGTAAAAAAGTTGCGATTATTGGATTTGGCAGGATTGGACAAAAAGTAGCAGCTTTATTGATGCCTTTCGGGGTTGATATTGCATATCATGACATACGTTCTATAGATTGTTCATTTCCAGCAAAGCAAAAGACAGAGTTACTTTCGTGGGCTGACATTATCACACTCCACTGTTCAGCAACATCAGATAACAAGCCAATAATAAGAAAAGAAGAGTTGAAACTTATAAAGAAAGGTGCATGGTTAATTAATACATCACGAGGTGGCTTGGTGGATGAGAAAGCTCTTTATTTCTCGCTGAAGGCTGGTCATTTATCAGGAGCAGCACTAGATGTTTTCGAACATGAACCATATACTGGCCCCTTAAATGAATTAGATAATGTAATTCTCACTCCCCATATAGGTTCATATGCCAGAGAAAGTAGAATTCAAATGGAACTTCAAGCAGTCAGAAATCTGATTAATGGATTACGGAATAAATGATACAGTGTTTATCATATAAATTATCACCGTTTATTCCCGTCTATGGTTCAACCAGAGAGAAATTGGATTTGCGAGAAGTAAAGTCGATTGCTAAAGGTGATTCTTGCCAGACTTTCTGGTTTTGCATGAAAAACCACTGGGGAACTCATGTGGATTGTCCTGCTCATTTCTTTACACAAGGAAGTAAAGTAGCTGATTATCCCTGTAATTTCTGGTTTTTTAAAAACCCACAAGTAATAAAGATTAATGTGAAACCTGGACAGATTATAAATCAGAAGGATCTTTCTAACGATATCGATTCAGATACAGATCTGTTGCTTTTTCAATCTGGATGGAGTAAATTTAGGGGAACGGACATCTACAGTTTTCACAATCCAGGTCTGGATCCAGAATTGGGATTGTTGTGGCGACAGAAGCATCCTTCGCTTCGCGCAATTGGGATTGACTGGATATCTATCGCTTCTTTTCAGCATAGGGAGTTAGGAAGAGAGGCTCACCGAGCTTTTTTAAATCCCAAAGGTAAGGGTAATCCAATTATACTTGTTGAAGACATGAATCTAACAGGTAATTTATGTAATCTCAAGAAAGTCTGGGTGGCTCCACTATTGGTTGAGATGATTGATAGTGCCCCATGTACTGTGATAGGTTTTTTAAATTAAATATATCGAATGAAAGATGCCAGCAAATAGAGTAAATTTTCATTTAAGGAACATATAAAGATGAAGGTTGTTGTCTTTGGAGGTTCTGGATTTTTAGGCAGCCATGTTGTTGATTGTCTTACTGATAAAGGATTTGAAGTAATTATTTTTGACCTTTTGGAGTCTCCTTATCTCAAAGATAAACAGAGCATGATTATTGGGGATATTTTAAATTTTGACAGAGTCAAAGAGGCAGTAAAAGACTGTAATTATGTATATAATTTCGCAGGTATAGCTGATATTAATGTTGCCTATCAGAACCCCTTGAAAGCTATTGAGATAAATGTCTTAGGTAATACTAACATCTTAGATGCATGCAAAATCAATAAAGTTAAACGATTTATCTTTGCCAGCTCCATTTATGTTTACAGTGATCTTGCACCATTTTATAGAAGCAGTAAACAAGCTTGTGAGTTAATAATTGAGGACTACAAGAAGGCCTTTGGTCTTGATTATACTATTTTGAGATATGGTTCTTTATACGGAAAACGTGCCAATGATTTTAATTTTATCTATAAAATAATTAAACAAGCTATTGAGGAAGGAAAAATTACTAGAAAAGGGGATGGAGAGGAAATTAGAGATTATATTAATGTCCTTGATGCAGCGAGATGTAGCGTTGAGATTCTCTCTGATGAATTTAGAAATCAATATGTCATGATTACGGGCACACAGTCAACAAAAGTAAAAGATCTGTTAATAATGATCAAAGAAATTTTTCATGGAGAAATTGATATTGAATATATTCCGGGTGAGAATGAAGGACATTATGAGATAACACCTTACTCTTTCAGACCAAAGATAGCAAAAAAGTTTGTGTCCAATTATTATTATGACCTTGGCCAGGGGATTTTAGATGTAATTTTTGAGCTTTATTCTAAATCAAATAAAAACATTGATGATTTGGGATTTATTAAGAATTTTATTGAAAAAAAAGATATCCGATGAAAAAAGCTAAAGCCATTTTTTTAGATTTTGATGGAGTAATTCTTGAATCGGTTGATGTAAAGGGCTGGGTTTTTAGTAAGCTGTTCGAAAACCATCCTGAACATGTTGATGAAATTGTCGCTTTTCATTATGCCAATGGGGGTATGTCTCGTTTTGAAAAGTTTCACCACATTTATGAAAATATATTTAAAGAACCTTTGCCAGATAATAAGTTTAATGAACTTTGTCGTAATTTTTTTAAATTGGCTTTTAACCGAGTATTAAAATGCGATTTTGTACCTGGTGCTTTGGAATTTCTAAAGAAACACCACAAGAGGTTCCACCCTTTTATCATCTCAGGAACACCACATGAAGAGATAAATAAAATAATAGAAGCCAAAGGGCTAAGTAATTATTTTGAAGGGGTCTTTGGCGCTCCGACTACTAAAAGCTATTGGGCACGAAAAATAATTGAGGAAAATAAATTGGATGCAAATAGAGTCCTATTCATAGGCGATGCCATGAGTGATTACGAAGTTGCTGAAAAGAATAACATAATGTTTGTGGCTCGAATTACTGATGGCAACGATATATTTAAAGATAAAAAGGTTTATTGGAAGATAAGAAATTTCTTTGAGTTAGAACAATTTTTAAATAAAAAGATTTAAAATGAATATTATAGGCATTATTCCAGCACGTATGGGATCATCTCGTTTCCCCGGGAAACCGTTGGCAAAAATCTGCGATATTCCTATGATTGAGCATGTATATAAAAGGTCTATTTTATCCAGGAGCCTAGACGATGTTTATATTGCCACCTGTGATATAGAAATAAAAAATGCTGTTGAAGCTTTTAGCGGTAAGGTTGTGATGACGAAGGATACTCATGAAAGGGCTTCTGACAGGGTGGCTGAAGCGATGATTAAAATTGAAGCGAAGATGAATCAGAAAATAGATATAGTGGCAATGATTCAAGGTGATGAACCTATGATTTATCCTGAAATGATCGATGCAGCGATTAAACCTCTCCTCACAGACAAAAAAATCATGGTTACAAATCTTATGACTCCGCTCAAAACAAGAGAAGAACATGAAGATGCAAATGAAGTCAAAGTAGTGGTAGATAAGGACAATTTTGCTATGTATTTTTCCCGTGAGCCTATCCCCTCTTGGAGGAAAGGAGCAAAAGAAGTGCCCATGCTAAAACAAGTATGTATAATCCCGTTCAGAAGAGATTTATTGATTAAATTTAATGAACTTGAGCAAACACTTCTTGAGAAAATTGAGTCCGTTGATATGCTCCGTTTATTAGAAAGCGGATATAAAGTTAAAATGGTTTTTTCAAAATATCAAACTTACAGTGTTGATACTCTAGAGGATTTAAAGAAAGTGGAAAGTTTAATGACTAATGATCCTCTAATGAAAGCTTATGTTAAGTAAAAGATATTAAGGGGGCTAATAATGAAAAAGTATTTAGTAACAGGAGCTGCCGGTTTTATTGGTTCAGCAATTGCCCAAAAATTAGTAAAAGCGGGGAATGAAGTATGGACCATTGATAACTTGAGCACAGGATTTAAGGAAAATATTCCCAGGGGAGTGGTGTTTATAGAAGGGGGCTGCCAAGAGCCTTCCAGCATTAATCATTTGAAAGAAACAAGATTTAACGCAATTTTGCACTTTGCAGGCCAATCTTCAGGTGAAATAAGTTTTGATGACCCAGTATATGACTTACGTACTAACACAGAGTCTACATTAAGATTAATTAAATATGGTCTTGAAAATGGCTGCAAACGTTTTATCTATGCAAGTTCAATGTCCATATATGGGAATGTTAAGGATAAGGCTATCCCAGAAGACCATGTAACAAAACCGCTGTCTTTTTATGGCGTGGGCAAGCTGGCTAGTGAAAATTACATGAGAATATATGAGTCAAAGGGATTAGAGCCTACATCTTTGCGATTTTTTAATGTATATGGCCCTGGGCAAAATATGAGTAATTTAAGACAGGGAATGGTGAGTATCTTTCTTGCACAACTTTTAAAAAAAGATAAAGTCCTAGTAAAAGGCCCGTTAGACCGATTCAGAGATTTCATATTTATTAATGACTGTGTCGATTTTGTGACAGGAATTATCGAGGATGAACGATCTTATGGAATTGCTTGTAATGTTGGTACTGGACTCAGAACAACCATAAAAGAACTCTTAGAAAAAATAATGGAAATGAGTGGACTGTCCAAACAAATTATCATTGAAAAAGGGACTCCTGGTGATCAAAAAGGAATTTATGCAGATATATCATTAGCAGAAACTGCTTTAGGCTTTAAATGTAAATATAGCCTGGATGAGGGATTGGCAAAGATGATTCAATGGGCTAAAGCATCTAATTGGTAGCTTAGGAATTATATATGATTACACCTAATTGCAGATTTTGTAATGCAGAACCATCGCTACAATCAATTAAGGGAAAATTCGTGTTTGGAGGAACTTCTGAGCAGCATTTTTGGAAATGCGATGCCTGTAAGATAATTTATCTTTTCCCACCCCTTTCTAAAGAAGAGGAGTTGGCATTTTATAAAAAAGAATTTGAAAAATATATGGAGAAAAGAACAGGGCAGGATAAGGATTGGTCTAGTGCCGAAAAACATTTCATATCCAACCAGAGAGAAGTGAGAAGGAGAATGCCTTTTCTTGAGTCTTATTTAACAGAGAGACAAAAGATTCTGGAAATAGGGTGTTCTTCAGGGTTTATGTTAAGTGCATTAAGAGATAAAGGAATAGATGTTTATGGACTTGACCCTTCCGAGGGATTTATAGAATATGTTAAATCCAAAGGAATACACGTATATAAAAACTTAGAAGAACTGATAGAAAATCATGATTTAGTTTTTGATCTCATTATACATTACTATGTTCTGGAACATATAAGAAATCCCGTTGGGTTCATCAGACAATATATGGGATTGTTAAACGATACTGGCAAAATGATATTTGAAGTACCGTGTGCAACAGATCCTCTTGTTGAATTGTATAAGGTGCCTGCCTTCGACAGATTTTACTGGTCAATTGCACACCATTGGTATTTCAACAGAGAAAGCTTAACGGTACTCCTAAAGAAAGCAGGCTTTACTTTTGAATTATTTCCTGAACAAAGATATGATATCTCCAATCATATGACATGGATGCTGGAAGGAAAGCCCGGAGGGTTAGGCCGTTATAGCCACTTTTTTGGGGAGGAGCTTGAGCAATTATATAGGAAAAAACTGAAAGAAAATTGGCTGTGCGATACGATTATAGCAGTTGTAAAAAAATGATTTATGTCATTAATGAGTTTTAGGCGGTCAAAAATAATCTGTTGAGTTTTTTTATCCACGCTTATCTCCAGGAGGAATAATGTTGTTTGATGATTATGGATGTATCCAGTTTCCTGGAGCAAAAAAAGCTGTGGATGAGTTTATTTCAAAATACCATAAAGTATTTTTTCTCCCTTTACCGTCGGGACAGGCTTTCTTGATAAATATTCCACAAGAGATTTCTGAATAATTCCAGAAATCGCCGTGATGAAAGAGCACAAAGATAGATTTTTATAATTCTATTTATAATTAAGGCAAAATAGCAATAAGCAAATATACTTAAAGAATTCAATGAATATTTCGATGCTTTTCTTGTTATTTCTCGTGGATTTAGGATGATATCTTCGATATGGCATTTATAAAAGGCGATTCAAATCTTATAGATGGAAAACAAACTTAAAAATCAAAAAGAATTGGCATGTTAACTCAATGTGTTGCCCGAATTGTAAAAGAAAGTCACTATGCCAACATTCTTGGTAGTGACTTTGACAAATTAAATTAAGAAAACTGAAAGAGAAATGGCTATGATTGACGATTATAGCTATAGTCAAAAAAAGATTTATGATAATGTGATTGCGTATAAACAAGGGCATAAATGATAAAGAAACTTATAAAAAGAAGAATAATAGACCCTATTTCAATTTCTGCCATCCGTGAAATTGTCAATTCTAATGCTGAATTGAAGAGAATATGGGAGTATTCATTTAGGCTATTCCCAGACTTTAAGGAGCATTACACTTTTCTAGTTGACAGCAAAGAGGTCGAACAAAGGATTAGACTGCTGGTTGTTGCTGAAACTTTTTTTATTAAGAAAGAGATAGATAATATTATATGTATAAAAGACAGATGTAGTTATGCTGATGTGGGGGATTCAGACGGATCTGTTAGACTACTGTTAAAAAATTTTTATGGAGAAAAACTGGATTCAGTAGGAATTAATCTTCAAGAGAGTGCTGTATACAAAATGAAAGCTAGGGGTTTAGAAGCGATTTGCGCTGATGCATTATCTCTTGGGGACCAAGGAATTAATTATAATATAGTTTCTGCATTTGAAACCCTTGAGCATTTACCTGATCCCATAGGATTTCTTAATAGTATAAGAAAAATAACAGATAAGCAATTAATCATATCTGTTCCACTAGTAAGACACAGTAGGATCGGGTTGGCATATGTATCAAATAAATGGTCAAAGGATAAAAAACCCACTATTGAAAATACACACATATTTGAATTGTCTCCATTAGATTGGAAAAAAATCTTTCTACATACAGGATGGAAAGTAGATAGAGAGTGGAAGCTAATGATGTTTCCTTCCAATAAACTATCACGCTTGATTCTTCAGCCTTTTTGGAGGTATGTAAGTTTTGAAGGCTTCTGCTTTGTTTCTTTATCTAAGGACAAAAAATTCTTGTCTCTATATAAAATTGAATAATTTATTGTATTTAATTCCATCTCTGGAACAACAGTAACAAAGATACGAGAAGATGAAAAGTATATATTGCTGAATGTATTAAAATTACTTGGAAGATATAATAGGTATAAAGATAGTATAGCGCTTCATAAAATTTAAATGATTGAACTTATAATAACAGATCGACTGCATAAACGTGTAATTATTGAAGGACGAGAGCCCTATATGATATCAATGCGTAAACTTTCATCAAAAGAAATTTTCTTTGCGAGACAAATTGGCATTCGTAGATACTACCTTCCGAGCCTGAATGAAAAAGAATCCGGCGAGTTTTTTGAGAAGTTTGACGAGTTTTGGAATCAAGTGGTCAAGCCATTTGATTCCGATCATCCATTCTGGCGTAATGCTGTTTCCTCTAAAATGCAGGAATGGGAGAGTTCCGCCGCTTATTTAACTCTTGTGCTTTTTACAATTACCCGAAAGACTGAAAAAATAACTTTATGCCTCATTATTGTTTGTGCCAGTATTGAAGAGGAGAATGTGTGTGCACAGTGGGGAAAAATCTATGGATGGAATGTCTATAAAAGACAATTTTTGTCATTGCCAACTGGACTTCGTAAAATTTATCAAGAAATAAAAAATATAGCATGGTTTTTCTATAGGATGCTATTTGCGCTTCGGCAGAAATATTATCTTAAAAATACTATTTGTAAAAAAACTCTAAGCAATGAATCCACTCTTATTGTTTCAACTTTTTATTCTAATTCCTTCCAGGATAACAAGTATAGTGATCCTTTTTTCGGAAAACTTCATTGTTTTCTTTCTGCGAATGGTCATAAATGCTCTTATCTATGCATGCCCCTTGAAAAATTAAATCGGAAATTTATCTCATCAATTAAGTCACAGCATGAGGTGCCAATATATATTCCATATATCTTAATCGGATGGATAAAGTTTCTGTCTCTTTTTCTGAGAGTTTTATTTCGGCGTTTGAAGATTCCAAGGGGTGAATTCATGGGTTGCAATTTCACTAAACTTTTGGAATGGAACTCTCGGCGTTTCAGCAATTCTTTCAACCTAATTGCAGAAATGTACTTTTCTGCTACATATAACCTTTGTAATGCGCATCGACTTGAGCGTTTTTTAATCAATTTTGAAGGAAATGTCTTTGAACGTGCCTGTATTCAGGGATTTAGGAAATCAGGATGGGGAGGAGTAGTCGGTTATTGCCAGGGAGTAATTTATCCTCAAAACCTTAAACTACGATTAACTAGCGAAGAAATAGCCGTCAGACCAGAACCAGATGTTTATATTTGTACTGGTTCTTATTCAAAGTATCTTTTTGCAAAGATTGGCAACCGAAAATCATCTAACATAATACCTGGATGCAGTTTACGGTATGTTCCATCTTCTATATCTAGAAACTACTCAGACAAAAGTACATCTGCTTATATTCTTGTAACTCTTGACGGAGTATATAACAGTGCGATAGTTCTTGATTGGTTGATGGAGCATAGCGAGAAGCTCAACAAATTCCAAATTATAATAAGACCACATCCCAATGTACCATTAAAATTCTTGCTAAGCCAATGCATAAATACTTGGCCTGGACATTTCAAAATTTCAAATAGTGATTTAAAAAGGGACATCGATAATAGTTACTGTGTTATCTATCGTCAAACTTCCGTTGGTATGCAGGCTCTTCTCAATGGAGTCCCAGCGATACACCTATCAATTGATCTTCCGTTGCCTGGTGACCCCATTATGGAATTAAAGGCCAGTAGGTGGGTAGTAAAAACGTCAGAAGAACTTGTAAATGTATTGCAAAAAATTCAATCCATGGACTCAAAAAAAATAATCGAGTTAATAAATAAAGAAAAAAAAATTATAGAAGATTATCTTACTTATCCTACAAATGAAAATATGCGCGGATTTCTAACTGAACCCGAAGCGCAGAGGTCCACGGGCTTTCCCGTGGGTGAATGAATAGGCGGCGATATGATAACATGGTCTTGTGGAGATTAGAGTTTCGGGACATGGAGCCTATCGGACCGAATATCATATCATATGGATTCCAAAATATCGCCGCCGTATCCTAAATCCTGGGGTACAGGGGTACATGAGAAAACTTTTTCCGAAAGTGATAAGAAGTCTTCCAGAGTGCGAGATAATGGCCGTGGCATGTTAAAGGAACTACACCTAAAAAAAGATTCATCTCTGGTCCTGACAATTAGACCACTTCAGCCATCACCGGCCAGTGCATCAACGTGGATTGCGGCGTCAACCCCCAGTAGCATAAAAAAGCTTAAGACACCGGCTTCTAAGACTGATCGAGATAAGTTTTGATAATTGAAAAAAATGAAGAAATTTAACAAACGTAGCCTGTCAAGGTACATCTCGAGAAAGGTTTTTCCCTTTTTTGAAAGGCATCTAAATTTGCACGTGACCGCCGTCGATTATTATTCGCCGATTCCGTGTATCAAAGATCTTAATCCACAAGTCTTTAGCAAAATTTACGACGATTCTGGTATCGATTGGAACCTTTCCGGCCAGATGGATTTTCTACATTCGATATCCTCAAAATATTCCGCGGAATATACGCCGTCGGTCAACACGGGATTAACGCTAGTGGATTCCTTTATTCTCTACGCCATTATCCGAGAAGCCAAGCCGAGAATCATGATCGAGGTGGGTTCAGGGGAGACCACCAAAATCAGCTTGCAGGCGCTGGAAAGCAATGAAAAAGAGGGGTGCGCCTGTCAATTTTACGCGGTCGAGCCATACCCACAAGCTTTTTTGAAACAGATTTCAAAGAATAATTTCAGGTTAATTGAAAAGAAGGTAGAAGATATCGACTTGAAATTCTTAACTTCAGCCGATCTCCTGTTCATCGATTCAAGCCACGTGGCCAAAATAGGCAGCGATGTCAATTGCGAGATCCTCGAAATCGTGCCCCGATTAAAACGTGGGGCCATCGTCCATTGGCACGATATCATGATCCCGACTAATTATTGGCCTGACTGGGTTACCAAGGACTTGAAGTTTTGGAATGAGTCCTATATGCTTCATGCCTTTATGCTTTTCAATGAGACCTTTAAGATCGTTTGGGCCTCCCGTCACATGCAGCTTCATCACGGTGAAGAATTGTCTAGAATATTCCCCTATTTCGACCGAGACAGGCACAGATGTACATCGTTTTGGGTTCAAAGAGTGAAATAAAGCCGGGAAAATATCCATGACAAAAAAAAGAGTGATCGCCATGATTCCCGCCCGGATGGAGTCCTCCAGATTCCCGGGCAAGCCCCTGGCGCGGATACTAGAATTGCCCATGATTGAGCATGTGCGGAGAAGAGTGGCTTTATCCGAAAAAGACTGTCCAGAGACGAGATCATCGACTTGGGGCGGGACTCGGAGGGGGTCATCGCCGGCGTCGAGCCCTATGACGACTATGTCCTCGACCGCCTCCCGATTTTGCGCTGCATCAGCCGCTGCGGTATCGGCATCGACAACATCTGTCATGATCAATGCGGATTGTGAAGGCCGAATAGACATCGGTCCCGAATGTTTGATCGGACCCAATGTGGTTCTCAGAACCAGCAACCATTTTTTTCAGACAAAGAAATTCCTATTAGGAATCAGGGCCACAAACCAGGCACCATCATCATCAAAGAGAATGTCTGGATCGGCGCCAACGTGACCATCATCGGGAATGTGACCATCGGCAAAGGCGCCATCATAGCGGCCGGAGCCATCGTCGTCAAAGATGTCGATGACCATACGATTGTTGGGGGAGTTCCTGCGAAACCCATCGGGTTGAGAGGTTGAACAGTCGCGCTATGATACTCAAAGACGCGCCGGCTCTTCCTGACCGGGCCACCAAACCCATAACAATGGATTCACTGCAATCCCTGTCCGCGAAGTGGCTGTTCCCCGGTCTCCTCATCGCAATGGTCACCGGAAACCAACTATGGAAACTCGGTCCCTTTTACATTGGACAAATGTTCAGCTGGATCAACGACGCCGCCGCCGTCATTATCGTCTTATCAGCTTTCCGGCGAAAACTGTGGCCGCGCATGCTCCTCGGAGGCATCATTATAGCCAAGGTAATCCAAGTCACATCTTTGATTTCGCCGGATAAAGCCGAGCTCGTTTTTGATCTCTTGCTCAACGCCCTTTTCTGCGCGGCCGGCGCGGTGATATTATTCCGGCTCCTCCACCTCATTTATAAACAAGTGATGGTCATTTGCCTGTTGAACGTTATCTTTATGGCCATGCAAGTCGGCGGCGTTGGAGAATGGACGCAATTTCTGGCAACGGAGATGGAATTCACTTCAAAAACTCCGGCCCGAGTCTTTTTTGTCAAAGAAGAGGACTTGGATTATCAGATCGTCCAAGCCCGCCCTTCGGGGCTGCTTCATTCCAATAACTTTTTATCTCTCGTCGCCCTTTTCGGACTTTCTCTTCATCTGTCACGATCAAATAAAAAATTCCGTGGAGGCACCGCAATCCTAGCTGCCATGGCAGTCTTGTCCATGGCTAAAGTTGTACTCTTTGGGTTTCTTCTCCTCGTGTTATTGGTATTGATGACCGGCAATCGCCTCCAGCGAAAAGGGGCCGTGCGCGCCGTCGTTTGGGCTATGCTCTTTTTAGGGATTTATGCCGTGTTATTTCCGGGATTGTTTGCCCATCATATCGATATTTGGAATTTCAGCGTCAGCTTTCTCGGTCGTCTGGCCGATGTGGCGAAATCCTTTCCTCAGGGCAATGCATTTCGGGTAATGGTTGAAAATTATTTCGCCGCTACCGATACTCAGTATTTCTTGGCGAGAGAAGAGCATATATCTGGATACGCACCCCTGGTCCCTTATCTTCCCTATATCATCATTTTCCTGGCCTTACTAACGCCTTTTTTCTTGCACGGATTACGAAATCTTCGAAGGTGCTCCTCGCTGCTCAGCAGCACTTCCGTAACGGTTCTTCTCATCGTCCTGATTTATCCTTTCGCGGTGCCTTTCTTGCGAGCTCAAATATTCGGCTTCATTGCGGGCTTCGCGCTGCTGCCGCTGTTTATTTCGTTCCAGCCCAGATATTTTAAGGCGTCTCAATTGATGAACTCGGTTTCTTCATAAAATGGAAAGCGTGAAGTCCCCATTCATTTCGGTGATTGCGGCAGTCTATAACGGTGAAGAATATTTGCGGCTGGCCATGGAAAGCGTATTAAATCAGAGCTTTAAGGATATAGAATTTGTCATTGTGGATGACTGCAGCACTGATCAAACGCCGGCGATCATCGCCTCCTATAGAGACAGTCGGATCGTATACATCAGGAATCCCATGAACCTCGGGCAAACACCCTCGTTGAACGTTGCTTTGAACGCGGCGAAAGGAAAATACATCGCGCGGATGGACGCTGACGATATTTATCTCCCAGGAAAACTTGAAAAGCAATATGAGTTCATGGAAGAACATCCGGACATCGCGGTATCTGGAACAGCGGGCATAAAAATCGATGAAGAAGGAAATGAAATCTCCGTGTATTCTCCCCCTTCTTCGTTTCGCGATGCATATTTCAACATTTTTTTTCGGTCGCCCTTGATTCATGTCAGCGTCATTTGTCGGAGATCGGCCCTCGTTGAAATGGGGGGTTACGACGAGAAATATCCCTTCAGGGCGGATTTCGCTTTATGGTCAAAACTCGTAATAAATCATTACAAAATCACGAGTATTAAGGACAAGCTGATCAAATATCGAGAGCTTACGTGTTCCCCGAGTCATCCTCAAAAACTGTTTAGCTTAGGACAGGAAACAGCGGAAATCCTTTATTCAAACATCTCCACTCTTTTAGATATTCCCTTCACAAAACAAGAATGCAAAGAGATCGTCTTTATGTTGATCCCATCTTCCGGGATCGGTGTTCAAGCTTTGGCCGGGGTTTATCTCAACCTTCGAAAAATTGCCAAGAAAGCTTATTCTGGTTACATTCCCCCGCGGATATCGCTGATGCTCACGTCCATGCTGTTTTGGAGTGTTGCCAAAAGATGCGTTTATTTGAAGTCTCAAGGCCAAGCTCTCTTTTTTTTCAGAGACTTTTACACGGTTTCGAAATATTTCTTTAAGGATCCCGCGGTTCCCGTGCTATACGTAGGGGCGAATGTGGTCGGGCTAGCGGAAGATCACAATCTATTTCTCATCAAGAAATACATGGCCAAATACGTTTTCAAGATATTTTATAGAAAGAAAGCGGGTTGAAGAAGAGCCCCTCCTTCAAGCCGCTCGTGATGCCCCAAAAAAGAGTCGTTGCTGAGATCATTACGGACCTTTCTATTGGGGGCGCCGAAATTATGCTTTGCTCCCTGCTTTCCCGGCTGGACAGGGACAGATTTCAACCATTCGTCATAACTTTTCTAGACGGCTGCTTAAGGCAAGAAATAGAGTCACAAAGTATTCCCGTTTTTCTTATTCGGGCGCGACGCCGCTCCGTGGGGATCAAACCTCTCCGGGATTTAACGAGGCTCATCCGAGAACTACAGCCGGATCTCATTCATGGCTGGATGTATCATGGCAGCCTCGCGGCTTTCTTATCCCGTTTGTTTCTCGTCAGAAAAATTCCCCTGATATGGAGCATCCATAGCTCCACCCATTTATTGAGCCGAAAAAACAAGCTCACCGCGATGATTATCAAATTGGAAGCTCTCTTATCATATTTTCCTTCAGCCATTCACTATGTATCACCGGCGGTCGCTCAGCAACATGAAGCCTTGGGATTTTCTCGAAAGAAGACTGTCGTAATTCCAAACGCCATCGACACGGAACGTTTTGTGCCATCTGAACAAAGCCGAACCATCATAAGAGAGTTACTGAATCTTCCCTCCGATATCATCTTGATCGGCTTGATCGGAAGTTATCGCCCGATCAAAGATCACGCTACTTATTTACAAGCAGCATCCTTATTGATAAAGAGACATCCGGACGTTCATTTTATTCTGGCCGGCAGTGGAATAAATTGGAATAATGAAATTCTCAGAGAAACCATAATTCGTTTGAAATTAACGAACAATATTCACCTTTTGGGAGAAAGATCGGACATCCCTTTAATCACGGCCGGCCTCGACATCGCCTGTTCCACATCCTTAGCCGAGTCTTTTTCTTTGTCCGTGGCTGAAGCTATGTCATGCGGTGTGGCCTGCGTGGCCACAGAAGGAGCCAACCCCATCTTGATCAAAAGTGGATGCGGCCTTGTCGTTTCGCAACAAAATCCACAAGAACTGGAAGCGGCCTGGCATGACTTGATCGAACGAGGAGACGAAGGGCGCAGGGAACTGGGCAAAAACGCGAGACAGCGGATAGAGAGAGATTTTTCGCTTCATAAAGTTATCCAATCTTATGAAAAACTTTATGACAAGGTGCTGGCCTGAAGCGCATAATTGCCTTTTTATCTCATGATGAAGGCAATCCGAAAGCGATATCCCAAAAATGCGTGAATAAAATGAGGGAAAATCCCCAAATTCGATTTTTAGGGAAAAGAGAGTGAAGTGTTGACACTGGGGAGTACCTGTCCATGAGTTTGCGGATAGCACATGTGATTAGTGCGGATATGGGTGCGCGATTTATCTTGTTGCATCAGCTCCTTTTCCTTAAGAGTGAAGGTTACGAGGTTACAGCGGTATGTAGTCCTGGGAAGTGGGTCAAGGATATAGAAGATGCTGGAATTTCCGTCAAGACAATCGCAATCACTCGAAATCTGCATCCCTATAAGGATGTCGTGAGCCTTTGGCGGCTTTTTCGCTATTTTCGGACTCAACGTTTCGAGTTGGTCCATACCCATACGCCCAAGGCTGGTTTTGTCGGCCGTATTGCTGCCAGACTGGCGGGGGTCCCTTTGATTGTCCATACAAATCCCGGATTCTACTTTCATATGAATTCTGGATTTTTTTCACGAAGATTCTACGTTTTTCTTGAGAAGATAGCGGCCTCGTGTTGCGATTTGATTCTCTCGCAAAACTCTGAGGATGTTGAAACGGCAATTCGCGAAGGAATCTGTCAGGCATCGAAGATTAGACGCCTGGGGAATGGCATAGACGTATCACGTTTTAACCCTGATCAGTATTCATCCGACAGGATCCTGGCAAAGAAGAAAGAACTGGGAATTCCTCCTGCCAGCCGGGTCGTAGGTCTTATCGGAAGGTTAGTCAGGGAGAAGGGCTTTGTGGAGTTCTTGCAGGCTGCACGCATTGTGGGAGAAGCAATCCCGGATATCAAGTTCCTAGCAGCCGGCCCGATAGAACCGGAGAAATTCGACCAGATTCAACCCAGTATCGTGAAGAAGCTCGGTCTTGAAAATCACGTAATCCTGCTAGCCGAGATGAGAACAGATATTCCTGACTTACTTGCGCTAATGGACATTGTAACGCTGCCTTCCTACAGAGAGGGCATGCCGCGGCTACCCATGGAGGCCGGCCTGATGAGAAAGCCGGTCGTTACAACTAATATTCGGGGATGCCGAGAAGTGATCGAGGATGGTCGAACAGGAATCCTGGTACCGGCCAGAGATTCTGCGGCTCTTGCCGAGGCGATTATATATCTTCTGGAGAATCCCGAGAAGGCAGGACAGATGGGGATAGATGCGCAGTCGAGAATCAAGACGCAGTTTGACGAGCGGCAGATGTTCAAACGAATTATTTCCGCCTATCGAGATGTCGGTTCTGCCAAAGGCCTTCACGGCACGAACCTATAACGCTACGATGTCTAATGCCAATATCATCCAGTATAACTACCCGCAGGGAGGTTGCGATGAGAGTTCTGTTCATTAATCCACCGGCCTTCAACGAGTTGACAACACAGATTGGCAAGAAAATCACTGATAACTCGAGCTTTCAGCCACCGCTGGGATTGCTCTATATCGCTTCGTATCTTCGGGAGCATTCGGACCATGAAGTAAGGGTCATTGACTCCCAGGTTGATCGACTGTCGTACGATCAACTCGAGACCGAGATCTCCCTGTGGAAACCTGATATTGTCGGGCTAACCGCGATGACACTTACCATGGTTGACGTCATGTTAACGGCCCAGCTAGTCAAGAAGGTAAATCCGGAGATTGTGGTCTGCTTGGGTGGCCCTCACTTGGTCATCTACCCCGAGGAAACCATTCGACTCAAAGCGGTTGACTTTGTCATCAGGGGAGACGGCGAGGTGTCTTTTTCTTTGCTGTTGAGAGAACTGGGCGGCGAACGACAGTTTGATCGAGTTCCGGGGCTAGTGTACCAGGATAAGGATCGGGGGGTTCATATCAACCCGCCAATGTCCCCTGGTCCTGGCTTGGAAGACCTACCTTTCCCGGATCGCACGATGGTGCCTTATCAGAAATACTATTCTATCATGACTGCCAACCGGCCGGTGGGCACGATGATCACAGCGAAAGGGTGCCCATATTCATGCATCTTCTGCGGTGAGCAAACCCGGCACCTAGTATGGAGATCAGGCGCGAGTGTATCCAGGGAGATGGAACTGTGCAAGCAGCTTGGCATCCAGGAGATGTTTTTTGTGGACGATACCTTCTATGTGAAAAAACAGGCCGCCTTGGCAATCGCCCAGGCCTTGATTGATCGGCGGATCGGCATGCCTTGGGGGGCGCGAGCCAGGGTGAACAACTTGGACCAAGAGATGCTGGAAAAATTCAAGGAGAGCGGCTGTCGGCGATTGCATATTGGGGTCGAGGCTGGGACGAACAAAGTCTTGGAAACTCTTAAAAAGAAAATCACGGTGGAGCAAGCGCGGCGAGCTTTTAAGTTGTGTCGTGAGGTTGGAATTGACACAATGGCCTACTTTATCATTGGCAACCCTGGGGAAACGTTGGAAGATGTGAAAGCAACCCTAGCTTTGGCCTGTGAATTAGAGCCAACGATGGTGCAATTTTCACGGATGACGCCGATGCCGGCGACGGAGTTGTATGCGATGGGGCTGAAGTCAGGGATATTGCCCCATGACTACTGGAAAGAGTTTGCGCAGGACCCCTTGGGGCGTGTCACGAAGGGCTTTCGCCCAATGTTGTGGACGGAGAACTTTACTGAAGATGAGTTGTCCTCGTTGGCCGATTTCGTCACGCGCGGCTTCTATTTCCGGCCCCGATACATCCTCCGTTCGGTGATGCACGTTCGTTCTCTCCACGACGCTAAACGAAAAGTCAGGGCGGCCCTGGACTTGTTCAAGGGAACGTTGTCTTCCAGGAAAAAGCCACAAAAACTGATTTAACCAATAGCGGCGCTAGCTCGACTCGATAGAGGATGCGCTGAAGGGGAAAATCAAAATATTTATGCAAGGCGAAGTCCAAACATGTCCCAAATTGAATCATTTGTCGTCCGTTTAGCAACCAAGAAAGACATCGATGCGTTGACAGATCTCCATTGTTCTTCTTTTCGTCCCCAAGATCATGTCCCAGTTTTGTTGGGAAGACGATATGTGAAAGCAACCTATAAATGGCAGATTGAGGGAAAGCAAGCTTACACATTGGTTGCTGACTCAAATGGAAGAATTGTGGGATTGGTTGCCGTATGTGATGGCCCGTTTACACTTCCAATGTTTAAAGCTTGTTTAGGTGAGTTCATTTTAAGTATGATGGCGAATCCGTTTTTGTTATTTAAGAAAGTGCTTTGGCGGCGGATGTTGCGGCGTCCTGATTTATCGGATAAGAATCGGGCTATGGCAGATTATCCAGGATTTGCTCAAATGACAATTGGGGCCGTGGATTCAAATTTCAGGGGTCATGGAGTCTTCCCTGCGTTAGTTGAAGCGACAAAAACTTTCAGTAAAGAAAGAGGAAGCCGGGCAATAAGAGCGGGAGTTTATAAATCGAATACTTCAAGCCGAAGAGTGTTCATTAAGGGCGGATGGCTAGAAACTCCTGAATTAGAAACTCATGACACGGTTTTCTATGTCGCCTATTTAGATCCGATATTTCCTTCCGTGATAGGTCTAACCTTGTCAAGCGAACAGAAGAACCAAGTAAGCGAGTCGTCCAAAGAAGAGGCGGAAAGGCCGAATTGCGGGGGCTTATCTGACGACGGACGCCCTTGACAATGAATCGTTCAATTATTTCTATCAACGGGCCGGTTGGATATTGGAGGACATATTTGTTACTCCTGAAGGAAGAAGGATGAATAGGGATGTTTTGAACTTCAATTGCGGAGAGTTATGATTAAACGCGGTTTTGATCTTATGATCACGTTGGTGGGCATCATAATTGCATCTCCTGTATTTTTATTCATTGCCGTTCTGATAAGATTTTTTATGGGGCCTCCTGTTTTCTTCAGACAAACTCGGGTGGGGAAGGACGGGCGGGAATTCTCATTGATAAAATTCCGAACGATGACGATTTTTACTGGGGCGGAAAAGAGCGAATTTGAGCCAGGGAATCTCAACCGGATCACGTCCTTCGGCCGCTTCCTGCGAAAAACTAAGCTTGATGAACTACCCCAACTCTTTAATGTCATGATAGGAGATATGTCTTTGGTCGGTCCTCGACCTGAAGTCAAGAAGTGGGTCGAGGTTTACCCTGAACGGTGGGCAATTGTTCACAGGATCAGGCCTGGCGTGACGGATCCGGCTTCCTTAATTTATCGTAAAGAAGAGGAGATATTGGCTGGGGCGCAGGAACCCGAAAAGGTCTATCGAGATGAGATCTTGCCTCATAAATTGGCTCTTTACGAGGAATATATAAGGGAAAGGAATTTTTTCATGGATTTTTCTATAATTTTGAAAACGATATCTTCGGTTCTCAAATCCTAATAGAGCTAAGAGAAAGGAAGAACATGGCAAGTCTAAAAATTCCTTTTAGCAGAATTTCGTGTGATGGAAACGAATTGCTGTATATTCGGGAGGTTATTGAGAGTGGATGGTTGACGACGGCAGGCAAATCATTTGAATTAGAGAAGCGATTCGGCAAATTCGTTCAGGCAAAATATGCTTGTGCAGTGAACTCGGGCACATCGGCATTACATTTAGCCCTTGAGGCTCTCGGAGTTGGGGTGGGATCTAAAGTATTTGTTCAAACTATGACTTTTACTGCAACGGCGGAAGTCATAAGATACTTAAATGCTGATCCAGTTTTCCTTGACGTTGAATATAATTCTTGTCTTATTACACCCGAGATACTACAGGAGGCAATCTCCAAGAATCCTGAAGTCAAAACAATTATTGTCGTTCATTATGGAGGGCAAGCATCCCGAATGATAGAGAAAGAAGGCGAGGGAATTCTTGATATTTGCCGACGACACGGGATTAAAATTGTTGAGGATGCGGCACATGCCTTCCCCTCTCAGCTTGATGGTAGGATGATTGGCAGCTTTGGAGAAGTCACTTGTTTTAGTTTTTATGCGAACAAGACAATTACCACGGGTGAAGGTGGGATGCTAGTGACAGATAATGAACAATTGGCAAAAAGGGCTAAAATCATGCGCTTGCATGGAATCGATAGAGATATTTGGGAACGATTCACTTCAGATAAACCTTCATGGGAATATGATGTTATTGCCCCAGGCTTCAAATACAACATGCCGGATACGAGTGCTGCAATCGGACTCGCTCAATTGGAGAGAGCTGAGGAAATGAGAAAGGAACGAGAACGGTGTGCGAGATTCTATATGAATGCTTTGTCGACTTTGGATCATATAGATCTTCCTAAGCTTCATGTTGGTTATAAAGATCATTCTTGGCATTTGTTTTCGATTACAATTAAACCGAATTCTCGCATATCACGTAATCGATGTATTGAATTGCTTGCTGAAAAAGGAATCGGATCATCTGTGCATTATAATCCGCTGCACAGGATGACTTATTATAAAAATGCCTATGATTTAAAGCCGGAAGATTTTCCAAACGCGGAAAGGATATGGGCGGGCTGTATCTCGCTTCCCATTTATCCCTCGCTAAAAAACGAAGAATTAGATTATATTTGTCAAACATTACATGATATATTAATATAAGGGATCTGAAGAAAAAGTCATTCTTGATGGTGGCAAGTCTCAAGATAAACCTGCGAAAGTCGGGGGCTAAGGGTGACAGGCAACGGATTATGGGACAAATCCTGGAAATGAGTCGGCAGCTAATATGAAAAGGCCATCTTTGGAATTTGCTAAGAATCTACTCAGAACCACACCTTTTAAGCGGAAAGCTTTTTTTCTTGCCGCGGACATGATCCTGATTCTAATTTCCATATATGGATCGTTTTGGATGAGATTCGGGGGAGCCGTCCCGTCCAACTTTCGAGAGAACCTGGTTTATTATTCATTGCTGGCGCTTGCGGTCAAACTTCCCTTTTTTGGCTTCTTCAATCTTTACAATATATCTTGGCGGTTTTTCAGCCTTCGTGAATCGTTGAAACTCTTCCAGGCTCTAACGCTTTCCTCTCTGACCTTTGGCCTTTTACTCTTTTTTCTCAAGACAAGGCCGGCGTTCGTCACATTTCCTCGCTCGATTCTCCTCCTGGATTATATATTTTCCATGGGACTTATCGGAACGCTGCGCATATCCAAGAGAGCAGTCCGAGAGTTCAGTTTTCGGATTAATAAGGAAATGCGGAATAGGACAAAGATTCTTATTATAGGAGCGGGTTCCACCGGTGAGCAGATCGCGCGAGAGATGATGAATAGTCGGCGTTCGATATATTTTCCTGTCGGATATATCGACGATGATCCGGCTAAAAAAGGTATCGCGATACACGGAATCAAGGTGCTCGGAACAAGAAAAGATATTAAAAATATATTGATATCCCACAGTATAGAAGAAGTCTTAGTCGCTGTCCCCACGGCGAATTCCAGTGATATACGCAATATCGTCGAGTCCATTCGTGATTCTAATCAGGCAATCAAAATTAAAATCCTTCCCGGTATCATCGATCTTATCGATGGTAACGTCACTCTTTCCGATATCAAGGAAGTTCAGGTAGAGGATCTTCTCGGCCGAGAACCTGTTGAAATTGATTTCAAGACAATCCGATCGTTCCTGACGGGAAAGAGGGTTCTCATAACTGGAGCAGGAGGGTCTATTGGAAGCGAATTGGCTCGCTCAGTTCTCCAATTCGAGCCGGAAATATGCTTGCTTCTGGACATCGACGAGACGGAATTGTTTTACTTGGTAAATCGGCTAAAGACTGCCAAGGCAAGAATAGTGCCTTGTCTTGGAAATATATGCGACTCGGGCGGGATAAAGAGGATCTTCGATGAATTTAGTCCTAATGTAGTTTTCCATGCCGCAGCCTTGAAGCATGTTCCCATCCTCGAGTATTATCCGGATGAAGCGGTCAAGACGAATATCCTGGGGACAAAGATACTGGGGGAGCAGGCGCTTAGAAGTGGTGTCGAGCGGTTCATTAACATTTCGACGGACAAAGCAATCAACCCAACGAGCATCATGGGCGCTACGAAGCGCATCAGCGAAGAGCTTTTGAAAAACCTCAATGAGCGGAACGGTACCCATTTCATTTCGGTCCGTTTCGGAAACGTCCTTGGCAGTCGCGGAAGCGTCATCCCGCTGTTCAAGGAGCAGATACGGAAAGGCGGGCCGGTGACCGTGACGCACCCCGAAGTGAAAAGATATTTCATGGCCCCGTCCGAGGCCGTGCTCCTCGTGTTAGAAGCCGCTGCAATTGGGGAGGGCGGAGAGGCATATGTTCTGGATATGGGAGAGCCGGTTAAAATTGCGGATCTGGCTAAGGAAATGATTCGGCTGAGTGGATTCGAACCGGATGTGGATATTCCGATTGTTTATACCGGACTACGGGCGGGAGAAAAACTTTTCGAGGAACTGCTTGGAGCGGAAGAAGGGTCGGAACCGACTGACCATGTCAAAATATTTAAGGTGAGGTCCTCACGGCAACGGGATGAGAAAGAATTCAAGGCAAAGGTTGAGCGATTAATCGAGATGTGCGCTAACGGATGCCGTCGTGATGAAGCCGTCGGAATTATGGTCGAAACAGTCCCAACATACCGGCCGGACAGAAACGTTGTGTCAATTTGTCATTGGTAAGAAAAGCGGCAATTGTCGTATATAAAACGAAGGGGTTGATTTGAAGAAGATCGAGAGCTAGCAGAATGAACGGAAAATCGCAGAAAGTGACGAACGGAGAGTCACAAATCAATTAAAAGATATTGGAATTGGGTCTATTTTTATTTAGCAGCGGAATGAACCGCTGATAATTCACTAATTTCATTTCATTCCAGTATTTTCTTCAGACATAGCATATTTAATAAGATGTCGCGGCATAATCCAATGACAAATAAGCTATACCGGAACCTCGTTCGTTCATTAGTATTTTTGAGTTATGCTATAGGTCTCTGGTTTTTTTACATTCACTATGTTCCACTTGTTAAGCCCTTCCAATACGTTTTCCTCCCTATTCTCGCTGCCGTTGCGATCTTGACCGCAGCAAATGTTCAATCGGGAATATTGCTTTTCGTTTTTTCTTTCCTCCTGATAAACAACCTTCCATATTTTTTCGGAATTTATGAACCCATCCCCCATGCCCCATCCGCATTAGTTTTAGCCCTATTTTTTTTGCTCGGCTTTCTATTCCGTCTTTTATTTTTTGGATATCATCTATCCATCAACCATAAGATCTTCAGGCCTATCTTCCTTTTTTCTTCAATAGTAATAATTTCTGGATTAATCACTTTCGCCCGATACACGAATTATTATCCCATCTTGAGCGACAATATCTATGAGATGACCGCCAATACTTTTGCCGTATCGACCGGCGGAGCATTGATGAGCATCGTTTTTTTTTCTCTTAATTATTTGACCGGGCTGGGATTTTTTTTAATCATTTACAGCACGATTTGTTCAAAGCAATTCCAAAAAAAACTTGTTTTTGTTTTCTGCGCAAGCGCCTTGTTGTCCTTGAGTTTCGGCGTATATCAACACCTTATTAACCCAAAACTCGGAAATAATCCGATCAGCATAGACCTGTCCCTAATTAACGCGACATTCAAAGATGCGCTTTCTTTGGGTGCATTTATTTCCATCATCGCTCCCTTCGCCTTGGGTGTATGTTTTACTTACAAAGGCATTTTGCGTATCCTTTCTTTTCTGGTTTCGATTCTTTCTTTATATGTGATATTCTTTGCGGGATCGAAAAGTGCTTTTTTGTCCCTTTTCATTTTCTTGTCGATTTTCATATTCTTGTCTCTGACAACAATTTATAGCCGGATCAGGGCCAAGTCTATTTCCTATTCTTTAAAAAAATTCCATTTTTCGACATGGATCGTTTTCCTTTTAATCATCGGAATATTATTGGGATCATTTATCCTTGGAGAATTAACCTCGAAAGAAATTATCGGGTCAAAAACTTTTCAGAAATTCGAGAATTGGATTATTCAACCGGACTTCCGAGACCTGTACTCTGGAAGAGCCAATAGTTTTTGGAAACTCGCTGCGTATATGATTAGAGATTATCCTGTGACGGGCATCGGCATGGGAAGCTATATCATCGAAGTGGCAAATTATTCGGATGAGTACAAGACAAGGATCAGCGATGCAGAATCAGCGGAAAATTATGTGCTTCAAGTAGGCTCGGAACTTGGCTTAGTCGGCATATTCGCGGTTCTTTGGATTTTCTGGGAAATTCTAAAGCAGATCAGAAAGAGTTACAAATCATTTCCTATATATGACGGAAATAAGTTTCTCCTCATTGGCGCCATAGCCGGAATTGGCGCTTTTATTCTTAACATTCAAGCTCATACTTATATAGGAAGTTACGAGATAAAATATACATTTTGGCTTTTAGTCGGGTTGATCTTTAGTCTGACGGCTCAAGACAGACAAACGAAAATTCAGGCAAATGGGGTCATGTCTACTCGACTATTCAGTAAGCGATTTATAATCGCGACAGTTGGTCTTCTTGTCCTCTACGGCGGCATCCACACATGGAATTCTACTCACTCTCTCTCCCTCAAAAACCGGACAGAACATTTCGGCATAACACATGAATTTGGTTTGGATAAGCTCGAAAAGACCGCCGACGGCCGGGAATTTCGCTGGACGCGGGAGTATGGCGGGATCCCTTTAAAGATCGAAAAACCAATCCTGATTGTTGCCATCCATGCTTCGCACCCTGATATTCAAAAAAAGCCAGTCAATGTAAGAATCTTTCTAGTCGAAGATTATTTTAAACATAAACGGTTTTTGAAAGAAATCACTCTGACTCAATACGATTGGCAGGACGTCGTCCTTTCGGTCCCCGCAGATTTGGGACAAGAGGCGATTCTCCTCCTTAAGATTAGCCGGACATGGAATCCTCTCAAGACCACGGGCGTCCCCGACCCACGAAACCTGGGCGTTGCCGTCGGGAAGATCACCTTCCGCGACAAATAAAATTCGGTGTCCGTCGCCGATTTCTCGACAAATTCGGGGACACGTACCTAATTCCAGAGAATTAGCGTACATGTCCCCCTCCCCGTCCTCCTGAATTTTTCTCCTCCCCTTAACTCTCTCCCCAAAAAAGCTTATAATAGGGGCGGTTTTTCATCATGTGCGGCGTATTAGGACTCTACAGCACCGGCGAAGTCTTCCGCGATCTCTACCAGGGACTGCTCGCCATGCAGCACCGCGGCCAGGACTCGGCCGGCATCATCACTTATGACGGCCGCTTCCACACCAAAAAAGGCAACGGTCTGGTCCGCGACATCTTCACGGTCGAACACGCCAAGCGCCTCCAAGGACAGATCGGCATCGGCCACACCCGCTACCCGACGATCGGCGGTTACCGCGGCGAAGACGCCCAGCCCTTCCAGGTCAACTCGCCCTTCGGCATCATCATGGCCCATAACGGAAACGTGGTGAACTACGCCGAGCTCAAGAAGCTCCTTTTCGAGAAATACCACCGCCTCCTCAACTCGGACAACGATGTCGAGAGCATCCTCAACGTCTTTGCCCAGGAGCTGGCAGAACAGAACGTCCGCGAGTTGCGGCCGGAGCATATCTTCAAGGCAGTGAAGGGCGTGTACAGCAAAGTCATCGGCAGTTATTCGGTCGTGGCCTATATCGCCGAGCAGGGCTTGGTCGCCTTCCGCGATCCCTTCGGGATCAAGCCGCTCGTCTGGGGCGTGCGGCGCGACGGCGTCGTCCCGTCCTACGCCATCGGCTCGGAAAGCGTTTCGCTCAACATCATGAATTTCAGCGAGATCAAGAACATCGCCGCCGGCCAGGCGATCTTCATCGACAGGAAGCGCAACGTCCACATGAAGCAGATCGCTCGCTCACCGCATTCGCCCTGCCTCTTCGAATGGGTCTATTTCGCCCGGCCCGACTCGTTCATCGACGAGGTCAACGTCTACCGCTGCCGGATCAACCTCGGCCGCCTTCTCGCCGACGAAATCAAAAAGCACAATCTTCACATCGACGTGGTCGTCCCCGTCCCCGATTCGGCGCGCGACGCAGCCATCGAGATCGCCCTCAAGCTCAATTTGCCGTACCGGGAGGCCCTGGTCAAGAACCGCTATATCGGCCGGACTTTCATCATGCCCGTTGCGAGCGAGCGCCAGGGCTCGGTCCGGACGAAACTCAACCCGATCGCGGCGGAGTTCAAGGACAAGGACGTCCTGCTCGTCGACGACAGCGTCGTCCGGGGCAACACCTCGAAGGCCATCATCGAGATGGTCCGGGCGTGCGGCGCCCGGCACGTCTATTTCGCCGCCTACTCACCGCCGCTCCGCCATCCATGCGTCTACGGTATCGACATGCAGACGCGGACGGAATTCGTCGCCCGCGACCGGAACTTCGACGAGATCGCCAGGAAAATCGGCGCGGACAAGGTCATTTACCAGACGCTCCACAATCTTAAGAAGGCCGTGAGCCAGGAGAACCCGAAGCTCAAGCATTTCTGCGCCGCGTGCTTCGACGGAAATTACGTCACGGGCGACGTGACGCCGGAGATGCTGAAGAAGATCGAGAAAGAGCGCAAGGACGCCCAGGAAAGCCAGCTCGAGTTGAATATATGAGATGAAACTTGGGGAGCAAATTCGCTTGGCATGAAGGAAGACTTTGAATTAACTTATTAATCCCCCTACCTCCTTAGTCAATTAAGGGGGTTAAAAAAGTATGGAGGCCTTATGAGAGTTTTAATCACAGGCATCACCGGTTTCGCCGGCAGCCACCTGGCGGAATACATCCTGGCCAACCATTCCGACGTCCCGGTCTTCGGCTTTGTTCGCTGGCGGAGCCGGATGGACAACATCGTTCATATCCAGGACAAGGTCGAGCTCCACGAGGCCGACATCAAGGATGTCATCTCGCTCAAAAAGGCCCTGGCCGACATCAAGCCGGACCGGATTTTCCACCTGGCCGCCCAGAGCTTCGTCCCAGCCTCCTGGAAACTGCCGGCCGAGACGTTCGCCATTAACGCCATCGGTCAAATCAATCTCTTCGAGGCCCTTCTAAGCCTCAAGCTCAACCCCAAAATCCATATCGCCGGGTCGAGCGAGGAATATGGCCACGTGAACCCCGATGAAGTGCCCATGAAAGAGACCAATCCGCTGCGGCCGCTCAGCCCCTACGCAGTGAGCAAGGTCGCCCAGGATCTTCTGGCTTATCAATACTTTAAGAGTTACGGAATGAAGACCGTCCGGACGCGCGGGTTCAACCACACGGGACCGCGGCGGGGCGACGTCTTCGTCACATCGAATTTCGCCAAGCAGATCGCCGAGATCGAGAAGAGGAAGAAAGAACCGGTCATTCACGTCGGCAACCTGGAGGCCAAGCGCGACTTCACGGACGTGCGCGATATCGTCCGCGCCTACTGGCTGGCCGCCGAAAAAGGCGAGGACGGCGAAGTCTATAACGTCGGCACGGGAAAAGCGATGGCCATGAAAGAGATGCTCGACATCCTCCTTTCGCTGAGCAAGGCGAAGGTTAAAATCAAGATGGACCCCGAAAGGCTCCGGCCGTCGGATGTTCCGATCCTCCAGTCTGATTGCAGTAAATTCGTTCGGCTTACGGGATGGAAACCTCAGATTCCGCTGGAGCAGACGTTTAAGGATCTTCTGAATTATTGGCGGGAGAGGGTGTGATGAAAAGTTGGGAACATGAAAAGTTGGGGATATGAAAAATTCGGGGAAATGTACTCTAATTCTCTTGAATTAGGTACGTGTCCCCAAATTTTTCCCCAATTTTTCCCCGAATTTTTCCAACCATGAAACAACCGACCAAAATCTTAATCACCGGCGCGACGGGATTCGTCGGCCGCCATCTCATCGACCTCCTTTACGCATCTTCAAAAAAAACGGCCGTCGAGATCTTCGGGACGTGTTTTCCCGAACGGCCCGAGCATTGTACCGATCTCTGGGCCAAAGCTCCGCTCGTTAAGCTCTTTCACGTGGACCTGCGTTCCGAAGAAACAGTGACCAATCTCATCAAGGATACTTCGCCCGACCAGATCTTCCATCTTGCCGCGATTTCCCATGTCCGCACGTCGTGGGACAAACGCCGGGAAACCCTGGAAACGAACCTGATGGGCACGTTTTATCTCTATGAGGCCGTGCGTCAGCACACCCCAAAAGCAAAGATTCTGTTCGTCAGCTCGTCCGACGTCTATGGATATCTAGAGTCAAAAAAGAAGGCCCACGCTCACCGCGAAGAGGACAGGAACGGCATTGTCAGCCCTTACGCCTTCACCAAAGCCGGAGGGGAGCTTCTGAGCGAATTTTATGCGCAGCGGGAAAATCTCGACATTGTTGTCGTCCGGCCGTTTCCGCATACGGGTCCGGGACAGACGGCGGACTTCGTCTGCTCGGACTGGGCGAGGCAGATCGTCCTCATCGAAAAACACAAGATCCCGCCCGTGATCAAAGTCGGGAATCTGGCGCCGCGCCGTGATTATTCCGATGTCCGGGACGTCGTCGGCGCGTATAATATTCTCATGAGAAAGGGAAAACGGGGCGAAGTCTACAATGTCTGTTCCGGGCAGGCGCCCTCCCTGAAAAAGATCCTGCGGACGCTGCTTTCGTTCTCGCCTTGCAAGATCGAGGTCCGGGTGGATCCGGCCAAGCTCCGGAAGACCGACATCCCTTATCTCGCCGGCTCCAACCGGAAGATCAAAAGCCGGACAGGCTGGGAGCCGCGCATCCCGCTCGAAAAGACGCTCCAGGACTTGTTGGAATATTGGAGGAAAAATGGGTGAAAAATTCGGTGACATGTATCCGAATTTCTTAATTCGGTACGTGTCTCCGATTTTTTCTGGCATTCACCCTTTAAAAGCAATGATATGAATAAACAACCCCACATCCTCATCACCGGCGGGGCGGGATACATTGGATCGCTCCTCTGCGGGGAGCTCCTTTGCCGCGGCTATCGAGTGACGGCGCTCGACAACCTGCTCTTCGGCG
>Ga0256868_10000073_pt1 | contig 58505 bp, 47 predicted proteins | sample RVTome_13_FD_187341 | JGI IMG/M metagenome (GOLD analysis project Ga0256868, IMG submission 187341) | Soil microbial communities from uranium-contaminated site in the Upper Colorado River Basin, Wyoming, United States - RVT92D227 HiSeq ...
AGGCAGATATTCGCCGATGCTGGTCAGGATGACAGCATCCAGCTTGACTCCACTTTTCTCTACGTTACCATAAAGAATATCCAGGCAGACGAGCATTCTCGCCCCGCTGTCTTCAATCTGGTACTTGATTTCGGGGCTGACGTAAACAGGGCTGATTGCCGTCAAGGTAGCCCCGGCTTTCAGGGCTCCAAAATAAGCTATGATGAACTGAGGCGAATTAAGCAGCAGGAGGGCAATCTTGTCTCCTTTCTTGACGCCTAAATCAACCAGCGCCGTAGCAAATCTGTCAACCTGGTCTCGGAGCTCTTTGTAGCTTACCTTTCTACCATAGAATATTACCGCGGTCTTGTCCTTCCATTTTTCTGTAGTCTCATTAAAGGTGTCCACCACGGACTTTTCCTCGACTGTAACATCCGGCGACACACCCGGCAGATACCATTTTATCCACGGCCTGGCTTCATATATGGCTTTGTTAGGATCCTGTGTCATTGTCTTACCTCCATTTTATTACAGATAGTGTTTGTAGTTAAGCGCAAGACGTAATAATTCAGTGCTTCTAAAATTCAAGCCCATCTTACCCATATTTTGCCAAAGTGTCAAGCTTTCCCACGCCCTTCCTTTTCTGTCATTGCGAGCACCTGAAACATGCGCGGCAGTCTCATACACCTCACGAGATTGCTTCCTCGCCTTCGGCTCCTCGCAAAGACAGGAAGGGGAGTGTCATTGCGAGCCCTCTTCACCATGTCATTGCGAGCCGAGCACTCAGCGCCATCAGTGCTCGGCGTGGCAATCCCGCCCTGGCAAAATTCCAAATATCAAAGCCCAAATGACAATTGAAATCCAAATGCCCCGCCTGCCAAAGAACTTGTTCGGCGGGCAGGCTGAATGCCAAAACTACTTCTTTGTGTCATTTGAGTTTTGTGCTTGATTTGACATTTGAGCTTTGTCATTTGATATTGTCTAGTATCTGGTGCTTAGGATTTGCAGCCTGCAGGGGCGGGTCTTGTACCCGCCCGTGGGAGCCGGAAACTCACCTTGACAGTGGAGCAAGATTGAGCTAACATAGCGGCGGCCCTCAATCTGAGAACACAAAAATGGAATCACAAAACTCAAAGAAAGGAGACTAATTATATGGAAGAAGCAGTAATTGTCAGTTATCTAAGGACACCCTTTTCCAGAGCGAGACCGCGTGAGCCGGAGAGGGACGTGTTCAACGGTCTGAGAATGGACGACCTGGCAGGCAGGCTGATCCAGGAAATGATAAAACAGACTAAGATAAACCCCGAGGAGATCGGCGACGTGCTCACGGGGACAGCCATGCCGGTGCTCGAGCAGTGGCTCTATGGCGGCAAGTCAATCAACTTCCTGGCCAAGCTGCCATTCAATGTCCCGGCTCAGGGGACTGACCGCCAGTGTGTCTCGTCAATGTCCACCATACACCAGGGGGCCATGGAAATCATGCTGGGATACTCCGATATCGTCATCTCCTGCGGAATCGAACACATGACCCACATCCCTACCCTGGGAGGCGGCGGGCAACAGGTACCCATACAACCTAATCCCAAATTCATGGAATTCAAAGAGTTGGACATAATGACCACCATGAACATGGGTCTGACTGCGGAGAAGCTGCTATCGCAGACCACTTTCACCCGGGAGGACATGGACAAATGGGCTATGAAAAGCCATCAGATGGCCGCCAAGGCCCTCCAGGAGGGGTTTTTCAAGGGAGAGATAATGCCGGTCGAGGCGCCACAGGCCGACGGCACCAAGAAAGTTATTGACTATGACGTGAGCATCAGGGCCGATACCACGCTGGAGGCTCTCGCCCAGTTGAAGCCTTCCTTTAAGCCGGATGGGCACATAACGCCGGGCAACTCTTCTCCGCTCAACGCCGGCGCCAGTGCCATGATGCTGATGTCCAAGAAGAAGGCCAAGAAGTTAGGCCTCAAGCCCCTGGCCAAGGTCATATCTATGGGATGGGCTGGCGTTGATCCGACAGTGATGGGCAAAGGACCGGTCCCATCCAGCCGCAAGGCCCTCGAACATGCCGGCCTCAAGGCGAAGGACATAGATTTCTGGGAGATCAATGAGGCCTTCGTCATCGTGGCCCTCTATGCCATGAAAGAGCTGGGCATAGACCCCAACAAAGTCAACGTCAAGGGTGGCGCTACTGCCATCGGACACCCGCTGGGAGCCAGCGGCACCAGGCTGGTGGGCACCTGCGCCAGAATACTCAACGTCGAAAAAGGCAAATATGGTCTGGCCACCGCCTGCGTCGGTGGCGGTCAGGGCGCTGCCACCATATTGGAGCGGGAAGCCTAAGAAACCCGACTCCTTCACATTGATTCGCAGAGGGCGGGGCTTGTCCCCGCCCCTTCTTTTCCCCACAGGTGTGAAGGACTTCGCAGCCTCCCCTCTTAAGATAAGAGGGGCCAGGGGAGTTATGAATCATCAAAACGGCGGGGCCCCACAAACCGGTATTATTCCACGACGCACGGCGCGGCAATCTCTTGACCAAATCCTAAACTCTAATTTCTAAGCTCTAAACAAATCCCCCTGAAATGAAAAATGTAAAGATAAAAATGCAAAATGACAGAGCAAAAGCAAACAAAGAACTAAGATGCAAATAGCAAAGAGCCAACGTATAGCATTTTCGGGTTTTGATTTGTCACTTTGACTTTTGACGTCTGATTTTTGATATTGTTTCGGATTTGGTGCTTAGGATTTCCTCCTCGGAACGTGGCAGTCTCCAGGGATTGCTTCGTCGCTAGGCTCCTCGCAAAGACAGAAAGGGCGTCATTGCGGGCTCTTCACTACATTCTCTGAACACCATCAATATGCTACAATAATTCCACAACTCGGATTTAGCGCAAGAAAAATGTACAAAAAGAAGAAAGTGGCTGCCTTTAAGCACCGGCAGCGCGAAAAGAAGTTCAAGGAAAGAAGAAAGGCCCAGGCTGCCCCCAAAGAGAAATGAAGAGAGTTCTCCTGTTGACCGGCCAGCCGGGCACAGGCAAAACTGCTCTTATCAAAGAAGCTCTGGCCAGGACCAAAGTCAAGGGTGGCGGCTTCTATACTGAAGAGATACGGACCGGCACGATAAGGCAGGGGTTCCGCATTGTTACCCTCGACGGTCATGAGGCGATATTAGCCCACGTCGGCATCTCCAGCCCATACCAGGTCAGCAAATACCGTGTGGACACGGACGCTTTGGACAAAGTCGGTGTCTCCGCTCTACGCCAGGCGCTCAGGGAAAGCGACCTGATAGTTATTGATGAGATTGGCAAGATGGAGCTCCTGTCGCCCCAGTTCAAAGAAGCCGTGACGCAAGCCATAAACAGCGGCCGTAAAGTCCTGGGCACCATCATGCTCAACCCCCATCCCTTCGCCGACGAAATCAAACGCCATCCCGAAGTCGAAACGCTCCTGGTAACCCGGGACGACCGCAACGATGTAATGAACAAAATCTTAGACTGGCTGGCAGAAGGATAGACGGAGGCCCCTGCGCTCGATTTTGCCGGCGCTTGCGCCAGTCCAGCACCAGCATTCCTGCTTTCAACTTCGTGAGTAAGTCTCGTGCCATCCTTTTTGCCTGATTCTTCTCCTTTCGTGTCAGCTTCATATCAGGCCAAGTCGGAATATCAAACGCGGCCAGCTCTTCTTCACTCAGGTTTTCTGCAATAGCTCTTTTCGCTTTAACAGAAGCCAATTCGCTGCACCCGTGTGAACCAGAGCATACTCCCCTTGCAGTCTATCTCCGTGAAGCGTGAATGTTAGCAGATCGGGCTCCGCTTGTTGGAGTTCATATTCACCACTGTCCCAGATTTCAACCTTGCCGGCGCCGTACAAGCCTTCGCCGATGTCGCCTTCGAAATCTATGTAACTCACCGGATGATCATCTACCTGAACGGCCAATCTGCGAATCCCGGACTCGGTAGGAGGGCCTTTTGGCACGGCCCAACTCTTGAGTACCCCTTCCATTTCCAAACGGAAATCATAGTGCAGACGAGTTGCATGGTGTTTCTGGACTACAAATCTACCCATTTTCAATGTGGTTTTGCTTTTCTCATTTCAGACAACAGCCCGTCATGCGGCAGCAAAAACGGGGTGGGATACTGAACCAAGTATGCTTCACCGGCTCCCATTGTCTTCTCTTGCTTAACAAATCAGGTTATTGTGCAACAATCCAGGCTTTTGTTGCCCAAGTTACACGATTCGTTAGATTGCGTTGCCAGGTACCAATCTAGCACGCTGTGATATTCCGTCTCCTACCCTGTGGCTACATGAACCGCTCAAAGCGGTCTTTCTTTGCCTTACATATAGGGCACACTTCAGGCGGCTGTTCCCTGGCACAAAGGTAGCCGCAAACCTTACAACGCCATACTGGCAGTGAAAGCCCGGTCAGTCTCCTGCCTTTCTTCCGGGTTTCTCTTTTTCTCTCCGCTGGTGGCGGTCTCCGCTCAGGTATGCTACCTGCTTTCTTTTCACCCTTTCGCACGGCGTTCGAGACGTACAGTGCGCAGTAGCACACGCCATACTCATTTAGATCAGGATCTCGATAATCACACGGACAGATGATATCCAGATCATCCTTTTTCGTTCCCGAAGCGAGTCGGCACGGGCAGGCCCAATAGCCGTATCTCCGCTCGTTTATGATCAGGCTACTTACCAGCCCCTTTGTAAACTCCACATCGGGATTAAGATGGTAGCCGGCAGCTTCGGCTTCCCTGGTCAATCTCTCATACAACCTGTCAATTTCCGCTATAGCTATTCCCTGCTCATTCACTTCTGGATTGCCTCCCTGATTTCATCCTCCTTGTAGCCAACGATGCATTTCTTATTGTCTATGACCATGGTGGGGAAATTACAGCGGGGATTCCAGGATGATACCTCCTTAATCACTTTTTCCTTTTCATCACCTTGAAGCTGGTCAACATACTCATAGTCGTACTCTACTCCCAAATCGTCCAGAAGCTTCTTGGTCTTCTGACACCAGCCACACGTACTAAGAGCGTATAGCATGATGTGATGGGACTTCTTGCCCGGGATGTGAACTACAGTCATCTGTCTGTACCTCCTTTTCGTGCTCTGGAATACTCAGCATTATAGCGTTTACTGCACCATTAATGAAACCGACTGGATCGAACAATATCTCTTTTTATCGCGAAACCGACTGATTAGAACCGCATTTGGTGCTCGCGTTGACAAGACGAGCAATTCCTGCCTGAGCTATACAAAATGCCCAATTGTTGGATGACTTCGTGAGTGTTTGTGGCAGCGTAGCCAATTCTTACATCAAAGCACTATGAGGGAAAACACGGTGAAGGGCGTCATTGAGCTTGTCAACGTGCCCTGCGACATATAGAATGGGGACAACGTGGGCGTCTTCCTGACCACTTTGGAGGCGGTACTTGCGCTCCTCGGCATTGGTCTGCTGGGCTTCTGGATTATCGGTAGAAGACGTGTGCCATCCGATACGCTGGCTTTTCTATCCTCATTGGCCATTGATATAGCCTTACCCTTACTCGTGGTCGGCAATCTCATATCTGGTTTCACACCACAAGAATATCCGGACTGGTGGCAAATGCCACTCTGGTGGCTTGGTTTCGCAATCGTAACACTGGCACTCTCGCTGTCCGCTTCGTTCCTGGTGAAAAAGGAAATACGGGCCGAGTTTACCATCGGTCTCTTCTACCAGAACGGGCTTTTCTTTCCTGTGTTGATTATTGTAGGCCTTTTCGGTGGGGCCAATCCCTATTTTGTCCCGCTCTTCCTGTTCACGATATTCCATCCCTCGATGATATTCAGTACATATACCTTGTTCTTTGGCAAGCGCATCCAGAGGGAAAAACTCAACTGGCGCAGGATTGTGAATCCGGTGCTGGTGGCCACCATCGTCGGGCTTGTGATTGGCCTTGCCTCTGCCAGGGAGTACGTACCCAGGTTTTTGATTACTATCGTTACCCTGGTGGGGGCCATTGCCACACCCCTCTTTATGCTGATACTGGGCGGCAATATCTATAACGACCTCGTGCACAAAGGAGATAATGGCAGGAGATGGTACATCGGGGAAGTCGCCAAGTTTGTCGCAATTAAGAACGTCGTGTTCCCGCTCATTTTTCTGGCTCTGCTACTCTGGCTGCGGCCCGATTCTAGTGTTGCCCTGATTGTTATGCTACAGGCTGCTGTACCACCTATTACAGCAATACCAATCCTGGTTGAGCGCTGCGGAGGGAATCGGGCAATAGCCAGCCAGTTTGTGGTTGCCAGCTTCATATTCTCCATATTGTCAATCCCGGCGGTCATTTATCTGTTCAACAGATTCTTCCCAATTCCCTTCTGACAGTGGCCCGCTCCTTCAAATCTCAACGACTTTCTGAAGCGACTGGTGTAAACAAGGATAGAACCAGGCATGATTTTCGTGTTAGACTCAATACTAAAACACCACTAGGAGGAGATTATGGATGTCACTGAAGCTATACGTAGCAGAAGAAGTATTCGCGTCTTCAAGCCCGACCCTGTTCCAAAAAAGATTTTGCAGGAGTTATTGGATGTTGGCCGCTGGGCACCATCGGGAGGAAATGTCCAACCCTGGTATTTTCACGTTTTGGCAGGTAAGCTGCTAGCTAAGGTAACAGCCCGGCTTGTGGAGAAAGCAACAACATGGGATGGCCATGACTATGTGAACACTAAGCCGGACCTGCCCAGAACAGGTCCCTATTCCAAGCTTCTGATGCCAAGACGCCAAGCGTTAAAAGCACTGCAGGACCCCATCTACTACCCTCCAGGCACTAAGAATCTGGAAGCCAAGGAACTCGAGCACCGGGAGCACATGCTGCGCTTCTTTGACGCCCCTGGCGTAATAATTGTTTGTGCCGATGACCGCGGCTCTAATTCCATAGTGAGTATCGGCGCGGTTGCTCAAACTATATGTCTGGCTGCCCTCACTTATGGCCTGGGTACATGTATTATGGGTATCCCGGTCTTATGGCCTGAAATATTCCGGGAGCTGCTTGATATCCCCAAAGACAGGGCCATCGTGACATCAATAGCCATTGGCTATCCCGACCTCAGGGCTCCGATTAACACATTTCCGCGCCCCCGCGAACCATTAGACAGTCTGGTCGAGTGGCATGGGTTGTGAACTGATTAACCACCTCTGCTGTTCAACGGTTTGAGTAGCCAAAGGCCACGATCCGAGTCTCTGTGCAATGCGACAAATCGCATATTAGTCAGGATCGTTCAGCGATGACTCGACACATCACACAGTCCATCAGAAGGTGCGCTCGGAAAGGGCTTGACATTTCCAAAGGGCGGTCATAGAGTTTGGCTCAAGCGAGAGAGGATTCCTTATGAAGTGCCCGAAGTGTGGATACGAGAACCGCGAAGGTGCAGGGTTCTGCGGAGAGTGTGGCCGGTCATTCATCGTCGAGAAAATTTGCCCTCAATGCAGACATGCGAATCCTCAGGGTAACAAATTCTGCGACAAATGCGGCCATTCTCTAGCTGAGCCGGCATCCGAAACGCCCTCCCCTTCTCCCATGCCCACCTCCTTTGTCGATGGCCGTTACCAGGTCAAGAAGTTCCTCGGGGAGGGTGGTAAGAAGAAGGTCTACCTTGTCCATGACAAGGCGCTGGACCGGGATGTGGCCTTTGCTTTGATAAAGACCGAGAAACTGGATGACGGTACCCGCCTGCGCTTCAGCCGGGAAGCCCAGGTCATGGGCCGGCTTGGCGACCATCACAATATCATGACCATATACGACATGGGCGACGAAAAGGGCCAGCCCTATATTGTCCTGCCTCTCATGCCCAAGGGGGATGTGGAGGGTCTTATTGAGAAAGCGCCGGAACACTACCTGCCCATCGAGCAGGCGGTCGGTATTGCCAAGGCCGTCTCCCGGGGCCTGGAGTATGCCCACGCCAAAGGCATCATCCACAGGGATATCAAGCCCGGCAATGTCTGGCTGAGCGGCGATGGCACGGTTAAGGTAGGCGATTTTGGCCTGGCACTGGCGGTAGACCTGTCCCGCCTTACCAACGAAGGCATGATGGTTGGCACGTATTACTACATGCCGCCGGAGCAGGCCATGGGCGGTGAAATCACGGCTAAGGCCGACCTTTATTCACTGGGGGCAATGCTCTACGAGATGGTGACGGGGAGGCCGCCCTTCACAGGTGACGATGTGGTGGGAATTATCGGACAGCATATCAATACGCCGGCGGTATCCCCCAACTGGCACCGGCCCGATCTGCCCCCGCCATTGGCGGCGCTCATAATGAGGCTGCTGGAGAAGGACCCAAACAAACGGCCTGCTTCAGCGACCGAAGTGCTGGAAATTCTGGAAGCTATTGAAGCGGGGAAAGCGGAAAAGCTTTCCACCGAACAGTCAAAGGCGCTGGCGGAGAACCCCCTCTACCGGCGGGTATTCGTAGGCAGGGAAGCGGAATTACGCCAGCTCCAGTCGGCCTTTGATGCTGCGACATCTGGGCAGGGCTCACTGACCATGGTAGTAGGTGAGCCGGGCATCGGTAAGACCGCTCTCTGTGAGCAGCTGGCCACCTATGTTGCCCTGCGAGGCGGCCGGGCGCTGGTGGGCCACTGTTATGAGGAGGGCTCGCTCTCGCTGCCCTATCTGGCCTTTGTGGAGGCGTTAAGGGCTTATGCTCAAACCCGCGATGTCAATCAACTGAGGAAAGAACTGGGGCCCGGGGGACCGGATGTGGCCCGGATCGTGTCGGAGATCAGGGAGAGGCTGAGGATACAACCGAGGCCTAAGGGAGACCCGGAAGAGGAGAGATACCGGCTTTTGCAGGCGGTCAGTGACTTCCTGGGCAGTGCTGCGGCAGCGAAGCCGTTGCTGATAGTCCTCGAAGACCTGCACAGTGCCGACAGGGGCACATTAGAGATGCTGGAGCATGTGGCCCGCAACCTCGGCGACAAGCGACTGCTGGTGGTGGGGACCTACCGCGATATTGAGGTTGACAGAACACATCCTCTTTCCGCCGCCCTGGCTGAATTGAGACGACTGCCCCACTTCGGGCGGGTTCTGCTCAGGGGACTGAATGCCGATGAAGTGAGGAGGATGCTGTCGGGTATTGCCAGACAGGATGTTCCCTGGGGGCTGGCCGAGGCGGTGCACCGCCAGACGGAAGGCAATCCCCTCTTTGTGCAGGAGGTGGTACGGTACCTCGCTGAAGAAGGCATTATTGAGAGGGAGGAAGGACGGTGGCGGGCCAAGAGTGATACGCCGGTGGAGATGCGGATTCCCGATGGCTTGAGGGATGTCATCGGTAAACGTCTTTCTGGCCTGAGTGAGTCGTGCAATAAGGTGCTTTCTGTAGCTGCGGTAATCGGCCGGGACTTCCAGATGGAGGTGCTACAGAAGGTGGCCGGCATGAGTGATGACGAGCTTTTCGGGGCACTGGAGGAAGCCAGGAAGGCGGCGGTAATCGAGGAGCGGACGGGGGCAGGGGCGAAGGTTAACTACCGCTTTGCGCATGCCTTTTTCCGCCAGACGCTCTATGAGGAGATAATTGCTCCCAGGCGGATACGGCTCCACCAGCAGGTGGCGCGAGCCTTGGAAGAGTTATATACCAACAGACTGGAGCAGCACGCGGCTGAACTTGCCGAGCACTTCTCTTACTCATCGGATAGAGCTGACCTGGAGAAAGCGGTCAGCTACGGGGAGATGGCAGCCAGGAGGGCCACCGATGTTTACTCATACGGAGAAGCTGTGAGATTGCTTGAACAGGCGCTCAAGGTACAGGAAGTCCTCGACCCTGAAGAGAAGCTGAGGCAGTGTGACCTTTTGCTGTCACTCGGCTGGGCACGTTTCTACAATCATGAGTACCGACATATCCTGGACAACGAGGCGCCCGCGGCATTGGCATTAGCGGAGGGAGTAGGAGATACCCAGCGTGCCTGCCAGACTTGCCTGCTTGCCACAGCCGCTATATCAGGTGCCGGAATGGGCGCCGCTTACGGAACAGACGAGGCGATGAGGTGGGTCGAAGCATTCGACCGTTATGCCTCCCCCGACACGATCGAGCGCGCCTGGGCGAATCAGGCCCTGGGAGGAAGGAAAGTAGCAGCCGGCGATATTGCTGGAGCGTGGCCGCTATTCCGCGAAAGTGCGCTTCTGGCACGTAAGCTGGGAGATGCCAGCGCGTTTGCTAATTGCGGGGGGGATTATTTGTGGTATTGTCCGCCCACTGCTGAATATGTCGAAGAGGCGCGCCAGATAGGAAGTGAGATGAGACGGTTCTGGGATAGAGCTGAGCCCTATTCTATGGCCTATGGAATGGAGTGTGTAGGTTTCTTGTTCCTCAGGTTGGGTGAACGAGAACAGGGCGAGGCAATCCATCGCGAGGAAATGGAGTCGGCACGGTTCGCCGGAATGCCAGCGCGTCAGTATTATTTGCCGTATCTACGTGGGTGCTATCACGTCATGGACGGGCAGCTTGAGGAAGCGGCAAAATGCTATGACGATGTGCTAAAGGTTGGAGCTGAGATGGGTGCACCACTAGCCGCAGCAGTCTATGCTCTCTTCTTTGGGCCTCGCCTGGGTGGATATCTCGGCTGGGGTCGAGAGGAGCTGAGACGTTTGGAGCAGTGGGCGCAAGCAGCCGGCCTTTCTGTGCCTGTGCCGGCGTTTATAAGGGCCTACTATCTGGTATGCGGGGGAGAGAGGGAAGAGGTCGTGACCATACTCAGCGAGGCCGCAGACCACTATGCCGCTGAGCCGGAGAGAACCAGGCACGCGTTCGGAGCCCTGGTACTCCTGCTGGAAACGGCGGTGCTGGCCAAGCATACGCGAGCCGCCGAAATTCTCTTGAACCTGCTGGTCAGTGCTATGTACAAGACAACGGGATTGCATAATCCGACCTGTGTGGCTCGCCATCTGGGTGGGGCAGCTGCTCTGCTGGGCAGACATGAAGAAGCCCGCAAATACTATCAGGAAGCCATCGAGGTCTGCACCGAGATGAGGTTTCGCCCGGAGCTGGCGCTTACTCGACTCCAGCTTGCCGAGCTGCTCCTGGAGCACTACCCCAAGGAACGGGCCGAGGCGCTGGAGCACCTTGACTTTGCCATATCGGAGTTCCGTGATATGAAGATGCGGCCTTGGCTGGAGCGGGCATTGAGGCATAAAGAGATACTGAAGGCGTAAGCCCTTGTCTCGGAGTGGTCGCCTAACAACAAGCCACGGTGTTACCTGATGTCGTTGCCCGCCCCGAAAGACAGTTGCTCCTGCTTTGTGGTGTCCCCGGAATTATTCTCTGAGAAAGTCTCGGGCACTGTTATGCCTGACCGCCACCTCTTCGCCGACGAAATCAAACGCCATTCTGGAGTCGAAACGCTTTTGGTAACCAGAGACGACCGCCCCGACATAATGAAGAAAGCCCTAAACCGGCCAACGGAACCGTGAACTGGGGCGATTGCTCTCCGCCGCTGAACGTTGCGCCAAAAGGCCAAATCGAATCCATCTCTCCAGTTGCACAAATGGCAGTTTTGTTCAACGATAATTCAATACATCACTCAGTCTGTTAGCAAAAATGTTGGCAGGATCGGCTTTCACGGGGCAGATGATTGTCATCCTCATAGAAAATAGGAGGAGTCTTTTCTCTCACCTAGATTAGCCAGGATCTTGCCGAGATAGAGATTTGATCCGCCTTACTTTACCTGTCGTCAAGGGTGGGATACATGTGGTCACCAAGATTATTGGGGTCTAACGCCTGTTTAATCTTACGCTGCCAGGTGTGTGTGACTGGCTGCTTGGCCAGATCTCGCTGCAGTTCTTCGTGCGTTTTACCCACAGCAAGGTACATGCCTTCCTTCCCGGGCGGGATATTATGCCTGGCTTCTTCTTGTATACAGTGCTTCATCCACTCTATGGCGGCAGCAGTCGACAGCTTATCGGCCACGTCATAAAAACCGAACTGCTCCAGCCCGCATTGCCCTCCGCCGCCGATGGAGCCGACGCACCCCATCATCGAATCGTTGCCGCAGTCCACCAGTAGTCCCTTCTCCTGGTATTCACTTATCGTGTCTTCGGCGAGCAGTTCGTATTTTTTCACAAAGTCTGGCGTGCCGGACTGCATGAAGTTGCCTATCCAACCACCGGTATAGACGAAGTTCAGGTTCTTCTTACCCAGCCTGAGCAGGTACAATAACGAAAACTGCTCCATTTCCGGCTCCAGCCACTTCTTAACTTTCCAACCCCCGGTTTCTTCCAGTATCCGGTCCAGCACCTTCTCCTTATACTCAATATCTCGCTGGCTCATGCCCACCAGCACCACCTGAAATGATATCCTCATTTCTTCAGTGACCTCTTTTACCTCCTTCTTCCGCACAAACTTCTCGATGTCATCAAGCGATTTGGTGGGGTCCTGGTAGAGCATCCAGAAAGCCGGACCCAGATCCGCACCCAGCATGGTCCACTGTCGGTGCGCATAGTAACATATCTCGCTATCATATAATCTATAATAGGCTTCGAATAGACTATCCCAGTCCTTAAAGGCCAGAGTATATGCTCTGAAGTTTCCGGGCAGCGGAGAGCGGTAAGCGGGCAGGGTACCCTCAACGGGAAACTCCGCCGGCCCCGGCCAGGGAGAGAGCTTCACGGCGCATTTGGTATATACGCCCAGACCACCTCTGGCTCCCAGCGCTCCCCTGATGATACCCCTCATGCTCGGGCCCGGGCCTTCAGCACAGAACCAGCCACACCCGGAACCGATGGAGCCTGTTCTTAATATTTCTCCATTGGGCATAACCCACTCGGCCCCCAGCAGGTTTTCCCTGAGCTCGCCGGTGTAAATCGAGGTGCCGCCGCTTCCGTGATAACAGGTAGCGCCGGCTAAGGTAGAGCAGCTGGCCCCGGCGCCGGTCACGGTGCAATTCAGCCCCCGTTTCATCACCTCTGCCTGAAGCACGCCGGCGATAACATACGGCTCTATTACGGCGAACATGTTCTTCTCATCAATCTCAAGGATACGGTCCATACGCCGCATGTCCAGCTGGATAACGCCCTCAGTACGGGGAGCACCGTAAAAGTACCATCCCGTGGAATAGGCTTTTACTTTTATCTTGTATTTGTTGCAGGTTCTTATTATTGCCTGGACTTCTTTGGTACTACCCGGCAATAAAGCGGCCTCCGGCCGGGGCATGAACTTGCTCTGGTTGGGACGGACGGTTTCAGCCAGCCACTGGTAAGCGTATGAGTCCATTACAGCGGGGTCTTCCGAGATGTATCGGGGGCCCACTACGTCTTCCAAAGCACGGTACGCATCTCTCGATAATGCCATTTTCTGCTCCCTTCCGTTGTTATAGCGCCATCTGAACAAGGTCTATAATGTCATAGACTTTGATTTTTTCATCCTGGGTTTTGACCGTGTCGGCAAAGTTCCTTTCACACCACGGGCAAGCGCTGACTATCGCCTCTGCACCGGTGGCCGTTGCTTCGGTAAGCCTTTCTGCGGCAGTCCAGGCGGCAAAGTCAGGGTATGCTTCCAGTACCCCGCCGCCGGCGCCACAGCACCAGGCATACTCTCTGATTCTTTCCATCTCCACCAGCGCCAGGCCCGGTATGCTCTTTAAGACGTTCCTTGGGGCATCGTACACTCCCCAGGCACCGCTATACCTGGGTCTGCTCGGTTTCCACACCGGAATCTGCCCGTATATTTTCTCTCGACTGCCTTGCCAAGGGACATATGGCTCGCCCAGCCTACCCAGATGGCAGGGGTCATGATAGGTAACGGTCAGAGGTACACTCCTGGTCAGTTTTATCTTGCCTTGCTTGATAAGGCGGTCGATATACTCCACTACGTGAACAACCTCAAAGGTGACACCTATCTCAGGATAAAGCCGTTTGAAGGTGTAGTAACACTCAGCACACGGTGTGACCACCGTCTTCACTCCGGCATCAGCCCATGCCCGGGCGTTCTTTCTGGCAAATCCGTTAAGTTCTTTGCGGTATCCCCACTGGTAAGCCCTGCCGCCGCAGCATGATTCGTTCTCTCCCATGATACCGATATCCACGCCAGCGTTCCTGAGCATCATGACGGCCATCCTGGCTGTCTTCTGCAATCGCTTATCATAGCTGTAATGGCAGCCGGCATGAAAGACCACCGCAGCCTTTTCCTCGGCCAAATTTTTCACATCCAGTCCATCAGCCCATTTGCCCCTCTTCACTCTGAGCCCCATCATCATATTCTTTTCTTTGTGAAGGCTATCAAGATAAGGCTTGTGCTGGGGCAGCGTCTGTCCATCCTCAACCAGCTTGAAGCGCATTTCACGCATTGCCTCCAGCCCCCGGATGTTGTAGCGGCAGATCTTATCGGAGACATCACATGCCCCATCCATCTGGCATTTCCAGACAATATCTTTCAACTGGTCATTATAGTCGATCCTACCCTCGAGCAGGGAAAGACCGACGGATAACCTGCCACCGAGGGAGTAGGCCTGAAAATTACAGTACTCAATGCTGGGACAGGCCCTGGCAAACCTGGCGCTTTTTATGTGGTCAAGCGGGATCCACTTGCAGTAGGAGCAACGGCTGCAGTCCGTACAATCATCCCTATAATCCTCTAAGGCCATGTCCTTCTATACCTCAACTTTCCATTTTTGCTAGAAACAAAGCTTCCCCGGGTTCAGTATATTATTGGGGTCAAATATCCCTTTGATGGTCCTTATCATTTCCTTGTTAGCGGCATCCCGGTTATACACCATATCCGCCCATATACCGTAAGGCCGGGAGAAATAAGCCCCCTGCTTTATCAAGGCTTCACTGCACGTCTCCAGTAATTTGCTGACACAGTCAATTTCTATCTTGTTACCAGAGTTGTAAGGTAGATTGAATTCACAGTGACAGGCGGTGCCCTGGTGCTGCGGCTGGAGGTAGATACCGATATCGGAGACCGGATATCGCAGCGCATTTGCCGCAGCAAAAACGGTATCGACAAATTCTGGAGTCTTATCCAGCGTGGTCATGAAGAAAATATCCTGACAGGCACCTTTGTAAGCTAGCTTCCAGCAGGGGATAGGAGACGGATTGAGTATGGTTGACATTATCTGTCCGGGCCCGATGCCGGAAACCGCAGGAAGTAATTCCAGGCCGAGCTGCTGCACTATGTCCCTGGTGTCTTTTTCCTGAAAGTCCACCTTCTCCTCCGGGAAGAGGTCGCGCCCGGCGATTCCCATAATGATAACCCATGGCGGCAGCTTATTTTTCAGGGCTTGCACGGCGTCAGCATCCCTGCTCAGGATAGCAGCCAGGTTAGCACTGTTTAATACAAAGAATTCATCACCCAGCCTGACTTTCAGCAGTTGGTAGGCGCATTCTATCAGGCCTTTCAGGTCATCCGCCGGTATGAAGAAAAACCTGTGCACCTTGGGCGAAATCTCACATTTGATTGATGCCCAGGTCACGATACCGATACTCCCCTGGGCACCGGAAACGAGCCGGTAATAGTCAACCTGACCGGGACCTCCGGAAAAAACCTGGGCCAGGCCCATTTTCCATTGCTGCTCAAGCGTGGGGTAATAGCCACCTGCCTCACCGGTCCGCAGTATCTCCCCGTTGCCCCAGACTACCTCCAGACATCTCAATGGCTCAGGCAGCGTGTAGTTGTACTTGGGTATCAGTGTTGGCTCCCTCTCCAACAGACTGGCGACTACTGACTTTGACTGGCGGGGGAGCAGTGGCGCGGAGAGTCTCAAGCCCTCTTCAGCCAGGGCCGGTTGCAGTTGCGGGTAGGTCACTCCCGGCTCGATTATCACCATCCTGTTTCTGCGGTCAATCCTGATAATCTTATTCATCCGGTGCAGGTCAACTATGACCGCCTCGGGCACGCTCGGCACGGTATCACCACGAAAGTGGGGCTCACCTGAACTTACCGGTACCAGGGGTGTTTTTGTCTGGTTGGCCCACTTCACAATCTTTTGCACATCGCCTGCATTACGGGGCTGTACAACTAACCGTGGCCGCATCGGCGGGGTAAAGCTATTATCATGAGAGTACCTGTCAAGGACCTCGGGTTTATTGATGACCTTTTGCTTCCCAATCATCTCCGTCAGATTATTACTTGTTTTGACATTCAATTTTCAATCTCCCTCATTATCATTGTCAAACTGAGTGTGTCTCATTTTTGATACTTTTCCTTCTACGAAGCAGACGGTCAATGCGTAAGATTTGAAGAGATTTCAAGCTGAGTCCCACAAGCGCTTCACGTTTACTGATTAATTGCCCTGGTAGCTGCGGAAAACAAGAACTCAACTTGGTAATAATAGAAACTTCTTTGGCATATGTCAACACCGAATCCCTGCGGGACATTGAAGTACGCCAGTCAAAGAAAGAACGTCGACTTATCGCTTGTGAGGTTTAAGCAATGGCAGAGGCCAGCAGTGGTGATCTACACCACTGTTCTAGTTCAGATAGATGGGTGACACTTTATACGTTTGTAACGTTGGGCAATAACCTCCCTGTCATTGCGAGCCGAGCACTCAGCGCCATGAGTGCTCAGCGTGGCAATCTCGTTGCAGGACTGGAGCCTGCTATAGTTGGGCTGAGGAACCTCGCTTAGAGATTGCTTCGTCGCTCTTGCTCCTCGCAATGACGAAAAAGGAGTGTCACTAATCCTATGAACGAGTACAGCCGCTTGACGGAACGCTATCTGCTAGGGTAATGTATGATGATTGATGCATAGCTGAAACTTGAGAAAATCTAAGTAAAGTAAATCGGGGAGGTAATAATGGCGATTTTAGAAGAACCGATAAAAGGGATAGTGGAAGTTAAGAATTACATTGATGGAGAATGGGTTGGGTCCGAAGGAGAGATTCAGGATGTGGTCAATCCGATCAATGGTAAAGTGATTGCCAGAGTCCCGATTTCAACCAAGGAAGAAATTGATGCCGCAGTTGAAGCGGCCAAAGCAGCCTTTCCCGATTGGCGGAGAACTCCGCCGGTTGCTCGTGCCCGATGCCTCTTCCGTTTAAAGGAGTTGCTTGAGGCAAATTTTGAAGAGTTGAGCAGGGTACAGACTCAGGAGCATGGGAAGACAATTGATGAATCCAGAGGCGAGACCAGGCGCGGCATTGAAAATGTAGAAGTTGCCTGCGGTATTCCCACCCTGATGCAGGGCTATAATTCTGAAGATATCGCCTCCGGTATTGACGAATATCTTATTCCTACACCGCTGGGCGTATTTGGTATCATCGGACCTTTTAATTTCCCCTTCATGATTCCACTCTGGTCAGCACCTTACGCCGTCGCGACTGGCAACTGCGTCGTAATCAAGCCCTCAAGCGAGGTCCCCTTAAGCCAGATGAAAATTGCGGAACTTGTGGATGAAGCAGGTTTTCCTCCCGGCGTCTGGAATGTAGTGAATGGTGGAAGAACGGTGGTCAACAGAATGCTGGACCACCCGGATATTGAGGGTATTACTTTTGTCGGCTCAACTCCTACTGCCAGGGATGTTATCTACCCGAGGTGTGGTGCCACCGGCAAGAGGGTCATTGCTCAGGGCGGAGCCTCAAACTTCATGGTGATCATGCCGGATTGCAACCTGAGAGCAACCATACCGGCGCTGATGACATCTTTCTTCGGTAATGCGGGGCAGCGCTGCCTGGCTGGTCAGAATACTATTGTTGTTGGCGATGACGACCGCTTCTACAAGGAATTTATTAGCGGTGTCGTGGACACGGCTAAGAAGATAGTAATTGGCAATGGTCTTGATGAGGAAGTCCAGATGGGTCCTGTCCGTGATGCCGAGAAAAAGAAAAAAATACTTTCATATATCCGTAGCGGGATTAAAGAAGGTGCCAAGATAATACTTGACGGCAGGACTGCCTTCAAAATCAAAGGAGATTATCCCGATACCTGTTTCCTGGGCGCGACCATCATGGAATACGTTAAGCCTCAGATGAAGATAGTTACCGAGGAGATATTCGGTCCCACCATGGGTATTATCCGTGTCAAAACCCTTGATGAAGCCATTGAAATATGTAACCAGAATCCCTTCCATAATGCAGATGCTATTTTCACCTCGAGTGGAAGAACTGCTCGAGAATTCAAATATGGAGTCAAGAGCGGGAACGTTGGTATCAACGTCGGTATAGTGGCACCCATGGCATTCTTCCCCTTCAGCGGGATGCGCGACTCCTTCTTCGGGATCTTACACACTCAAGGTAAGGAAGCCATCCGCTTCTTTACAGAAAGCAAGGTGGTAATTGAAAGGTGGCCCTAGTAACGGAGGAGATATAGAATGCCGTTAAATACAAGCGCCTCGGTTATCAGTTTTGCCAAGCAGCTAGAAGCTGATTCTGCCGCCTTTTATGAAAAGATGGCGGAGAAATATCCCAAGGCGGCAGCGCTTTTTCTCACCTTTGCCAAAGATAATAATAACTATACAACGATGATTCAAAGGGCATACTATGGCGTCATCACTGACGCCCTTGAAGGGTGTTTTGCCTTCAGTGTAGAAACCGATAAATATACGTTTGAAAGAGAACCCGCGAAGGAATTGGGCTACACTGACGCCTTGAGCCAGGCCATTGATATGGAGCAGAAGCTCCTCTCGTTTTACACTGATGCTGCCGAACAATCAAAAGCGTTTATGGCAGATGTGCCCAGGACTTTTCTGATAGTAGCCAGGAAAAGAAAGAATCGTGAAGATCAACTGAGAGCGCTTCTTAAGGAGACATGACTAAGGATGGCAAGCATAGTTGAAAGGCGTCGCATAACCTGTCCGATTTATCATGTTAATGCTTATATTGTGAGGTTTGACGATAGCTCTCACGTTATTAAATGTCCTAATAAAGAGAGATGCGGTGATACGTGCCCATATCTGAAAGACCCGGACTACAAATCCCCCTATCGCAGAGCACCTGAGTATATCCCTTAATAACTGCAGTATCTTGTTGATTCGGCATTTGAGCCTCGTTATCTTCCATTGGTCCGATATTAGGATTGAAAGCTTTCCCTTGTGCCAGGGATTGCCTCGCCGCCGTCCTCCTCAGAATGGCAAGAAGATGCTGATGTGCTGAACGGGAGGGTGGGTTGACAGACGGCTGGGTGGGTGATAGACTGAAAACTACAAGGGAAAAGCAGGGCCTGATAGCGTGACGGGCAATAGCGAAAATCGAGTCAGAATCAGCAAACAACATATCCCCGCATTCTCAATTAACAGGATTTTAATATCATTACTGTATTATTAAAGATATAAAGATAAATGAAAGGAGGTGACGGCGAGCGATTATAGAAGGGAAGAAATTGACGTGGTTTCCAAAAATTTTGCGAAAGGAGGAGAAATAGTGAAAAAAGTATTGTTTATCTCGCTAGCAGTGGTGCTAGCCCTGAGCATCAGCCTTGTTGGCTGTGGCGGCGGTGGGGGGCCGGTAATACCACCCGAGCCAGAATCACTCGTAATTGGTACGGCAAGAGATACGAATGAGTCGCTGGCTATTTTTGAACAGGTAGCCGCCGGACCAGTTATGAGGGAATTCGTTGCGCAAGTCAACGCCGACGGCGGGGTACATCTTAGCGAATATGACACAGACACCGAGGACTGTTATGTGAATCTGGAAATAGACAGGCGCGAAATTAATGTTGCGGCATGGGACGTGGGGGACATAACGGCAGAAATTTGCGCCGCCATAGACGACGGTGATGTCCATTTTCTGTGGGGCGGCCCAGGCACCGATTGTATTTTCACCCAAGCCTCTATCGCCAATGGTGCCAAGGTGGTACTGCTTACCTTCGAGGGTGGTGCTACCGTCATCACGAACGATCCACTTAAACTTGCTAAGTGGCCCTACGTATTTATCACCCTGAGCTATTCCGACTGGTACCAGTTGCCGGTTCTATCTGACATACTCGAGGCTAAGAAGGGGGTAGGCGAGGGGGCGGTGAAGGCATATGTACTTCATATTGAGGGTGAGCACGGCGACGAGTATCTGGCCGTGGCCGAAGATAACTTCGACGTCGTTGCCGATGTTGAAATTCCGTTTGACCCATCGGCATATGCCCCGCTGGTAGACGGTGTAATAGATGCCGCTATAGCTGCTCTGAATGCGACACCGTATGACATCTTCTGCTGTTTTGCCTATCCTGATCATGTCATGATGACTACCGGCACGGGCATGGCAAAAAATTTCAACCCACCGGCTATGATATTCGGACCGGGCTCCAACTTCGGGTTTTACGCTTACTCGTTCGGCGGACCGCCGCCAGACCCGACTCTAGTGGACGGAATACTGGGTTTCACGGTTGCCGCTTACGCTGCAAAGACGGAAATCACAGCAGTATATGATGCAATCGCGGCACGGATGGATGACGATACGGGCGATCCTGACTCAGGCATACCAGGTTTGCCTGGCATTCTGGCTCTGGATTACTGGGGAATTCCTTGCTACTGGTCAGCTTGTGAGCTGTGGCTGGCCGCTGTAGAGAAAGTTGGATATGTCGACCAGACACTGCTAAGAGACGCCCTTGCTGGTTTCGAGGCTGCCCCGGTTGAGACGATTATGGCAGATGAAACCTGGTTCCGCATGTACGGGGACCCTGGTAAAGGTGGTGGAAATCTGGATTACCTTTGCCACACCGGTGAGATTGGCCAGTGGCAAAGCGGCGGGGTTTTTGAAACCGTAGGATACGACGGGATTACGACTGACCTGCCGAACTACATAGCTACCGCAAACATCACATTCCCCATGACTAACTTATGGGGCTGGTACGTACCACCTGGCCCCTAGGAGGGATTAGACTAGACAGAAGACAAGGAGTCTAGAAAATAGGTAATAGCAGGCTGTCTGGAAGGATATCGGGAGTAGTTTCCGGGAGGTGTCTTTCTGGACAGCCTGCTCGTATGTGCTAGCCAAGGACAATAAAATAAGGATAAGAAGTTGGCATTAAGTGCAATCCCAACGATAATCGTTTCTGGTATATTGACGGGCGGCGTCTATGGCTTGCTGGCTATGGGCTTAAGTTTGCAGTATGGTGTTGCCCGGGTGCTAAACATCTCTCATGGCGAATTTGTGATGCTGGGGGCTCTGCTCACCTATACACTCTATACAGGCTTTGGGATTAATCCGCTGGTGGCAGCGGCTATTGTCGGTCCTCTTTTGTTTGCCATAGGTTTTCTACTTCAAATAACTCTGTTCAGAGGCCTCAAAGCCCGGGCACCGGCACCGGCTGCTTTTGAGGGCAACGCTTTGTTAGCCGCCTTTGGTCTCCTCTACGTGATCCAGAACATAGGCATGATAAGATGGGGTGGCGTGGCACGGTCAGCTTATTATTTAAACTATGCGGTCACATTTCTAGGGATGTCGTTACGTTTCAACCGTATAGTCGCCTTTACAGTTGCTGTAGTGCTAGGCGTGGCTGTTTATCTCTTTTTGAACCGTTCTCGCATGGGAAGAGCTATCAGGGCAACGGCTGAAGACCCGGCGACGGCGGGACTGATGGGGGTAAACGTCAACATAGTGCTGGCTTTATGTTTTGGGCTTGGTGCGTTACTGGCAGGTATAGCTGGCTCACTAATAACCATGTTTTACTCAATTTCCTCAACTATAGGCTTTTCAAATACCGTAATCGCCCTCATTGTGGTCGTCCTGGGAGGATTGGGCAGTGTCCCGGGCAGTTTCATTGCGGGAATCATAATTGGTATTGTTACCAGCCTGGTTACTAGCTTGTGGCAGCCGATTCTTGTCGTGCCCGTTTATTATGGAATCCTCCTGGCCCTGTTGCTGGTGAGACCAGCAGGTCTTTTAGGGAAGAAGTAAAGAAAATGGATATAACCACACTTATATCTACACATAAAAAGTTACTGTTGGTGGGATTTCTCGTTCTAATCTTAATCTTTTTAGTCACCTTTCCCCTGTATGGTAGTGTATATTATACCCGCCTGCTGATTGTCATTCTTATGTATGTCACCCTGTCGGTGAGCTGGGCTATGTTTTCCGGTTCCACCGGTTACATGTCATTAGCGCCGGCAGCATTTTTCGGGGTCGGCATGTATACTATGGCCCTGCTGCAGTATAAATTGCCTTTCCCCGTTATCATAGTTGTTGGAGGTCTCCTCGGTTTCATACTTGCTCTTCTCATTGGCATGGTAACCCTGAGGCTGAAGGGCATGTATTTTGCTATCTTCACCTTCGGACTCGTTGTATTCATGGCCAGGGTTGTCGCGTACGCGGAGAGCCAGATAACAGGCCAACGTGGTCAGCATATTATCCCGCTAGATGACACAACTATTTTTTACGCAATGCTCGGCCTAACGATAGTAACGTTGCTCGCCATTTATTTTATCAGGCGCTCCAGAGTGGGCCTGGCCATGCAGAGCATCGGTGGGAATGAGGACGCGGCGGAACACATGGGCATCAATACCACTATGGTAAAGGTCCTCACCTTTGCCATCAGTTCCATTTTCATGGGGGCAGCCGGGGTAATCACGGCACCTAGATTGATATATATTAACGCGGATATCGCCTTTAGTCCAACCTTTTCTTTCATGCCAATCTTGATGTCTATCTTTGGTGGCATGGGGCATTTTTATGGTCCGGTAGTAGGTGCCGCTGTTTTTGGCTATTTAGAAAAAACGCTCAGAGCCCAATTCTCCACGTATTTTATGCTCGGTTTTGGTATTATAATGGTGGCGGTTATCCTATTCCTGCCCAATGGAATAGCGGGGCTGGTGCCAATGTTGCGAGATAAGTTGGGAGGGGTGATTTCGAAGTGGCGGAAAGGAGGCCAAGCAGAGCAACATGCGAATACTTGAAGGCCAGGGCGTAACTAAGTTTTTTGGGGGGTTAGCGGCGGTGTCCAATGTTGACTTCCATGTTGACCAGGGCGAAATCGTGGGTCTGATTGGTCCCAATGGAGCCGGTAAGACAACGCTGTTTAATTTAATATCGGGAGCTATTCCTTTTAAATCAGGGGAAATAAGATTTAAAGGACAGAAGCTCAACGGCTTGAAGCCCCATAAAATCTGCAAGATGGGAGTGAGCAGGACCTTTCAAGAGACCAAAGTTTTCGCCAATATGCCTGTCCTTCAGAATGTATTGGTGGGGGCGTTTTTCGGGACACCAAGCCGTGTATCAGGGGCAGATGCCGCCAGCGAAGCCAGCCAGGCATTGGAATTTGTGGGGCTGTCGGCAGTAAGCGCGACTCCAGTTAAAGACTTAACCCTGGTCCATCAGAAGCGCACCGAAGTAGCTAGAGCGCTGGCCACCAAACCTGAGCTTTTGTTGCTTGATGAACTGATGGCTGGTCTGAACCCCGCGGAAGTAAGCGAGTCTATGGAGCTGGTAACCAGGATTCGCGATAGAGGGATTACCGTTTTCATGGTAGAGCATGTCATGAAGGCCATCATGGGCATATGTGAGCGGATTATGGTGCTCCATCATGGTGAAAAGATTGCTGAAGGAACATGCAACGAGATTAGCTGCAATAAGACAGTTATTGACATATACCTGGGGGGGGGGACTAATGCTGGAAGTTAGCAACCTGAATGTTTTTTATGGCAAGTCTCAAGCCTTACGGGACGTTTCGTTAAGAGTCAATGAACGAGAGATAGTGGCTTTGGTGGGCACTAATGGCGCTGGTAAAACGACACTGCTTAATACTATATCAGGTCTGCTACGTCCAACTTCAGGTAGTGTGGAGTTTGTGGGCAAGAGAATAGACAGGCTAGCACCTCATAAAATTATGAGACTCGGTATTTGTCAGATACCCGAGGGCAGAAAGCTTTTTAGTGACATGACAGTGGGGGAAAACCTGGAGATGGGAGCGTATTCCTCTCAAGCCTGGAAGCGGAGGAAGGAAACGCTGGAACAGGTTTACCAAATTTTCCCGGTACTAAAAGAAAGACGAAAGCAATCAGCTAAGAAGTTAAGCGGCGGTGAACGGCAAATGGTAGCCATAGGGCGGGGCTTAATGTCCAGTCCCAGACTGTGCATGATTGATGAGCCGTCGTATGGTCTGGCACCGAAATTATTCTCGGAAGTCCTTGAGGTCATAAATCGCCTGCGTGAGCAAGGAATTACCATTTTGCTGAACGAGCAAAATGTTCGCAATACGCTTGAGACAGCCGACCGGGCGTATGTGCTGGAAAACGGACATATTGTCTTAGAGGGGAAAGGCAGAGACCTTTTGCAGAACGACCTGGTCAAGAAAGCCTATCTGGGACTGTAGTTTGACGGGTGTGAGGCGCCGCCTCTAAACAACGACAAATGACAAAGCTCAAATGCCAAATAAAGCCCAAAACCCAAATGACAAAAAGAGGTAGTTTTGGCATTCAAGCATTTGTGTTTCACGAAGTTTTTTCAATATTACCCCTCTTAAGATAAGAGGGGTAAGGGGAGTTATGAAATGGAAGTAACCCCCTTTAATCCCCCTTACTCTAAGGGGGATTAAAGGGAAGGAACAGTTTTGGCATTTAGGCATTTGGATTTGAATTGGTCTTTGGATTTTGACATTTGGGCTTGTCTGGGATTTGGTGCCCGGGGCTCTGAGATTCTGAGATAGGCTGCTTGAGAAAAAGGAGGTAAGATATGGCACGAGGTTATATGGGGAAAACGCTGTTTGTTGACCTTTCCAAAAATAAGCTAAAGGACGAGGCGCTCGACGAAAATCTTTGTCGCCAGTTCATCGGAGGCTATGGCATCGGCGCCAGAGTGCTTTTCAGCCGACAGAAAGCCGGTGTTGATGCATTGGGACCGGATAATATCCTGGGCATCCTTAGCGGGCCATTTACCGGTACCCCGGCGCTTGCGGGTACAAAGCACACTGTGGTAGGAAAATCACCGTTGACCGGGGGCTGGGGTGATGCCAACTCCGGCGGTTACTTCGGTGCCTTCCTGAAGTACGCTGGCTACGATGGGGTGTTCTTTAATGGCATATCGGCAAAGCCGGTATATCTCTTTGTTAACAATGGCAAAGCTGAGTTGAGAGATGCTGCCCACATATGGGGCAAAGACACTCGGCAGACCGAAGAAATACTCAAATCGGAACTGGGCAAGGATGTGGAGGTCGCCTGTATTGGTCCGTCAGGTGAAAATCACTCGCTCATCGCAGCAGTGTTTAACAGGAACCGAACTGCGGCTCGCTCCGGTCTGGGCGCCGTTATGGGCTCCAAGAAGCTCAAGGCGGTGGCTGTGAAGGGCAACATGAAGGTTCCCATTGCGGATGAAAAAAGAACCAAGGAGCTGAGAAAGAAATACACGGCCGAACTGGGTGGCCATATCGCCTGGTTGAAGCCGTTCGGCACGCCTTTCCTCGTTGATATCGGTGTTCTGAGTGGTGATTCACCGGTCAAAAACTGGGCAGGGGTAGGGGTTATTGACTTCCCGGACTTTCAACCTATAGCCAAAGAGGCTGTGATTGCCCGTATGACGAAAAAGTTTGCCTGTTACCAGTGCCCCATCGGATGCGGGGGGTGCATGAAGGCGGGAACCGGAGAGTATAAATATGAAGCGGGTTCACGAAGACCGGAATATGAAACGATTGCCATGTTTGGCACCAATTGTCTCAATAACAACCTGGAATCGATACTCAAGGCCAGTGATATTTGCGACCGCTATGGAATTGACACCATCTCAGCCGGGGCAGCTATTGCCCTCGCCATCGAATGCTATGAGAGAGGGCTCATCACTAGGAAAGACACCGATGGTATCGAAATGACCTGGGGCAATCACAAATCTATCGTGGCCATGACCGACAAATTGGCTAAAAGAGAAGGTTTCGGTGCAGTGTTAGCCGATGGAGTGAGGGCGGCAGCGGAGAAGATTGGGAGAGGCGCCGACCAATACGCCATACATGTTGGGGGCCAGGAGCTTCCGGCACACGACCCCAAGCATTCATTTCATTATGCTACAAGCTACAGGATGGACCCTACCCCCGGTCGTCATTTTGTGGGCTCGGAGCTTTCGGACGCCCCCGGACATCCTGCCGGACTGCTGCCCAAGTTTGACTTCAAGTCCTTTTCTGGCCGGGGGGAAGTGCGCAGGATAGGCAACTGCTTCCACCAAACTGTGGTTTGTACCGGGATGTGCCTGTTCGTGTACTGGGCCTTTCCCAGCACTGACCCTATCGCTGAATTCATGAGGGCGGTCACCGGCTGGGACGTGACTAATGAAGAATTATTGAAGACAGGGGAGAGAATTGCCAATATCCGGCAGGCCTTCAATATCCGCGAGGGGTTGAATCCGCTGGAGTTCAAGGTACCCAACAGAGTGGTCGGCAAGCCACCGCTGAAGGAGGGCCCTGTGGCTGGAGTAACGATTGATGAAGACACCATGATCAGAGAGTACCTGGCAGCCATGGATTGGGACATCAAGACAGCCAAGCCCAGTAAAAGGAAACTGCTGGAACTGGGGCTGGCAGACGTGGCTCAGGAACTCTGGCCCTAGACGGGACAACCCACGGCACACACCTGTGCGGCAACAGTGAGAGCCTGAACTAGAACAGACGGGCGCTTCCGTTGCCTATATCATCACTGTTCCGCCATCAACATAGATAATCTGCCCGGAGATCATGTCCGAGGCAGCTGAGGCCAAAAACAAGACTGCGCCCGCCGGGTCGGTTGGCTGTAAACGTTGACGAATTGATTGTTCCCCGGTGGCAATCTCGAATATCTTATCGCTATTCGTTTGGCCTAGACTCGCTTCGGTAGCCACGTATCCGGGGGCAACTGCGTTGACATTAATACCTGAGGGGCCCAGAGCCCTAGCTAGGGCGTGAGTCATTATGTAAACTGCTCCCTTGGTACAGGCATATGGCAAAAAGAGCTGGGCCGCGGGGACTCTGGCAACATTAGATGCGATATTGATAATCTTACCCTTCTTCTGCTTTGTCATTAGAGAAGCTATGGCCCTGCAAACTACCCATGTTCCTCTTACGTTCACCACAAACATCTGATCCCATTGCTCTACGGTCCAGGCATCCCAGGGCTGGGCATTAATTCCGTACCATATAGCAGCATTGTTGACGAGGATATCGACCCTGCCATACTGCTGCGTAACCTTCTCCGCTATCTTGTTGCCAGCGTCTTCGTGCGAAATGTCAGCCTCCATGATTGCTACTTCCGCACCCTTAGCCTTTACCTCCTTAACCGTGCCCTTAGCCCTTTCCAGGTTAGTGGTAGTCAACAGCAATTTGGCCCCTTCCTCAGCAAATTTCAAGGCGAAGGTTTTCCCCATACCGCGGCTGGCTCCGGTTATAATAGCTACTTTGTCCTTTAGTACTCCTGACATATCTCCCTCCTTTAGCTTTTCAACAAAATGCTTTGCAATGGAGCGTATTCTATGGTGTGGGGCTGCAAAGCTCAAGCTTTACTGCGCGGGCCACCTACATAACCTTTGACATTCCCCTTTTCGAATTCATCCAGGATAATTCCAGCGGTACACTTCGCAGTTTGCATAATAGTACACCCGCGGGTCAATCCCCTGAACTCTCGATCCATCTCCTTATTTGTGAGATCCCAAGCTTTCCCGAAGAATTTCCTCTGCACATCTTTGCAGAGTATAGAGCCATACTCTCGGTAGTACTTATCCAGAATGGTATTGCGAACGGTGGCACAAGCCGTACCCAAGAGTTCGACATCCTGTCCCTCCCGCGGAATCCCCAGTGCCAGGCCAATCGCCAAAGCGCTACTGGCAACAGCACCACACGTACCATCTCCGCTCAAGCCAACGCCAGCGGTCAGAACGCATATTCCGGAAAAAAACTTGTCTTCCATATCCTTGGGAATAATCTCCAGGCCACCCCATCTGAGAGCGTCAATTATGGCCAGAAAGGTACACTGGCCGCAGCCCTTGTATTTCGCTTCATATTCTATACCCAGTTCATTGGCTTTCTGGATAATCTCGTCCTTCGTCTTTGTGAGCTTGACCATGATCGTCGTGCCTCCATTTCTGCTCTGAATCACAGGCATTGTAGCATGAATAAACGCCTCCCTGTCAACGAATCGTCTCATCGATGGATAGCTAGCAAATTCTCTCTGCTCTTGCTATAATGCTTCTCCAAATAGCAGCGACCCAAGCGGATTATGTAGTCCGATCAAGGAGGGAATGAAGCATGACTAAAGACCTGGTGAAGACATTGGCTGATTTGAAGGAACAAGAGGTTATTAGGATCGTTGAAGATAGGTTGAAAGCCAAGGAAGACCCGCTCAAAATTCTGGAAGATGCCAGGAAAGGCATGGAAATCGTGGGCAAGCGTTTTGCCAGCAGCGAATACTTTATACCTGATCTGGTGTATTCCGGTGAGATATTGAAGGCTGTAACCGAGATGGTCAAGCCCAAGTTGAGCAAGGCGGCTGAAAGCAAGAAGCTGGGTAAGATTGTTTTTGGCACCGTCGCCGGGGATATACATGACATCGGCAAGGACATCGTGGTCTTTATGCTCGATGTCAACGGCTTCGAAGTCCATGACCTTGGCGTGGACGTCCCGGCGCAAAAGTTTGTGGAGAAGATAAAGGAAACGGGCGCTCCCATTGTTGGCTTAAGTGGCTTTCTAACCCTGGCTTTTGATTCCATGAAACAGACGATAGATGCCATGAAAGCCGCCGGCTTACGAGACAAGGTAAAGGTCATGATTGGCGGCGGCCAGATTACTGAAGAGGTAAGAAAGTATACCGGCGCTGATGCCTACGGCAAGGATGCCATGGCCGGAGTTACCCTGGCCAAGAAATGGGCAGGGGTAAAATAATAATCCCCTGCGGATAATATGTAGGAGGCAAAAAATGGAAAAGAAATGGGAAGACATGACGCCAGAGGAAAAGCAGGAGGCACGGTTCGCAAAATGGCTTTCGCCGGAGGGCGTCAAGTTTGCCAGCCCCGAAGCTGAGAAGATCTACAAGGAAAGGGCCACCAGGATAAAAGATGCCATCCAGATGAAGAAAAGGCCAGACAGAGTGCCGGTGTTGCTGATACCCAGCTTTTTCCCTGCTTTTTATTCCGGGCTGACCCCTCGTGATGTCATGTACGACTATGAAAAAGCCAATAATGCCTGGAGAAAATTCTACGTGGACTTTCAACCGGACGCGCACTTCGGCTGCGTGGCGCCCGGTCCAGGGAGATTCTTTGACATCCTGGACTACAAGCTATACAAGTGGCCGGGCCACGGAACGGCCCCCCAGCACACCTACCAGTGCAACGAAGGCGAATATATGAAGGCAGATGAATATGATGCCTTTTTACAGGACCCGACCCATTTCTTCAACACCACCATTCTGCCGCGCATATTCGGAGCCCTGGAACCCTTCAAGCAGCTCCCTAACGTCACTACAATAAATGAAATGTATGGAACTGGCATTATTTTTTTCCCATATGGTCTGCCCGACGTTCAGGCTGCCTTCAAGAAGCTTCTGGAAGCCGGGAGTGAAGCCGCAAAATGGCTGGGATATTTCATGGCCTTCGAGAAGGAGATGCCGGCGTTAGGATTTCCCTCAGGTCAAGCCGGCTATACCAAAGCGCCTTATGACATACTCGGTGACACCCTCCGGGGCACCAGAGGGATAATGGCTGATATGTACCGACGGCCCGATAAGCTCATCGAAGCCATGGATAAAATGACGCCATTTTGGATTCAGAAAGGCATAATCGAGTCAAACATGAACTCGAATCCTTTGATATTCTTACCTCTGCATAAAGGTGCCGATGGTTTTATGTCTGACGAGCAGTACAAGAAATTCTACTGGCCCTATCTAAAAAAGATACTCCTGGGCTTGATTGATGATGGAGTGGTGCCGTTTCTCTGGGCTGAAGGGGGCTCTAACTCGCGTCTGGAGGTTATCCGGGACTTACCCAAGGGTAAGACAGTCTGGCTGTTCGACACAGTAGATATGCTTAAAGCCAAAGAAATACTGGGTGACGTTGCCTGCATAGCCGGCAACATGCCTATGGACCTGTTGACCATTGGTACGACCCAGCAGGTGAAAGACTACGCCAGGAGACTTATTGATAATTGTGGCAAAGGTGGCGGCTATATGATGGCTAACTGTGCGTTCTTCGATGATGTAAAGCCGGAAAACGTCAGGACTATGGTAGAGTTTACCAAGGAATACGGCGTATACAAGTAGATATAAAACGGGCTGGGATGGTAACATAAGAAGAGAGGCTGGGCTATGCCCGTAATCCGTGATATCCCCCTGAGCCTGAAGACCAGGGAGGTGCTACGGCGGCAGGGATTGGGGGGAGGAGCTAAAGTCAGGCCGGAGATAAAACTTTTAATTCGGGAACTACTCGCTAGTGTCAAGAAGGCTCGCCTCCTGGAGCCAGCAGTGGCTTACGAACACTACACAGTGAAGAATATGAACGATAGCCAGATATCTCTGGACGGCGATAAGGGGATACATGGTCCGTTGCTACCGGCAATCTTCCCCGAAGCGAGGGAGCTAGCCGTTATGCTGTGCACCATCGGTTCCAAACTGGAAGAACAGGTGACAGAATACAGTAGTAACGGCGAAACTCTGCGGGGGATGATTCTGGATGGTATTGGCAGCTCGGCTGTGGATAAGCTGGTTGCGGAAGTCCTCGGGCTTATTGCCACTGACGTCTCGTCGCGAGGCTACGAGATAGGCGGCCCGGTCAACCCCGGTATGCCGGGTTTTCCCCTGACCGAACAGCGAAACCTGTTGGGACTGACCAGAGCGGATGAAATCGGGGTGAGTCTGACGGCTGCGGGGGTACTGGTCCCCCGCAAATCAACTTCCATGGTCATAGGCATAGGTCCGCATATGACAAGGTGGACACAGGCTGAAGTGTGTGCCCGCTGCAGCCTCAGGGAAACCTGCCTCTATAAAGTAAAATAATGAGAAGAGAATGACTGCTTTCACTATTAATTTTGAGCCGGTAGGTCGAAGAGGGGAGTGTCAAGAGAGTGAGTCTCTTCTAGCTTGTGCTCGCCGTCTCGGCGTGGGTATCAACAGCATATGCGGGGGCGAGGGAATATGCCACTCATGCAAGGTACAAGTGCTGAGCGGCGCTGTCTCCAAACCAACGCGCAACGAACGTGAAGCATTTAACTCACGAGAACTAGAGGAGGGGTGGCGACTGGCCTGTCAGACTTATCCCACCGGCGACTGCAAAATCGCTGTGCCCGCCGAGTCCATGACCACCCCGCAGCGAGTCCAGGTGGAGGGACAGGAAGTGAAAGTCTCCCCCGACCCATCAGTTCGAGTTTACCGCCTGCAGTTAGCTGCCCCTTCACTAAAAGCCCCCCAGGCTGATGCCGACCGCTTGCTTAAGGCACTAAACAGGCAGCACAAGCTGCACTGCACCAAGATTGATATTGGTGCCCTGCGCACCATCTCTGACCAGCTGCGGTCCTGGAGGTGGAAAAGTCAGGCAGTAGTCCGTAACGGCGAGGTGATAGCCCTTCTCCCCCCGAAAAGCCGCCAACTGGGGCTAGCTATAGACCTGGGTACCACCAAGGTTGCCGGCTACCTGGTTGACCTCAGCGACGGCCGGACTTTAGCCGCCAAGGGGATAATGAATCCCCAAATTAGCTATGGAGAAGACATCATCAGCCGTATTAGCACGGCCATAAAGTCACCAGATAAGGCACTGAAGTTACACAAGCTCGCGGTTGGCGCCATCAACGAGCTTTGCATTGACCTATGTGCTGAGGCCGGTGCCAAACCTGAAGAAATTTTGGAGGCAGTAGTCGTGGGCAATACCGCCATGCACCACCTTTTCCTCCGTCTGCCGGTAAGACAACTTGTGCGCTCTCCCTTCGTGCCTGCCGTCAGCCGGGCGTTGGAGGTCAAGGCTGGCGAATTGGGGTTGAATATTCCTCCTGGAGTGTATGTATACCTGCTGCCCAATATCGCCGGCTTTGTTGGCGCCGACCATGTCTCCATGTTGTTGGCAACAGATGCCTGGCGAGCAAAAGAGACGACGCTGGCTCTGGACATCGGGACTAACACCGAGGTCTCTTTAATCCACAAGGCGAAGATAGCCACTACCTCCTGTGCCTCCGGGCCTGCCTTCGAAGGCGGCCATATCAAGTACGGCATGCGGGCAGCCACGGGAGCTATTGAACGCCTGCGCATCGACGGCGACAAAGTCCAGTACCAGACCATCGACGGGGCGCCGCCAGTCGGCATCTGTGGCTCGGGGATACTTGACGCACTGGCTCAGCTTCACCTGGCCAAAATCATTGATGAGGGTGGCAGGATAATAGACGAGCGATCTCGCGTCCGTGCCTACAAAGGACAGCGCGAGTTTATATTAGTCAGCAAGGAGGAGCGGAATGGAAAGCCAGCTATCACCATCACCCAGCATGACATCAGAGAATTGCAGCTGGCTAAAGCAGCCATTCGCACCGGCATCCAGGTGCTTCTGGAAACGAGCGGCTGCGCTGAAGACGATATAAGCCAGGTGATAATCGCTGGGGCCTTTGGCAGCTACATTGATATATTCAGTGCCGTGGCAATCGGCATGCTGCCGTCGCTGCCACTGAAACGCTTCCGGCAGGTGGGCAATGCCGCTGGCATGGGAGCCAAGCTGGCTCTGATTTCCCTTAAGTCTCGGGCCCAAGCAAAGGTTATAGCCTCCAGTGCTGGCTATATTGAACTGGCCAGCAGCCCTGGGTTTCAGTCAACATTTATGCAGGCAAATTACCTGGGAAAGTACCGGATCATAGATGGCAAGAGAGAGGAAATAGACTGATGGAGACCAAAGTGTCAAGCTCGAGGAAGGAAGTAATCATTGGCGATGACCGGCCCACAGTGCTTATCGGCGAGCGTATCAATCCTGCCGGCAAGAAAAAACTAGCCGAGGCTCTCAAGGCTGGCGACCTGGAGATTGTCCGCAAGGAAGCCCTGGCTCAAGTGCAAGCCGGGGCAGACATTCTGGATGTCAACGTGGGGACATTCGGCGTCGATGAGGTGGCCCTGCTTCCCAAGGCGGTCCAGACGGTCATGGACACAGTGGATGTCCCCCTATGTCTTGACAGTTCTAACCCAGACGCCCTCGAGGCGGCACTCAAGGTATATAAGGGTAAGCCGCTGGTCAACTCGGTTACCGGTGAAGAGCACTCCCTGAAAAGAGTCCTACCTATAATCAAGGAATACGGGGCTGCGGTAATCGGTCTGGTGCAGGATGACGAGGGTATTCCAAAGGACGCTGAGCGGAGGGTGCGGATTGCCCGCAAGATAGTGGAAAGAGTCGAGGCATCAGGGATCCCCCGTGAGGACCTAGTCATTGATTGCCTGGCTTTCGCGGTAGGAGCTGAACCTAGCTCTGGTGTGGCGATCATAGAAGCCATCCGCCGGATTAAGGCCGAACTGGGAGTGAACATGACAATGGGTGCCAGCAATGTATCTTTCGGCCTGCCTGACCGCGAACTGCTCAATAGCGCCTTCGTCGTCATGGCTGTTGCCGCTGGCGCTACATGCCTCATTGTGGATGTGGCTAAGGTGCGCTCAATTATCCTGGCCGCCGACCTTGTGCTCGGACGTGACAAGCGAGCCCGACGCTATATTGAAGCGTATCGGCAGGGTCCGAAGCAAGAGAAACAATAAGAAGTAAATGACAGGGAGGAAAGTATGAAAAATAGAAAGACGCTCCTGCCAGCCCTGCTCGCCATTGTTTTGGTCTTCGGCTTCATTCTTCCTGCTTCGGTAGCGGGAGCCTCAGCGACCGGGCAACTACCAGATGACCATGCGATTACTCATTTGTTGGCAGATAACCCCAGCCCTGCTTCCGCAATGACCTTGAACACATCTCAAGGGCAAACGACGCCCATGGTTGCCGCAGGCTACTATCACACGGTGGGGCTTCAAGCCGACGGCACCATGGTCGCCGTGGGAAGCAACGTCTACGGGCAATGTGATGTCGGCGGCTGGACGGACATCATACAGGTCGCCGCCGGCAGCCAGCACACACTGGGGCTTAAGGCCGACGGCACCATGGTCGCCGTGGGAGCGGGATACACCCGCGGCGGGCAATACAATGTCGGCAACTGGACGGACATCATACAGATCGCCGCAGGTTATGCTCACACGGTGGGGGTTAAGGCCGACGGTACCGTGGCTGCCGTGGGAGATAACGACGGCGGGCAGTGCAATGTCGGGGACTGGACGGACATCATACAGATCGCCGCAGGTTATGCTCACACGGTGGGGCTTAAAGCCGATGGCACCGTGGTCGCCGTGGGATACAAAGGCTTGGGTCAAAGTGATGTGGGCGATTGGAGAGATATCGTCCAGGTCGCTGCCGGCAGCTATCACACGGTAGGACTTAAAACCGACGGCACCGTGGTCGCCGTGGGAAGGAACAACGGCGGGCAGTGCAATGTCGGGGGCTGGACGGACATCATCCAGGTCGCCGCAGGCTCTGACTACACGGTGGGGCTTAAGGCCGACGGCACTGTGGTCGCCGTGGGAGATAACGACAATGGGCAGTGCGATGTTGAGGGCTGGACAGATACCATCCATGTGGCCACAGGCGGCTGGCACACAGTGGGGCTTAAGAACGACGGCACCGTGATTGCCGTGGGAAGGAGCCACTACGGGCAGTGCGATGTCGGCGGCTGGATGGACATCATCGGGGTCGCCGCAGGCTCCAGGCACACGGTGGGACTTGAGAACGACGGCACCGTGGTCGCTGTGGGATGGAATGGCTACGAACAATGCAATGTCGGCAACTGGACGGATGTCAGCCAGGTCGCCGCAGGTTATGGTCACACGGTGGGGCTTAAGGCTGATGACACAGTGGTCGCCGTGGGATGGAATGGCTACGGACAGTGCAATGTCGGCAACTGGACGAACATCATCGGGATCGCTGCAGGCTCCAGGCACACGGTGGGGCTTAAGAACGACGGCACCGTGGTCGCCGTGGGAGATAACCAGTTCGAGCAGTGCGATGTCGGTGGCTGGACAGATATTATCCAGGTCGCCACAGGCTGGAGCCACACGGTGGGGCTCAAGCACGACGGCACCGTGGTCGCCGTGGGACACAGCGAGTACGGGGAGTGTGCTGTCAGCAGCTGGGCGTACATCATCCAGGTCGCCACAAGCTGGCAGCACACGGTGGGGCTTAAGGCCGACGGTACCGTAGTCGCTGTGGGAGACGATTCCTACGGACAGTGTACTGTCGGCGGATGGACGGATATCATCCAGGTCGCCGCCGGCAGCTATAACACAGTGGGGCTTAAAGCCGATGGCACCGTGGTCGCCGCGGGAGGCGACGCCGGTGGGCAGTACATTGCCACCAGCTGGACGGACATCAAAGAGGTCGCTGCAGGCAGCTACCACACTGTAGGGCGTAAGAACGACGGCACTGTGGTCGCTGCAGGCCCTCATATCGAGCTTGCCAGGTGGAATCTGGGAATTGTCGAGTATACCCTTGCCATCTCCAGTACTCCTGGCGGTTCCGTTATCAAGCCTGGTGACGGCATGTTTACCTGTAGTGCCGGGGTCATGGTCCGCTTGATTGCCAAGCCCGAGAACGGCTACCGCCTTGCCAAGTGGACGGGTGATGTGGACACCATCGCCAATGTAAACGCCGCCACAACTGTCATTACCATGCACGGCGACTATGAAATCACCGCTGACTTTGCGCTCAACTGGCCGCTAATCGGCGGGATTATAGCGGCGGTAGTGGTAGCAGCGGGATTGGTGGTTTTTTTCCTACGTAGGAGGAAAGCCGCCCGGGCAAAAGGACAAAACCGAAAGAAAGCTGCCCGAAAAAAGAGACGCTGAATTGAGCTTTTCTCCCCTGCCCCTCTGTATCTTGTAAGTCTCGCACTAACTTCTGTGTCGGAATTGCTGCAAAATGTCGGATGACGCAGCATGACCATGATGAGGCAATCCCCCGGGGCGACTCGAACGCCCGACAGGCGCAATTAGGAATTCGAAAAAAGTATGCTGCCTGGTATCGGTGAATCTGCTGATGTCAGGGGCTCCCTCGTTCAGTATATCTTCTGATACTGACCGCTGCCAACAAGCATTACAGAATCGCTCTGCAAAATGTTTGCAGATTCCTGGCATAATCGCACTTTTCGCCACACTGTCACCTTTTGTTGCCGCCTGCCTAAAAAGGCCGCTGCTCCGGTTTTGTGGTATCCCTGGAATCCGATTTTGACCTGAAGGAGGCCTATTCCGCTTCTGCCAGGGTATAGATGCCGCCTTGCCGGGAAAGGATATACAGGTTACCTGCCAGGTCCTCACCGAAGGAGGTGATACTCAGTCCGGAGTCAACTAATAGTTTGTTCTCAGTTACGACGCTGCCATTATAAGCCAGGGCCCAGATATTTCCGGAACAATAGTCGCCGTATATGTAATAGCCCTGCAAGGAAGCTATGTCGTCTGCCCGATACACATACCCTCCGGTGACCGAGCACCCCTGTGAGTGGTCATACTCAACTGTGGGCAGCGTCAGGCCGGACTGGTTACAGCCGGTGGACGGAGAGTAACAGTGGGAACCTTCCATTATGTTCCAGCCATAATTAGCACCCTTGGTAATGATATCTATTTCCTCCCACAGGTTTTGCCCGACATCGCCGGCCCATAATCGCCCTGTTTCCAAATCAAAGGAAAAACGCCAGGGGTTCCGCAGGCCGTATGCCCATATCTCTGCCCGGGCACCCTCAGTATCCACAAACGGATTATCGACAGGTATTTCATAGTCCCCGGGTCCCGATAACCCACTGACGTCAATACGTAGAATTGAGCCCAGGACTGTACTCAGGTTCTGGGCATTGCCCAGAGGGTCACCGCTGCCCCCGCCGTCGCCTAAACCAATATAAAGGTACCCGTCCGGACCGAAGGCGAGCTGCCCGGCGTTATGGTTGCTATAGGGCTGCTCAATTTCCATGATAATAACTTCGCTTTCCGGGTCGGCTACGTCCGTATTCTCCTGGTCCAGGCTGAAGCGAGACAATACCGAGCGACGGGGATTGTCAGCTGAGTAATAAACGTACAAATAGCCGTTCCCCTGGTAATCGGGGTCGAAGGCAAGTCCAAGCAAGCCTTCCTCATTACCTTCCCTGTTAACCCGGTCCGTAATATCTAAGAATATATCCGCCTGCTGCGAATTGTTGGCGGAAAAAGCATAAATGACTCCCCTCTGCTCGGTGACAAATATCAGGCCGCTCGTATCATCCGGCTGGACCAGGTTGGTCATTTCCTGGAAAGACAGGTCGGGAAATACCCGTTCGACCTGAATATTGCCGGTGGGTGTGGGCTCCGAATTACAGGCCGATAAACCTGCCAGCGCGACCACTCCTATCACAAGTAAAACTATTCTTGCGTGATAAACAATCTTTCTCATGGCTTTGTAACCTCCTGTACTAATGAATGAAATATCACCTCAGCGCCTCAATTTTTCACATCAATCCTTATTCTAGGTCAGCCTCAATGAAATAGTCATAAAACTGGATGACAAAACGTAACAAAATTATGACATTTTCGGCTTGACTGGTATGATGTGCCTCGTAGTCTAGAATCCTCCCCGCGACGGGAGTTCCCTCTTCGTTCTAATCCTCTCCCTCGCCCCCATTCGTCATTGCGAGGGACGAAGTCCCGAAGCAATCTCCTCTCCTTCGACATGAGCTCCCTCTCTCTCATATTCCTCTCCCTTGACCCCCCTGTCATTGCGAGGCACGAAGTGCCGAACCAATCTCCTCTCCGCACGTTCTTTCCCGTTGACCCCCAGTCCTCCCCTGCATATTCCTCTCCCTCGACGGGAGAGGCCTCAAGTGAGGGTGATACTTTCTCCACTTGCTGGAGAGGGCTAGGGTGAGGCCAGATCAGGGTGATACCCCATCGCTCAGAAAGCAGCCGAATCAGGCAGCAGACCACGGTCAGAACATTACAGGGCCTGTTGACTTTCCTGTTATCGCTCATTATAATGAGTATATACTCAATATTGCGAGCAGATAAATATGCTACAGTCGCATTTGATCGCTACGGTCAACCAGAAGGTGCTGAGTCTGCTGGCAAAATTCTCAGACCAGGAATTCTATGAGCGAGAAGTAGCTCGTACGCTTGGAATTTCGTACGGCTCAGCGAACCGGGCGCTCAACGAGCTGTATTCGACCGGGGCTATCACACGCAGAAGAGAGGGGAAAATGTATTTCTATTCTATTAATTCCTCGACTGCTGTCATCACGGAGTTCAAGAAAATGGTGAATCTCATGCTGGTTGAACCGCTGGTAGAAGAGCTGAAGAAGATGTCAAGCCGCATAATATTATACGGCAGCTGTGCTCTTGGGACAGATAATTCGGAGAGTGATTTAGATTTATTCGTCGTATCTAACAGCAAAGAAGACGTGTCAAATGTTATCAGCAATTTCGCACTCCCCAGGGGGTTTGAGAATATTAAGATTCAGCCAGTGATTAGAACGCCTGTCGAGCTATTGGAGGGAGGGGAGTCAGAACAGACTTTCATGGAAGAAATTGAGCGTGGCATAGTGTTGTGGGAAAGGGCTAGAAGTGAATCAAGAGTTTAAACAGTGTCTCGAAAGCAAGAAGATTGTCTCCTTCGCCAGAGGCAAAAAGCTGGTCAAAAAGGAGCTCTCAGTCGCCAGAAGTGACCTGACGGATGCAAAAGCAGGTTATGAAAATGAGCGTTACAAGTGGTCAACTATTCAGGGCTATTATGCGATGTTTCATGCCGCCCGAGCACTTGTCTACTCGCGGGGCTACCGTGAGAAGAGCCACTACTGCCTGGCTGTAGCCTTGAGGGCTTTATTTGTTGACGAAGGTAAAATGGACGCTCGGTCAGTTCGGGACCTCCTCAATGCCATGAACCTCCGTCAAGCTGCCGATTATGAGGCCGAGTTCTCTCAATCTGGAGCCAAAGCGGTTATTGCTTCAGCAGAGAAGTTCATAGAAATAGCGGACGCCATAACCAGGAGCCATGCCTGACGGTAACGGGCGAGCCCGATGAACGGATAGACGCTATGCCGCTCCGTACGCGCTCCCGGCGCTGCACACTGCGCTAGATTGTTACGCCACAGGTAAGAAGACAGGCTAATGCGCAGCTTCACCATAAGGAACGTTATGGTCTTGTTCCGATTACCCGGATATCCGCTGCGCTAAACGACCGGCTGCCAGCTCAGGAAGGGATAAGTCTCATCATCAACAATATTCCATACGTAGCTTGTATTGCGCATGCCAGGACCGGCAACTGCGATTATGTTCCACGCAGAACCTGGGAAGGTTGCGATGTTTTCCATTTCCGCAGTCGTCTTGCCCGTTCCGCCGTCTGAAATAGCTTGTCCGCTGGTTTCAATATCCCAGAATGAGTTGCTTACAGTGCCCTGATAATTCCGTCCCACCAGACCGCCAATATAATCCAGGCCGGTCACATTACCGCTGGAATAACAACTACTCACACTGCCCCGATTATGTCCCACCAGACCGCCAACAAGCGATTCGCCATCCACCCTCGCGCCGGAATAGGAATTGCTTACGGTGCCGTCGTGATTCCATCCCACCAGACCGCCAACGTACTCGTGGCCGGTCACACTACCGGTAGAATAGGACTTACTGACAGTGCCGTGATTCTGTCCCACCAGGCCGCCGACTTCGAAGCTACCACTCACGTCGGCGGCGGAATAGGAGTTGCTCAGAGTGCCGCCACTCTCTCCGACCAGACCGCCGACATGCGTATCGCCAGTCACCTTGCCGGTGCAGCGACAATTGCTCAGACTGCCGTGATGAGCATGTCCCACCAGACCACCAACATACAAGTCGCCAGTCACATCGGCGTTGACCACTGCGACACCCACGATGGTGGCTCCCGACTCAACAAAACTGAAAAGTCCCACATGGTCTTCGCCCTCGCGGTCGATAAACAGGTCCCTTATCTCAAATCCCTGACCGTCGAAACTGCCGGTAAATGGGTCAGGCCAAATCCCAATCGGCTGCCAGCCCCTTCCTTGATTAGCTGTCGGGCTCGCCAGTTCCGTATAACCGGCAGTGGTCGAATCGAGATTGTTCATCAGAATGAAGTTGCCGTTCGGCTTGTTCCTGACGGCATTCAAATCATGCCAGTTTCGTATTTGCACGCCGGCGGTAGGCGCATCACAGCCTACCATCCCGACCATTAGGGTCACCATAGTCAACATGATCAAAAAGACGCTGATTGCCGCCGCATGATGCCGTTTCCTCAAACTAAGAGCCTTCATATGTCGCCTCCTTTGTAACACTTCTCTAATTCTATCAAATAAATGCTGAAAAAATCATGAAGTTTTTGCCGAGAAAATCACAAATCTGTGACAATTCCAGGTCTTCTCGGAAGAGAATACAGGTCAGAGGTAGCCAGAAAATCCGTTTAAGGTGGGTGTCCTGTGCTAAGTAGTTGTGGTCCAGGACATGCTATGGGGTTAAGGAGTCGCAGAACGCTATTCTGTGCAATGGGTTGACCCTGTCACTAACACTTGAGCGGTAATTTTAGCCCCATCAGAGTATTCTGGATATGTTGACAACCTTAGCTGGCCAAGACTACAATCCATTTATACGTAAATCACACAGAAAGCATAGGAGCTTTTCGGGGAGACGTATTATGGGCAGAGGGCTTCTATCTGTCATTCTTATAATCATGCTCTTGTTAGTCAGCTGTGCCGGACCAACTGAGAACGGTACCGACACTATGGGTGTGCTTCACTCAACCGACCACGGCACCACCTGGACTCCTCTCGGCCACGCGCACATGCAGAACTCCAGCATCCTGGCCGCAGACGCGACCGGCTTCACGAGCAACGGTCACATTGTGCTCTACTTCGTGGACTTCGGCCATCTCGGTCAGCCGGTACCCCAGACTATCTATCGCGCCACCTCTGCGGATGGGGTGAGTTTCGACACCCCCCGGCCAGTCTACACCCAGCCACTGCCGATGGTTGACCCATTCGTTCTGCAGGTATCCGATGACCTTTTCCGCGCGTATATTCCGTCAGGTGAAGAGGGGATTATCAGCGCTGTGAGCAACGATGGCCTGACGTTCGCACGTGAAGATGGCATTCGGGTTGGATTTGGCGAAGGGGGGATGCCCGGGGCACTACTGCTGCCCGATAACCGGGTGCGACTGTTCGTCAACGGTGCCAACGATGGACAAGAGGGAATCTTCAGCCTGATCAGTGACGACGGCCTCAATTTCACCCTGGAGAGTGGTATGCGCATTCCAGCGCCAGACGGCTTCATAGTCAATGATGCCCAGCCCATCCACCTGTTGGACGGTGGTTATCTGATGCTTTATCAAATGCTTGATGCAGAACTCATGGACCAACCGGAACCCTGGACTTATACTGAACTCCGCCTGGCCACCAGCGTGGACGCCTTGAACTGGACGGTAGACCCCAGGGTCATCGGCTATGGCGGCACATCATGCATCGTCGAGACGGCGGACCGAACGCTCTTCATCTACTACGGGACTGGATAGCCTGCAATTCGCAATGGACCTCTTCCTTCACAAGGTGAAGGATGGTGTCCCCGCATCGTCGGCGAAATCAAACGCCATCCTGAAGTCGAAGCGGTCCTGGTAACTAGAGATAACCGCACCGAGGTAATGAAGAAAGTCCTAAACTGGCTAATGGAAGGTAAGCAACCTCTAAACTTGGGTATTATTATATGGAAGTGCAAAATGCTATGTTAACAAGCAAATATGAAATACATTTTCCCCGGCACTGTAATAGAATTCCTTTTTTCAAGGCTGTGCTGTTGGTCTTACTTGCACTCTTGTTTTGAGCTGTATTGGCTGGGCTAGTCCTATTAGTGACAGTTGTTGTCTCATCTCTTGGTAAACGTTCGCTCGCTTGTCTGGATCTGCCATCCGAATACCAAGCCAAAATGGCTGTCTGATAGTGATGCGTAGTGGCTCTAATTCTCGCCTGAGGAGTAATTCTACGCTTAATCTCCAGCCAATCTCTTTTGGGTCCGCTTGCATCCTTTGGAACCTACGTTCATAAACCTTCGCAGGCGACCATTTCCAGCCGTGCTGTATTAGATCCTTTTCATATTGATGCGATGGCGATTGTTCGGAAGGGACAGGCGGGATCTCTCTCCTGTATATAGAGGGGCCCCCTTTAGGGTTCCTTGATACTCGGCCAAGGCTAGCTGATACGTTAGTTTGACAGTATTCGGCGCCCTTACTCACGTCTAGAACTGGGGTATAAACAAGTGCCATACGAACATACCCCCGACGTAACCCTTGGTCGACAAGGCTCTTAGGAAAAGGAAAATCGACGTTCAATGAGTATCCTGGGCGTAATTCGCCACGTAGTAGCAAAATGCACTCCCAAGGTTCGCACCCTAGCATACTCACGACGTCAGTAACTACTCCAAACCCGTAGTAATTTACCGATTCTCGTTTTTCCAACGTGTGAGCCCCTCTAGTCTCACAAGACAACAAAACAAGCAATTTCAGTAACTCTGGTTCAGGGTTAGGCAACCAAGAAACTAACTTGGCCAGTTCAGCGGCAACACGTGGAGTAGCGAAACTGGTTCCTATATTCTTCTGCCAACCACCACCTGCAGCTGGACCTTGGATTCCTGATCCTGCGTGCCGCCCAGACCTATCACAGGTCCCGCCGTAATGGACAACATCGGGTTTGATAAGCATACCTGGGCCAGGACCGCGTCTCGAAAATGGGCTTGGGCAATCGGCCGGCGCTGCGCTTGGTGGATTACTAGTATCAGATAATGAGCCCACCACTATTGCCAAGGCTGAGTCAGCTGGAGAAGCAATACGGTCTTCATTGTTTGGTATATTGTCTGGACCATGTGCATGATCCCAACCCCTTAAAGGGAAACTACTATAGTTTCCCGCTGCTATCGTAAAAATGACCTTGTTCTCAAAACTAATGCGATCCAGTTCTTGGGCAAGGTTGCTGAAGTCAGCTTCATCACACGCACTATCAGCACCCAGTGACAAATTCCAAATTATGACATGCTCGTCGACGCCCGGCGGAAGATTCTTCGATGCAGGTCCGTAGCTTTTGATGGCGTTCTCTAGTTGAATCAAAAGATCGGCTTCATCTATTTGATCATACGGTTGGACTCCGAGTACCTGTATATCCAATAAACGTGCTACTGGTGCAGGGAATGTTGTAGGATTGTTGTTAAAGCCTCCGCCACTTGCGGCGAGAGCCCCAACCAAAGTACCGTGATTCAAATCAGAATATGTTTTGGGAATATGAGAGTGTTGCTTTACTACTAGACGACTTAACCATGGTATAGAACGATCTATGCCGGAATCAATAATTCCAACAATAGGCTCGGGTAAGACAGCTGAAACGGGATTCACGTTGAGAGCACGTACAGGATTTGTCCCAATCCGCGCTATTGATCGCAGACGCAACGCTGGACGAACCTTGCGTATCCATGGCATTGCCTTGAGTGATTGCTCGGAAGGTTTGGATTCCGTTATGTAGTGAAACTTGAGTTTCCCGTACGGCTTCAGCTCCACGCCTTGATCGCGCAAGGTATCAATGCCCAATTGCTGCAACTGAGTTCCATCATCTAAATGTCCTCCGAAGAGTGTTATTACTGACTTGGTGTGACCTACCTCTACTGCAGGCTGATAGGGCTCGATAACCTCGACTGAACTCAACTGCTGCAACTGCCGCGCTGATGCACGCCTTACGAAACCGGCTAGGTCATTCAGGCTGTGAGGCGTCACCACAGCAAGCATCTCACCAGGCATATCTACGCCAACCACTTGAAGATGACTGAACAAAGCTTCATGGCGATGGCTTTTAGCAATGCCTTTCGAACGCAGCTTGACTCTCGCGATGACTGCCTTCTTAGAATCCTCCTTTTGTTGAGATTGCTGCAATCTTAAGCGCAGACTTCCAATGCCCGACTGAAAAACGCGTGTGACAATTTCAGGAGGCGCAAACTCTTTTGGATTGCTGCCACCTCCAGCTTCAAGCTTTTCGTGATTCCGAGTAAGCTCTCCACTAAGTGACGGCAGAGATTTGTGGATTCCGCTTGTCTCAAATGCGCTGGAATTATCTCGCGTCGGCATTGCTTGGCTCCTTAATTGAACTCAGTATTCTATGAACGTTCTGAGGACTGCAGCCAATCAGTTGCGCTATTTGCCGCATTGACAGATGCCCGTCAACCGTTTTATGGATTGCTGTCACCAGTGACTTGACATCATGTTCATTCGGAATTCGATCCTCGCCCCCTAGCCTCTGACGCACAATTGCCTTGGTTAACAGTAAGGTGAAAGCAGTCTCCGGTAATAAAATGGAATTCTGAAGAGCTCTAGCCACAGCCTGACTAATGGCTGCGCCAGATAGCCCGTTTGCCAACAATCCCAGCGCTTTTATTGTTTTGGCATCAACAGAGGACTGAGGTAAGTTTCTGGAAATTATTATCTCAGCCAATTGGGCATTTGGCATCGGAAAATGAAGGACCACATCAAATCTGCGCCACAAAGCCTTATCAAGAAGGTGTGCATGATTCGTCGCTGCAATGACTAAGAGACGACCTTTAGTTCTATCTAGATTCTGAAGAAGACTACTAACTAATCTCTTGATTTCTCCAATCTCCTGAGGGTCATCCCTCATCTTGCCTACAGCATCAAATTCATCTAGGAAGAGCACAGAAGGCTGTGTTTGGGCGCCGTCAAACAGTCGTCGTAGGTTTTTCGCAGAACTTCCTAGGTAGGAAGCCATTACTGCCTCCAATCGAATAGTCAGCAGGGGCAACTGAAGGTCGTACGCAACTGCTTCAGCTGCCATTGTTTTACCGCAGCCAGGAGCTCCATGTAGCAGTAAGGTAGAGGGTGGCAGTATGCCACGACGTTCCAGGTCGGCGACCCGCCTTTGTAACTCGACGAATCGGTGAAGCTCAGTGTCGGTGTCATCGGGAAGAACCGGGTAAGGTGCCAAATCTGTCGGTTCCCTTATCTCAACTAAATTCAGTTGAGCTTCAACGTCAGCAAATAATGAGCCTGCTTTGTAGGTTGCCCCAGCTGGTAGAGATGCTCGTTCTGTTAATCTCCGTATTCTCTGCGCTAGCCTGTCTTCTCCTCCCTGTTCTAAGCGCTCGGCCAGATGGGTCGCAAAAGCTGATACTCTTTGTGGATCGGGCTTCAAACCTCCTTCGATAATTGAGACAACTTCCGTCCAATAAGCATCTAAGACAGGTCTTGCCAAGTATGTCCTCCTGATGATGATTATTGTAATATCAAGTACAGCCATTCTAACCAAGCATTGACAAAATGTCAAGAAGTCTTGACAGCCAAAAGAAAACCATGTTGACAATAGAGCCACTCAACGAAAGACAAAATGGAGGACACAAAGAAACGAGATTGAAGAAATTACCCGAGTATGCTAATTCTTATTTGACCCCATTGACGCAGTGCAATGTGGACTATATTGGGACATCGTAGACTATTTTCGGTTGTATTGAGGAGTTTTATGAATTTAGCCGTGATAACATCTACAAGAGCACATATATCGAACGGCGAAGACCATTTGTTGAAAACGTAGTTAAGGCGCTTTATGAGAGTATATCTGAAGAGCTGCAGGATATGGATTCGGGTACAAATAAAAGGGCGCGTTTCAAGTATGGGGCTATGAGCCACAAAGTCCTTTTCAAATTCGCAGGTAGTATGCAATATGGCCCGAGTGAGAAGCCGGAGACGATTGCCGTAGATTATTTGGCGGGAACGACTGATAATTTCGCTATGCGTTCTTTCTTTGAGCTGTATCCCACGAGGCGATAGTAGTGGGCGTGGATTCAGGCAACTCGTCGGGTCACATTCCGTTACATTGTTACGTGATATTCTTGCTCGCTTAGAAGGCAGCCGCTATCTACCTCTGCGGCTCGATAATCGCTCTCAGAACTAGGGGTTAGGGATCAGGGGCCAGGGACCAGGAGTCAGGAGGCAGCAGTCAGTAGGCATTAAACAGTAGTCAGTAGCCGCTGGTCACCAGTCACTAGTCAGTCGCTACCCGTCAACCGATGGCAGACAGCTGGCAGCCTCCAACCTCTAGTTCCTAGTCCCTGGTCCCTGGCCCCTGACCCTTTGGCATTTAGGCATTTGGACTTTGTTTGCCATTTGAGCTTTGGCATTTGGATTTCGTTTGTCATCTCCATTCGGGGAAGAAGCGACATTTTCCCCTTGTTCGAATAAAGAATTCATGCTAATCTCTGTTTGGAACCCGTGTGCTAAAGCTGAATCTGTATCCGCAGGTCTTTTTGGATAACATGACGCGGACAGATCTATGGGTACAATTCGGAGGGCGGCCCGGAGTTCTACAAAGTCCTCTCCCAATAGCGCATCACCGTTCAAAAATGACATGCTCGTTGGCAATCCACATAGCAGACCGAGAAAAATCAATGAAATTCTTTTCGTCCTCCTGGAGTTCGCCCATGGCTTGCAGCCCTTTTGGTGTGCTCATTGCCTTGAGCATTTCCTCACGGTCCCCAAAAATCTCAGCGATACCATCGAAAGGCTCCATGCACCCACGGGAGGCCCGCAGTACTTCGTTCAATGGGTCATCAAGTGTATGAACCTGCACGTAGCGCTGCGCACCAACAGCCCTGAGATGGCGTCCGGCCAATGGGCCATGCGTCTTGAGCCAACGATTTTGAAACTGCTCCAGAGATAGGTTGGGAAGGCGACGTATAGCATAATATATCCCCTCCATGATGAACCCTCCTTCTTTTATGATGATGATTGTATTGGCAAGTCACCTGGAACAATAACACGAGAGAACAGAAAGGGTCAACTTTGTGTGCTGGCTGACCACATGGGTAACAAAAGCTGCGGACCCTGACAACTGCTTATTTCGCGGCAGGTCCGAAAAGAGGGGAAGATACTGCGTGTTGTATCAGCTGTGCTAATCCTGCTGTGGGGATGGCTGACTACCATTAATGCTGTCGTTTGGCTGCAGCCGTTCTTGCTCATGGGAGTTATAATCTTCGCAGCTCTGAGTGTCATTCATATGGTAATGATGGACGTGCTCAGGTATGCATTTAGACAATAAGCTAGGCGTGCTCTGTTGCCCCTAGTGCCTGCTTGAGAACTCTTCTGCCGTATCCGAGGGCTCGCAATGTCACATTTAGCCATATTGTTACCTAGCATTCTCTCCCGTTCGAAAGCCGACCGTTATCTGCCTCTGCGCCTCGATGAGCACGTCCAGGAAACTGGTAGACAGTAGTCAGGAGACAGTAGTCGCTGATCACCGGTCACTAGTCACTAGTAAGTAGTCAGTCGCTACCCGTCAACCGACGTCAGACAGCTGGCGGCCTCCAATCTCCAGTCACTGGTCAGGGTTCAGGAGACCGTAGTCAGCGTTTGGAAATTAACCAATCGGATTGCCGCGCTTCGCTCGCAACGACAAGCGCGGAATGGCCAGCAAATGAGCTTAATTGACAGAAGCTTGCGGATAATACTATCATAATATACTAGAAGCAGAAGAGGTGGTAGGTGTTAGATGTATGGGTTAGCGGGTTGCAGAGGTTCGCGCGACTCCCAGCCGAGCAGATTCAAAGATGTAGTTTCGGCTCCTCTTTGTTACCACAGCATAATCAACCTTTCCATTCAAAACACGGAACTTTTCAAGAGTCGCTCTTTCCGGTTTTCTGGACGGCCAGGACGCCGTCAGTCAGACAATCGCAACCATCTTGGCATCGAGCGATACGATTGAGGCCGCGAGCAGAAGGGGGGTGATGCAATTGAGGGTTTTGACTTGCTGGAGGCAACTGGCAATCCGCCAGTTTCTTGTGGCTCGGAAGTCTGTCTAACGTAAGGCGAGAAGGAGGTTAATCAATTATGAACAAGTTGCTGACTTTGATTATGGCTGTACTTTTGACGATAGCACTGGTCGGAGGGGGGACAGTAGTAGCGGGGAGTACCAGCGTAACTTCTGAGATTGAGGCGACCGTTTTTGGGCCAGAGACGTATGTGCGAACCAAGGGAGCAGACAATGTGTACGTCGACGAGTTTTCCGTAGGAGGTGACTACGACGGTACGGTCACCATGGGCAGGCTTATCGTGACCAATGGTGCGGAAGGCGGGCCTGCAGGTACCCGGGTTACGGACGCTACGATACTGCTCAACGGAAATGAAATCCTGGGGTCGAACGACTTCAAACCTGCATTTGCTAGCATCGAGGTACCGGTGAAACTGATGCAGGATAATGAGATTGTAGTGGTGATCAGTGGTAGACCGGGAACTTACCTAGCGATTCAGGTTGACTATGAAACGGGCCCGACCGGTCCGGTCTTCTCATGTCCTCAGCAATATCCATTCATTTGCAGGACCGAACAATCGTCTCCCAGTCTGGGACAACCGCTAGTTGACAACCATGACTACGGCATTCCCGTCTATGAGGTACTTCCAAATGGCCAGAAAACAAGTACTATAATCGGCTATTCTAAGGATGGCAGTATACCCACCAGGGTGGACTATTACTACCGGACAACCGCTGGATCATTTGTACGTCTAGCCAATCCTACGGACCGTCCGTCAAATATGGCCTACACTACAACTACGGAAGGACTCACTGTGCCATATATTGTTCGTCTGGAGAGAGGGACAATCAACCGGTTTATCTATGGTCTGGCTATGCTGGCGCCTTATGATGACCTGGAATCCCCCTGGGACACCTGGGATATGTCGGCCTGGAATGGCAGATTACTCTACAGGTTTGACGGCGGGGTAGGCATAGGACACTCTCAGGGAACCTTGAGCGTGAGTTCTAACCTTCTCTACCACGATGCGTTGTCCATGGGATACGCCGTGGCCTACTCAACAGGGACCAGGACCGGTGTCCACTACAATCTTGTGCTCGGTGGAGAAACGGCTCTGATGGTCAAGGACCATTTTGTCACCAGATATGGAGAGCCGGAGTACACCATCAGCATAGGCGGCTCGGGAGGAGGCATCCAGCAGTATGTCTATGCCCAGAATCATCCCGGCCTACTCGACGGGATCATTCCCCAGGCATGCTACCCTGACATGCATACACAAACCATCCCGGTTGGCGACGGCATGCTCCTGGAGTACTATTTCGACGTTGTTGCTCCGGGGCAGGGCGATTCTACATTCGGTGGCTTCGACCTTTCAGGATGGCCATTTGTTATGCCTTCCTGGATGGGCTCCATATTACCCAGGACATGGATCGAGGGAACGAGCTCGTCCGATACGGTAGCTCACCCTGTCTATTATCCGATGACCGGGCATTTGGGAAGCACCGACATGGTCAATGGATGGCTGGGACTGACGCCGATGTGCATGAACCCGTTATGGCATTCAGTGTCGGGCGTGAATCTCTGGTATCCTCAGGCGGAAGTTGCGGCAACCAAGTGGACCCACGCTGACGATTTGGTAAATATCTTTGGCGTGGACGAATATGACTACGCCCGCGTTAGCTGGGACAACGTAGGTGTGCAGTACGGTCTACAGGCGCTTAAAGATGGCGACATTACCGTGGAGCAGTTCCTGGATATCAACGCCAGAATTGGTGGCTGGAAAGCAGCACATGAGATGGTGCAGGAAGGCTATCCTTTCTTCGGGCCATTTAACCCGTTCAATTTTGATCCCTGGAGTATTCGTAATGCCAATATAGCTGTGAATGAGTACGGCGTTGCCCCGAGAACGGAAGGTGATCTCCAGGCGATAGAGGCAGCATGGGAGTCAGGCATTGTCTTTCTCGGCGAACTGGACGACGTCCCCATCATCGATATGCGTCAGTACCTGGACCCATGGCTGGATATGCACAATGCACGGCAGTCTTTCTCTGTTCGGGCAAGGATGATCGATGCCCAGGGCCATGCCGACAACCAGATCATCTGGGTTGCCCACCGTTATGCTCCCCCCAGGAACTTGGTGGTAGAAGCTTTTGAACTCCTTGATGAGTGGATAACCAATATAAAGGCTAATCCTGAACTGGGCGTCGTCGGCAACAAGCCGGATTCTGCAGTAGATATGGCTTATTTTGCTGATGGAAGCGAGGCTCTCGGACCTGACGTATGGGACGGCATTCTGAATGACGATCCACCCGGTCCCGGGACAATTGCTTTCCCACCGTTCTCTTCACCTCGCATGGTGGCTGGCGGGGACATTCAGGGAGACATATTCAAGACCTATCTCATCCCGGTGGAAGAAGCGATAGCAAGAGGCTTCTATGACCCGGTTGTTCTCACCCCTGAACAGATAGAGCGGCTGAACGAGATCTTTCCGACAGGAGTCGCTGACTACAGTCAGGGATGCGTCGGTCGTCCTGAAGGGCTGACCAGGGCCGATGTGATAAGAACTCTGGAGTAGAAGAATAGCGCATCCGTAAGTGCTTACTTCGGGCCAAGGGGCTACGACCGTGCTCCTTGGCCCGAATCACTAACACGTATACCAAGTCCTCTGTGTCGATATTTGCCCGTTACCTCCTGTATAACGCTGCCAGCCGACGATCAACTTCATTGTTTCATAGCCAGCCTTGACCGTAGCCAACTTGTCTCGTATTGACCTTAGTTTGACGTTAAAATGCTTGGGACAAGTCGGGACGTAATGGGACTTCGCCAACAAAACAGTATCTTGCTGATCGACACAAAGATTCTATTTTGTACGTGAAGGGACCTTTTGGGACATCTGGCCTAGAACTAGAAGGCAGCCGCTATCTACCTCTGGGGCTCGATAATTAAGCTGAGGAGACCAGTAGTCAGTAGTCGCTGATCACCAGTGACTAGTTACTAGTCACTAGTAAGTAGTCAATCGCTACCCGTCAACCGCCGGCAGACAGCTGGCAGCCTCTAATCTCCAATCTCTAGCCCCTAGTCCCTCGCCCCTATCCAACCATCTAACCATCAACCATCTAACCGTCCCTAATCTCTAGTCCCTATCTAACCATCAACCATCAACCATCAAACCATCCAACCATCTCGAAGAAGCGACATTTTCCCCTTGTTCGAATAAAGAATTCATGCTAATCTCTGTTTGGAACTCGTGTGCTACCCTGATAAATCAAATCCCGCGGGTGAGGCTTCCCAGAACCTGACTGCAAACCAAACACAGATTAAAAGGAAGCGCGGTGGCCAGAAAGGCAACCGGAATGCCCGTAAACATGGCTTCTATTCCGGTACCCTTAGCCCCGCCGAAACATCCCAATTGTGGAACATTACCAATCTGGAAGGCGTTGACCCTGAAATAGCGTTCATTCGCGTCAAGTTACAGTCTTCCCTTCAGCACGACCCTGGTAACCGCCGCGTAATCAGAGAAGCCTCCAGATTACTCGCAAAATGGTATTCTGCAAATTACCGGCTGGACCCAACCGACCGCAACTACCTGAAAACTGTTGTCGAGAATCTTTTGGAGATTGCCTCCATGCGTCACTCCGCGAGCCCCCAGGGCTCGCAAATATAGAGGGCAGACCGACGAAACGAATCGTGTGTATTTTAGGGGTTAAATGTGCCAGAGGTAATCGTCTTACGTATGAAAAAGAGCCGTTGAACTCCAGGAAAAATAGCCATTTTTACAGAACGAATCATCCCGGCTTCCCTCATGCCCTTCCCCCCTATGACAAGAAGAGAAGGGTGCCATGCAAAAATGTAGTGCGAGGCTTCAGCCTCGTGCGCGCGTGGTACTGCACCCTCTCCTCTCCCTCGACGGGAGAGGAACAAGGTGAGGGTGAGATTCTTCGTCCTTCTTCTGAAGGACTCAGAATGACAGAAGGGGAAGGGCGCGCGATGACAATGTGGTAACTTTCGTGTTGCTGGTCTATCTGTACTGGGTCAAAAGGGTCATTGACGCTTTCTTCGGCATTGATACAATGGCATTACGAAGGGACACACATGAAAAGAATCGGCAGTTTCTTGATTGTGGCAGTGTTACTTGCCGGAATGGCAGGCTGCACTGGTTTCATTGGCGGCGGCTGTATTGGAGGATGTTATATCCTAAGTATCACCAGTACCGCCGGAGGGTCGGTAGTCACTCCCGGAGAGGGGACTTTCAATTGTGCTGGAGGTGCAGTGGTCAGCCTTGTGGCGGAGCCTGAGGCGGGCTACGAGTTCGTCAACTGGACCGGCGACGTGGGCGCCATTGCCAACGTGAACGCAGCCTCGACTACCATCACCGCAAGTGCCAGCTGCTCGATACGAGCCAACTTCTCGGGAAATTCAACAAGCCCCGTCGGGATAAGCTATAACGAAACAGAAGTCGAGGAACTGATAATTGTGCTGGTCAACAACGAAAGACAGTCGTTTAATCTATCTGCTCTCAGCGAAGACTCTCTCTTGACCAGTCTAGCCAGGGAGCACAGCACATATATGGCCGAGAACGATCTCCTCACCCATGACCGATTTCCGGGGGAGAGGCCCCTTAGCTACAACATGTCGCCCGGGGATGCACGAGGAGAGAACCTGGCCAAGATTCCAACCAGACAAACGATTCCGGGTCCCTATCTTTCTCTACAAGAAGTATGTGAGTGGGCAGTCTCGGGCTGGATGGACAGTGCCGGTCACAGGGAAAACATACTGCAACCTATTTTCACTGAGACCGGCGTGGGAGTCTCATTCTCAGAGGAGGGGGACTTCATATACTTATACATCACCCAGATTTTCGAGGGCGAGTACTACCCCTAAGAAGATGTAACTAGTTACTTCCGCCTACTTTTTTCGATTTGAATCGCCTCAGCAGCGGCAGAAGCCAGATATGCAAGACTAACAGGACTATGAAAGGAATTTCTAGATTTATATGAATTCTTTGAGCCAGATTCTTAGTCAGTAGTCCAAATGTCAGAGGTTCAACAATTCTGTACTGGGTAATGCCGAATCCGGTGATAAGATAGACTATTACCACAATCGTCAATAGCCAGTGTATTGTCCTCTTAACGCGTTGTTGACTAGTCATGGATTTCAGTCTCCAAAGAAGCTTTCATCCAGGTCTGCGCTGTTCGAGTATCCCCGGCTTTCCCAATAACCTCTGTAGCTGGCATCGTCAGACAACTCGATCTCTGTTATCCACTTAATCCATTTGTACCCCCATTTGCTTTCTGCTACCAGTTGAAAGGGGAAACCTCTTTCCGGCGGAAGAATAACATCATTCATCTTGTATGCCATCAATATGTCGTTATCCATTACGTAGTCGATAGGTAGAGAGGTCGTGTACCCATCGTAGGCATGGAATATGACCACCTCGGCATTTTCCAGTGGTCCTGCTTCTGCCAGCAAATCTTTGACCAGCACACCTTCCCAGAGAATGGTTACGCTCCATCCTTCCACGCAGTCCAGTGTCACGACTTTCTTGTAGTGCTGGTATCTGTTCAAAACTTCATCATAGGTATAGCTTGTGGAGTTCGTTACCAGGCCGGTAATCCTTAGCGTATAACTTTCAATATCTATTTCCTGCGGACCCATTATGGAATTCTCCCTGAAAGAATTAATTGACGAAAGGTCTACGCCTTCATATTCTCTAACCTCAACGGGTGCCAGCCCGTCCGTTTGGTCACAAGCCATATTCGCCCAAAGGCCAAGCGTAGCCACCAGCGTCAGGGAAAGGACGAGAAACAGAATACGCCTGCCGGTCATCGCTTTTCTCATGTTCATACCTCCCTAACTTTGGTTATAGATCAGCTCAATGATATAACCCACCGCCGTTGTTGTATGTGACTTTTGTCCCAATAATTGACTACCGTACCCTAATGTTGATGTCCAAGCTCTCTATTCTGTCCAGCCTCTTTTAGGAGTAGACCAAACCGGTTATGGTGTTGGTGACAATCTCCCGCGGTGAAATGAAGTTGAATGAAGTCAGTTACGCAGGAATTCCTTACGAAGATGGTGTCCTCGATAAAGCCCGTGCCGTAAATTGCATCTATTTCCGGCGCGACCCGGTAGCTGATTTGAAGGACAGTCTGTCCGACGTTCAGCCAAAATGTGGTAATTCCGGGCTTGCCTTTAAGAATGATTCTGGAGTAGCATATGATAAACGATTTGTTCCAATGTTAAGATTTTAGGAGGACTACCATGGAATGGTGGAGCTGGATTCTTATAGCAGTGCTGATTGGTCTGATAGTGTGGTTAATCATGATAAGGCGGAGGCGCTAAAGTCAAACTCACCAAAGGCCAGATTGTTGCCTTATATTTTCGCCTGCTGAGAAAGCAGCCGCTATCTACCTCTGCGGCTGGATAATGACCTTTAGAGAGTCCTGGGCCCGGGCGACAACTTGGAATCCCAGGCCTGCTTCCGCCAGCCCCAGCCGGTGGGTAATCATCTCCCGCACACGTATCTTGCCGGCCTGTATCAGCTCCAGAGCGGCGGCATAATCGGCAGGGCTGCCACCATAGGAACTGGTGAGCGTTACCTCATTGCGCCAGAACAGGTCGTTCACCGATATGGGAACGCTGACGCCGGGCTCCGTGGGGGCAAAGAACAAAACGGTGCCTCCCCTCTCCACCGACTCCAGTGCCTGGCTTATAGCTGATGTCGCCCCGCTACATATCACGACAAGGTCAGCACGCCGACCACCGGCTGCCCGACGCAGATAGTCCGGGGTATATTCCTCAGTGTGAACGGCAACATCAGCCCCGAATTTCCGGGCGGCCTCCACGCGATAATCAACGATGTCCGTGGCGACAATGCAACCGGCGCCTGAATTCCGTGCGAGCTGGATATGGAGAAGCCCGGCAACGCCGCTACCGATAACCAGCACGGTTTGCCCGGGCTGGAGACGGGCCAGTCTTTGCCCGCGCAGGACACAGGCCAGCGGCTCGACGAAGGTCGCCTCTTCGAAAGACACTTCGTCCGGTAAGGCGAATATGCCCTGCTCGACATTGATGCTCGGCAGCCGCAGATATTCAGCAAAACCGCCGGGGTCGAAGTTCGTTTGGCGCAAAGTATCGCAAACGGTGTGGTGTCCGCTGAGACAATAATGGCAGGTGTTGCAGGGGACGTGATGAGCGGCACAAATCCGCTCACCTGCTTTGTGATTCTTCACCCCTTTCCCGACCGCCGCGACCACGCCGGCGACTTCGTGGCCCAGCACTAAGGGCGCCTTGTGGAGGCGATACCATTCCAGCAAGTCGGTGCCGCAGATGCCGCTGGCTTCCACCCGCATCAACACCTCTCCGGGGCCGATCTGCGGCACGGGCATCTCCTCCAGCCGCACGTCCCGGTTACTGTAATACATAGCTACACGCATGGCCTTTTCCCCTTTTGTCATTCTGAGCCGCAGGCGAAGAATCTCACCCTCACCTTAATCCTCTCCCATCGAGGGAGAGGAGAGATTAGTTCGTTACCGTAATACACAGCTATGCGCATGGCAGCCCTTCCTCAGACGATAAGGCGAGGATAAACCTCAAAAAAACAGTTCAAAATGCAAAATGAAAAGTGCAAAATTACAGAGCAAAGATCAAAATTCTTGAGTTTTCAGTTGTCATTTTGATTTTTGACCTTTGATTTTTGAATTTCTTTGGGGATTTCTGCAGTCCGGGCATGCTCGCCTGCCAACACGGATTCTATGCTTTCCCGCTCTTCACGCTATCGTATAGTTTCTGGGCCTGCTCAGGAGTGGCTTTCTCATGGATAACGGCGCGAATGGCTCTGATCATGGCCACGGGGTGCTCATCCTGCCAGATGTTCCTCCCCAGATTCACACCTATGGCGCCTTTCTGAATGCCGTCATAGACGAATTGAAGGACTTCGTATCCTGTAGGTACCTTGGGCCCGCCGGCAATGACTACCGGAACGGGGCAGCCCTTAGTAACCTTCTCGAATTTCTCACAGTAGTAGGTCTTTACCACCCGCGCGCCCAGCTCAGCAGCGATACGGCATGCCAGGGAAAGATAGCGCTCATCACGCTTCTCCAGCTCTCTGCCCACGGCGGTAACTGCCATCACCGGGATGCCATGCCTTTCTCCTTCATCAACAAGCCTGGCCAGATTCAGCAGAGAATCGTGCTCGTAATCGGTCCCCACGAAGATGGAAATGCCTACGGCACAGGCATTGAGCCGGATGGCTTCCTCCATAGAGGTAGTTATCCCCTCGTGAGCCAGGTCCTTTCCCTCTACGCTGGCGCCGCCGGAGACCCTGAGGATAATCGGTTTTGTCTCATCAGGGTCTACACACGACCTCAACACTCCCCGGGTAATGAAAATGGCATCGGTGTAGGGGAGAAGAGGTTCGAGGGTTTTGCGCGGCTCCTCCAATTTCCTGATAGGACCCTGAAAATACCCATGGTCCACGGGCAGAAACAAACAGTGCCCATCGGCCTGAATCAATTGCGCCAGACGGTTTTGCATTCCCCAGTCCATGAGAGCAAACCTCCTGTCTATGGAGTTTGAGGACAATTATACCACAGGAACGCAGCGAATAAGTTCTGCCAAGATTGCCCCTCTTAAGATAAGAGGGGTCAGGGGAGTTATGAAGAGAACACACTCGATGCTGAGCCACCGGCGCCAGGGCACTGGAAACAACCCCTTTATCCCCCTTGTTTTAAGGGGGAGCTTTGAAGAAGGGGCTTACTCCAAGGGGAGAGACACCGACTTTTGAGAGCGGGTTGTCGAGAAACATACGATTCTGAAGAAGCCAGAGTGTTCGCAGCAAGGCCGGACATTGTTTCATCATTTAGAGAGGCCCCAGTCTTCAAATGGCGAACTGGGTTGAAAACCCTAGCCAAAGAGCGGCGGCAGAAAAGCTGCCCCCTGGGCGTGATAGTAGACAAACAAGTAAGCCACGAGAGTTAATTCCACCGCCAGTGCGATGATGACCAGAAGGACGGCACGCTGGATATTCTTATACTTCGCTGCGTTGATTCGGGCCAGGCTGAAGATCTGCCTGGTATAGACGTTTATAGTGGATGTCTCGTCTTTTATCATATCCTGAAGAGCCTGTCTGTAAGCAGACAGAGTCGGGAATTTACAGATTCCCACGAAGAAGGCCGGCTCACATGCCGGCGCCTTGTCCGTGTCCCCTGTTTCCTCCTCAACCGCGTGAATCCTGGGGCGCACCGTCAGGATAAGGCTCACTATAGCCATTAAGGCAACGACGAAGTATACCGAGAGCAGCATAACGGTGAACACGTTAATCGGGAAGACACGGAGGTAGACGACGAAGAAGACCATAAAGACACCCAGAGCAGAAAGTAGTGATACCGCCTTCTGGTCAGCCCGTTCGATTAGCCGATTCTCGGCATCCACGACCCTTAGCACAGAAGAAAGCATGCTGGCGGCCGTCCTCCCGCCTTCTTTGCTGAGACTGTCCTGCGTCATTTCGAAATAGCGCCAGTATTATACAGACGCTTGTTCTGGTCCGTCAATTCGTGTGTGCTGCGTAACGATGTTATCAAAGGCTCCCTATACAGGCTTGCATATTCCTTTCAGAATAGGGTATACTTAACCAGAGAGCTTCTTGGTGACTTGAGCGGAGTGGAACCACCCGTTCCCATCCCGAACACGGAAGTGAAACGCTCCAGCGCAGACGATACTTGAGGGGAAACCTTCTGGGAAAATATGTCGTTGCCAGGGAGCTTTCATTTTTATATGTGGGGGGCCGTGCCGTGCCAGAAGAGCAACGAGATTCGGGAGCACTGTGGCGTTGGAGGGAGATTGCCCGCTTCACTAAAACTCTGCTGGCAAGTCGCATGGGCAGGCGGGGCCCGTTCTTCCTTTCACATCTGATCACAGGACGATGCAACTGCAGGTGCCCGACGTGTCTCTGGCGTGATAATGGAGTAGATGAGCTGGAAACGGGAACGATCGAACGGCTCTATCGGGGCGCAAGGAACGCCGGATTTGTAGCCAACGTGATATGGGGTGGAGAGCCTCTTTTGCGCCAGGACCTTGGCCAGCTCTCTCGTTCTTCCCGCGAAAACGGAATGATGACGACCGTAATCACCAATGGATTTCTTCTACCGGACAGAGCACACGAAATCGGCAAAGAGGTCCACTGTGTCATAGTCTCGCTGGACTACCCGGAGAGCAAGCCCCACGATTCATTCAGGGGCATGCCGGGCCTTTTCGCCAGGGCTGTCGAGGGCATAGAGACGTTAAAGAGAATGGACTCGCCTAAGAAGATTGTAATGAATTGTCTCCTCCACCGGGGAAATGAGAACATGATGTGGCAAATGGCAGACCTGGCCCGCTCTCTCGGCGTATCACTCTGGGTCTGCCCGGCAAGAGAAGGGATTTCGAAAGAAACGGGCGAGACAAACAAAGAGGCCCTGGCATCGCGAGAGTCAGAGCAGCAAGTAGCACGGGAGCTGCTTAGCTTAAAAAGGAAAGGCTATCCCATAAATAACTCCCGAACTTATCTGCAGGGATACCTGCTGAATATGACCCCTTATGTTTGCCGTGTCCCCTTTGTTTCTGTAACCGTGACTCCGGAGGGCAATGTAACGAACTGCTTTAACCACGACAGACCTTATGGAAACGTGAGGACCTCCCCATTCGATGAGATAATGAAAAACTGGGACCGCCGCGAGGTGGCCAGCATCACGAAGGGATGCTGGAAATGCAATAATCCGGACGTGGTTGATACATCATATGTCTGGGAACTGAGGCCAGAGCCTTCTCTGAACCTATTGAAAACGTTCCTGCCCAAATGAGGGGCC